>Ga0065705_10104236_pt1 | contig 29872 bp, 30 predicted proteins | sample SwibulcommuniRL2_FD_59092 | JGI IMG/M metagenome (GOLD analysis project Ga0065705, IMG submission 59092) | Bulk soil microbial communities from switchgrass field near Rose Lake, East Lansing, Michigan, USA - RL2 Bulk Soil v2 (version 2) | ecosystem: Environmental > Terrestrial > Soil >...
GCCGGCGCCGCCAACGGATTCGTGTATTCGACGATCGTGCCCGCGGACCGTCCAGCCGAAGATTTCACGCCGCGGATCGTGCCCTATCACGAGCACGCGCTGATCCCTGCCGAAGCACGCGCGATTTACTGGGCCCATTGATTTGGTTTGTTGCATGTCACAGCACGATTCCCACACTTGGCACGAAAACTCGACGGGGAATTGGCGATAGCTGTTGAGGACCCTTTCGGCGGCGGTACTCATCGTTTCACGCCCATACCTCCCCCTCAAGGATCCTGCAATCTGACAGCGATGGCTTGAGCCGGCATCCATTGAGGCCAGTACGTCGGCACATTGGACGCAAAGGGATGTGGGTCTGCTTCGGGATCGAAGGTCTTGCGCCACGCTGTCAATTGAGGGACGCTGAAGGGATTTGGCGCCCTCCTTGCTGCACTTGCCAAATTCCAGATCGCCGCGCGCAGCACAGGTGCGCAACGCGCGCGCCGAACCGACACAGTTCGGCAACCAGATGGGGCGATGGATTCGTGCAACGGAAATCGGCAGTCTAATCATCTTGTCGTAACCCGGTTGGCCACATTTGTTTGGAGCGAGCGTCCTCGCTGGCATCCAAAAAGTTTTGCCACGTACGCAGATTGGCACTCCATTCGCCATCCAACTGAGATGGATGGTCAAGGGGACTTGGCTTCGCGGAGCAAGGTAGCGCGAGCCTCTCTGCGGTGCCGATCGGGCCTTCCTCTCAAACGGAGGAGGCGAGGCGGTTACGAATGACCGAAGTGCCGCGCCGGCGCCAGTCGCGTGGCCGGCGCGGCGGAAAGGCAGATAAGGAGACCAGCCATGACACGCATGTTGACGCCCTGGTTTGCTCGCGTTCCACGGCTGCCGGACTTTGAAATGGACTTTCCGAAGTGGATGACGGAAGTCTTAGGGCCGGAAGCCGGCGTCTTCGGACGTGAAGGCAAGTTCCTGCCCGAAGCCAACATCGTCGAGACGGAGAAGGCCGTCGAGGTCGCCGTCGAACTTCCCGGCATGAAGCCAGAGGATGTGAAGGTGGAGATCAGGGAAAATGCTCTGTGGATCACTGGCGAGAAGAAGGAGGAAAAGGAAGAAAAAGGTAAGACGTTCCATCGGATCGAACGACGGGCGGGTATGTTCCGTCGTGTCTTCCAATTGCCGGTGGAGGTAATGGAGGAGAAGGTCGATGCTCGGTTCGCCGAAGGAGTCCTCAAAATCACTCTGCCCAAGGCAGGGAAAGTCGCGCCCAAACACATCGAGGTCAAGTGCTAACCGATCTGTCAAGCGCGGCATCGCGGCGTACGGCCGTCAGGGGCGGGTCCATTGGCTCGCCCCTTGGTTTTTATGATCATCTTTATCAATGACGACCGCGCTTATCTCTATTGGGTCACACATCATCGCCCAGGTTTTGTCTTGGACGGTCGCCGCAAACCCAAGATCAATCACTTGGTGCTTCATCGAGCCACATGCACGGACATTAAGTGGGCAGACTCAAGGCGGACGCATTGGACGACAGGCGGAAAGCTCAAAGCTTGCTCCCTTGATCACGACGAACTTCGGGCGTGGGTGGTCGAGGAAGCTGGCTCAGGACTCACGCAGTGTGAGAAATGCCGTCCAGAACATGAATTGCCGAGCGAAGGTTCGGGGGAGATCCATCTGACGAAGCTCGGTGCAGATATCCTCGACTATGTGCTGGACGCCGCCCTGATCCACTTTGAGCACGAGCAACCACCGTACCGTTTGACGGTGAGTGACATTGCAGCCTGTTTCGGCAAGACGCCAGCTCAGCTCTCAGGGGCTCTGCATCGGCTCGTTGACGATGGTCTTCTTGCCATGGACGGTAGGCTAGGAGTCGCTATGCCAATTCCAGTCAAGCGAATCGTGTGGCCGACGATTCGAGCGCTCAGGACGCTGCAAGCGTTCCAGGCCGAGAGCGACGAAATGATTCAGGCAGAATTGGCCAGACTTCACACGGATTGAGGCAAAGGTTGATTGTGGAATAGCCGCTTGATATCAGTGGGGCGCAAAGGCCTTTTCGACCGCCAGTATGCTCTGCGCGGCATCGATGAGCTTTTGGTTGCGTTCTGAGGCCAAGTCCTGCAGTCGCTTAAATGCCTCCTTCTCGTCCACGCCGGTTAGTTTCATCAAAAGGCCTTTGGCCTGCTCGATGACCTTGCGGTCCGAGAGCGCCTGTCGCAAATCGTTGCACTCCCTTTGCAGCGCTTGTAACTCGGCAAACCGCCGCGTGGCAATGGAAATCGCCGGCTGAAGATCGGCCAGTCCGATCGGCTTGACGAGATAGGCCAGCACATGGTCGGCATCGGCGCGGGCAATCAGAGCCGGGTCGTGGTAGGCCGAAACGAGGATGACCGGGACCGGGCGCTCACGGCATATCTGGACGGAAGCTTCGATGCCGTCAAGTTCAGGCATTTTGATGTCGGTAATGACGAGATCCGGCTCGAGCCGGCGGCAGTGCTCGACCAGCTCGGCCCCGTTTTCGGCGACGGCGACTACCTGGTGGCCAAATCGTGGGAGCGCCTTCTCGAAGAAGTCCCGCATTTCGATTTCGTCATCGGCAACGGCAATCCGCAGACCTTCGTTCATATCGCACCTCGCGGCAGCCTGACTTCGATTTGAGCGCCACGGGGCGAGCTGGCTATGATCGTTCCGCCATGTGACTGGACGATCCGTTGCACAATCGCCATGCCAAGTCCCGTTCCCTTTGCCTTCGTCGTAAAGAATGGTTCAAAAATGCGGCGCTGTTGCTCTGACGATAGTCCCGGCCCTTGATCGCTGATCGTGACGTGAATCTCCTCACCATTGCCATTGGACTCAGACCAGCAGCGGACGCTCACTGGTGCGCCTGCTGGCGACGCATCCACTGCGTTCTCAAAGATATTACGGAACACTTGGGACATCGCGAAGCGATCGACATGGCAGATCGTATCGCACGCCATTTCTTCCTCCAAGCGGCCGGCGTGCATTGGACGGGCCTGGTTCACCAGGCACCAGACCTCCATCCAGATTTCGCGCAAGTTACACGTTTCACGCCGCAAGTGGAGCGGCGCGGCCCACTGCCGCACTTCCTCGTAGAGCCGATGGAGGTCTTCTTGCGCCCGCTGCGCGCGGGCGACGAGCTTCAGGGCCTCCGGGCGGTCTTCTACCTCCAGCGAGAGCATCTCCAAGCTGGCCTTGCTCCTTTGCAGTGCGTTGCGGCTTTCATGGACCAAGGCGGCCATCGTTTCGCCAATGGCAGCCAGCCGTTCTGCCTGGCGGGCACGTTCTTCGGCATGCTTGCGGGATGTAACGTCGCGAAACGAGAGCAAGTGCAGGCTGGGCGCAAAGCTCATCACGGACCGATATTCAACATCCACGGCCGCCGCGCTGGCCCGCGCGAGCGTGTATTCGCCCGTGTTCCTGCCTGGCCCGAAGAAGTCATTCCAAGCGGCGGGCCGCGAGCGCTCGCTCGTTTCAATGGTAAGCGACTCAACGCTCTTGCCGTCCAGCGCACCGACCGAAAAACCGACTTGGATGCAGGCCGCAGGATTAGCGGCTACGATTCTGCCCTCGTCGTCGAGGATCAGGAGTCCATCCAGGGTATTTTCGAACAGCGAACGGTATCGCTCCTCGCTACGCGCTATGATGCCGTTGAGCCGAGCGATCTCTCGTTCGGCCTGCTGCCGTTCCAACACCCGTCGGACGCTGGCCCGCAGTGCGTCGGCACTGACAGGTTTGAGGATGTAGTCTGCCGCGCCGCTCTGCAGGGCAGAGATGGCCCCGTCAATGTCCGCGTAGCCTGTCACGATAATGACAGCTACCTGAGGAGCCTGTTGCCGGATGCGCGGGAGAATCTCCTGCGGCGTACCATCGGGCAGCTTGCGGTCCAGCAGGACCAGTGACATGTCCTCCCACTGCTCACGTGCGAGGAGTTCAAGGGCCGAACCGGCAAGCTCGACTCGATAGCCGTCTAGCTCCAGAATGTCGCGCAGGTTGAGGCGCGTGTCTTCATCGTCATCGACAACGATGATTCGCGGGAATATGTCGGAACTCAATCCCGGCAGCGATTCCATAGTGGGAGCCGTGTCACTTGGGTTGCGAACGGCCCTCGGCGCTCAGCTTTTGCACTGTCGATAACAGCTTCTCGACATCAAACGGCTTGTAGCACACTGCGTTGGCGCCCGCCTGCAAAGCTTCCTGCACTTTAGCCTCCATCTCGGCCGCATGGCCAGTAATCAGGACCGTGCGAGCCTCCCTATTGATCTTCTGCATTGTGCGCAGCACCTGGTGCCCATCGCCAGCCGGCAGTTTCATATCGATCAAGACAACATGGAACTTGCGCTCGCGGAGAGCCTGCTCCGCTTCCGGCGCATCGTGAGCAAGGTGAACACGATAGCCGCGCTCGTGCAGCAAGTCCCACAGGTTCTCGCACAAGTCACGGTCGTCATCGACCACGAGAATGAGAGGTGTTTCGAGGGCCTGTGCGACGAGCCCGAGTAAGCTGCCGGTATCGACCGGCTTCGGGACAATTCGCCAGGCACCAGCCGCGCAAGCCGATTTCGCCGCCTCGCTGCCGGCGTAGGCAGTCACCACGATTGCAACAGTGCCGGCGGAGACTTCGCGGATTCGGCGATACAACTCCAGCCCGTCCATGCCCGGCATGCGCAAGTCCAGGAGCGCAACGTCATAGACGTGCTTCTTGACCAGGTCCAGCGCGACGAAGCCGTCGTGGGCCGTATTCACCTGGTAACCCAGGTCGGTCAAAATATCCCACAGGTTCGCACAGATGTCCGGCTCGTCATCGACGATCAAAATGCGATGGACATTTGCGGCCACGAATACTCTCCTTCAATGACTACGTAGCGCTCGGCAAGCGAACCGTAAACGTCGAGCCCACACCGAGTTCGCTCGTTACGTGAAGTGTTCCGCTATGCCGGCCGAGGATTTCGTGGGCGATCGACAGACCCAGTCCCATCCCTTTCGCCTTCGTGGAATATAGCGGTTCTAAGATACGCGATAGACTCTCCGGTGGAATTCCCACGCCCGTGTCTTGCACTGTGATCTCCACCTGATCTGGCCTCGCGTGAGCACCAAGTCGCAGCGCTCCACCGCTGGGCATCGCGTCCCGAGCATTGCGGATCAGGTTGCTGAGCACAATCTGAAGCTGGGCACGATCCGCCATCACGGCTGGGGTCGGTGAACCGATCGACCACTCGACTGCGACGCTGGGCGGCATGGGATTGAGTTCCAGGACATCTTTCAGGCACGACTCGACCTCCACACGATCGAGCTGGGGCAGCGGCAATCGAGCAAAGTCGTTGAGCGCCGTGATTACGCGATCGGCTACACCCACCTGGCGCTCGATGCGCTCCAAGTGCGCCTTGATTTTCTCGGGCGCGGCGTTCTTGGCATTGATGAGGTAGTACACCGAGGTCTTCACGACGTTGAGTGGATTGCGTAGCTCATGTGCCACTCCACCCGCCACCTTGCCGATCGTCGCCAGCCGTTCGGCCACGGCTTGGCGGCGTTGGAACTCAGTTTGATAGGCATCCTCGATGATCGCCAGGTCGAGGTCGAGGAGGGTATTCAGGGACTCGCGCACGACCAGCAGGTCCTGAAAACTTCCCTGCCATTCTTTTTCCACGGCAGCCAACAGGCCCCGCCTGAGTCGCGAAAGTGCGGCGTTCGTATAGACCTGGAGCAAGCCAATCTCCACGTGGCGAAAGCCGACTCTCCATCGGCGCTCCACGTAGTCACGGTCATATCGTCCTGAGAACAATTCATCCAACCAGCGGATCAACGTCTTCTTCAGTCGAGAGATTTGTGCTTCGCCTCCAGTTATGACTTGCCTGGCTTCCGGATGGTTCTCGATTTCCGCATAGAAGTCATCTACGAGTGCTCCGAAATAGGGAGCGACCAGCCGTCCAACGGATTGAACACGACCGGCATCCGCCTCGGTCCAATTCACATACCGCTGCAACTGCTGGTAGCGCTGGTAGGCGGACAAAGGATGGAGTTCCATCGGGTCAGTTAGCTATAGTTACAAAAAAACCCGCTGACCTTTGAGCGACAAAGGCCACCGGGTTGCCATATATTGCCGGCTGCTGCCCGTCGCGAGCAGCAGCTACTATCGCGGGTCATGCAAAACTGCTCTCGGTGGGAGATGCATTCCTCTCAATGCCAGCAAATTGCAGGCACATATGACGGCTTTGCCCAGAAACTCCATTTTGCCCGGAAAGTCAATCAGTTGCCCACAGAGTCTGTTTCTTGATACGGGAAATGCACGAATCGAGCGTCGATCCACCGCACGGGGCGAGCCGCAGTTAGCCGAGCCGGATTTGCACGCTAACGAGAAACGGCTCGCCATAGAAACAGCTCTCTCCAGTCGCAAGCTGCAGCCTGAATTACTTCTTTGCAGCAGGAGCCTTTCCGTACTTTGCCGTTAGCGTTTTCATCAGCGCGACGTGTTCGGCATGAACCTTGTCGAGCTGCTTCACCAAGTCGGTGCAGCACGACATGGTGGCGATCTTGTCAAACTTTTCATTCTCGCAGCAGGCAATCATCGCCTCATTGTGCGCTACAGCCGCCGCCAGCCCCTTCTCGATGCCTTCGATGGCCGCGACTGCTTCCTTGTCCGCTGCCAGGTCCTTCTTCATAGTCGCCAGGTGCTTCGCGGCTTCATCGAGGTAGCGGCCCAACTCCGTTTTGATGTCCTTCACGACCGATGGCTCAGGCTGCTTCACTTTGGTCGTGTAGGACTGGAATTCCTGGGCATAGTTCCTGGCCGACTCGATATGTCGCTGTGTGGCGCGGAGTGGCCAGTAGGCCGAGCCGCTGATTTTGTCTCCATGTGTGCTGCCAGCCAACGGCTGAGCATGCGCCGCTGACTGGAATCCAATGGCCGCAAGCACGGCAAGGGTGGCCGTGCAGAGCAATGTGCGAAACGGGTTTTGCATAGCAGTCTCCTTGGACGAGGTGTGAATTGCTGTTCCGCCTTCTGGGATTGTCCTAACGCGAACACTGTGCCACGGTGTTCCAAAAGCGCGCAGATTGCCCTAAATCCCCGTGCCAACGCAAGTTGCTTCGCATTTGCCTTTGGTCAGTCAACCCACGGATGCGCGCGGAGTGCGCGCAAGTGTGCGGAAATGACCGTGCGGGCTGGTGAGCGAGACTTCAGTACCAGAAATCGCAAGGCGTGCTACTTACCGGACTTTCGGGGCGGAGACTCAACTTGCCAGAATGTCATCAGAAACTCGGATTTCGGGCAAATCAGCGTTGACGCGGTAATCTTCGTGGATCACATTAAGGGCGTTCTGGTGCTCGCGATGGGCGCCACACGCGGCAATGGCTGTGTCTTTTCGCTTGGCGATCAGGCGCGGTTGCCGCATCGAAGACTAGCTCGACCGGGTTCGTGACGGACCTTCTTGGATGGTCAAGCTATCTAGGGGGCCTGCTGCCTCCGCTGGTTTTCATCATCAGGATTGCCTTGTGACTGGAGAAGTCTCATGTCCCCGATCATCTCTGCACCCCTGCGGACGCCAGATTCTCCGCTGTCTGCCTCGGCCTTGCAGATGCAGTTGCAGCGCAGCCCCTATTGGTCTGTGCGGCAACTGATTTGTCACGTGGACCAGGGACGCATTGTCATGCGCGGAGCTGTGCCGTCCTACTACCTGAAACAGGTCGCGCAGTCGGTAGCCGCGAAGGCGGTCGGCGTGGAGTGCGTGCGTAGCGACATCGAAGTCCAATCGGGATGACCGGCTGCGCGGGATTCCGTTGCTCGTTGGAATATTCAACCATTTTGCAAAGGGAGTGACCCATGTTAGTGCTCGGACGAAAGGAAAACGAACGGCTGATCATCGACGGGAAGATTATCGTGACCGTCGTTAGAGCCTCGAACGGGACCGTCCGTTTGGGAATCGACGCTCCTGAACACATTTTGATTCAACGCGAAGAGATTCGTGATCGGCCTGCTGTTTCGCTGCGCGGACGATTGATGACCGGCTGTGCGGGTTAGACGAAGCCCGTCTCACCTTCGGCGTACGAGACAGTGATCTGTTGCTCCGTGCAGAGGTCTTCGGTCCCGCTCTCTGTGCCGACGACGGCGGGGAAGCCCCGTTCGCGGTTGACCAAGCGGACCAGCTTCCAAATGGCTAGTGGTATGTCTATCAATCCTGTCCTGTACTGTCAGAGAAAGCCACGGCACCGCTGCGTGAGACGAGAAAGTTTGGCGTCCGGAGCGAGTCGGTCCGTCGGGCGTGTCCGGACCTATAGCTGGAACTCACAGCGGAATCGGCCGATATCGTCTGCCTTTCCCAGGACAATGACGATGTCGCGCTCGCCGAACTTGAAATCGGCTTGCGGCGTAACACTCATTTCATCGCCCGCCCGTTTGACGGCCAGCACCAATAGGCCGAAGCGGTGATGGGCCTGACTCTCGCCGACTGTCTGGCCAATGAGCGGTGAACCGACTGGGAGTCGTAGTTCGTCCAACTCGACGTTGAGGTTGCCTTGCTCTGCAACTAACTCCATCAGGTCGGCGGTATTCGGCCGGGTAATCATCCGTGACATTTGCTGAGCCCCGATCGTGGACGGCATCACAACCCGATTGGCACCAGCTTGACGAAGCTTTCGTTCGCTCGTGGAATGCTCAGCGCGAGCAACGATAAAGAGGTTGGCATTGAGATTGCGGGCTGTGAGCGTAATGAAGACGTTGTCCGCGTCGTTGGGCAGGGCGCTGTTCAATGAACGAGCAGCAACCACGCCGGCGCCGGTCAACACCTCGTCATCGGTCGCGTTGCCGTTGATATAGAGGTATGCTCGCTCACCGGCTTCGCGGCAACGATCAGCGTCCTTATCAATGACGACAAAGGACTGTTTGTGAAATGACAGGTCGGTCGCAAGTATTCTGCCGATTCGGCCGAAACCGACGACAATTGCATGTCCGCGGAGTGCGTTGATTTCCCTGGTCATTCGTCGCCGCCCTAGAAACTGTTCCAGTTCGCCCGCGAGAAGCACCTGCAACAGGCCACCAAACGTGTACGCCGCCGCTGTAAACCCAAACAGAATCAAACCGATCGTCAAGAGCTGCACCAACGGCGACTCATTCGATCGCTCGCTATAGTCCACGCTGGAGATCGTGATCACCACCATCCAGACCGCCTCGATCCACGGATACCCGGCGAGGCGATAAGCGACAATGGCGCCAACGAAGATCACTCCCAGCAGGAGGAAACCCCGGCGAACGCGCCCCAGCGGCGAAATCATGTTTTCTAATCAGCATTGAACCGTGCCTATTGTACGTTCAGATCGGTCACTTTGCTCGCGCTCTGGTAGCGCGTTCCCGGCTGATGGACTGGACCGAAAGAGTTGCCTTATTCTGAAGCCAGCAGTTGTTGCACGTGGCTCTCGACACACTCGGCAACCGCGATTGGGTTGTATCCTCCCTCCAGCGCGCTCACCACTCTTCCGCCTGAGTATGTGTTGGCGACCTCGAGGACCGATCGCGTCATCAAGGCGAAGTCTTCACTTTCCAATCCAAGCGAGCCGATCGGGTCGAGCCGGTGCGCGTCGAATCCCGCCGAAATCAGAATCAACTGCGGTCGAATCTTTGTCGCCAGCAGTTCCAGTCCTTCGTTGAACTGCTGAAGGTAGTCGGCGCGCGGCGTGCCAAATGTGATCGGCACGTTCAGCTTTGTTCCTAGTCCAGCGCCCACTCCGATTTCGTCGGCAGCTCCGGTGCCAGGATAAAACGGGTAGCGGTGGATCGAGAAGAAGCCCACGTGCCCATCTTCCCAGAAGATCTCTTGTGTTCCGTTTCCATGGTGAACATCCCAATCGACGATGAGCACGCGATCCAAACCGTGTTGATCGATGGCCCTACGCGCACCCAGCGCCACATTGTTGAAGAGGCAGAACCCCATCCCTTTATTCTGTGCGGCATGGTGACCCGGAGGACGAATGAGGCAGAACGCGTGCCGTTCTCTGCCTATGACTACTTTGTCCACAGCATCGCACACGGCACCCGCGGCCGCTCGGGCAATGTCGAACGACGGCGGCGATAGCACGGTGTCGTGGTCCAGAATCCCACCACCGCCTTCAGCCAGATTGCGAATTGTGTCAACGTATGTGAATGAATGAACGCGAGTGAGTGCTTCAGGAGCAAGGGGTTCCCATGAAGGTCGAACGCAACCAAAGTGCACTGCAATCAAATTGAGCTGGCGAGCTGACGGAATGATGCGGCTCGCATTCTCCGGGTGATCGCCCGTGTCGTGCTGCAGAAAGAGCGGATCGTAATAGAGGAGTACCATGAACCGCACCAGTTGCGAAGCGTGACGAATCGGAAGCGAGATTAGGCCAGGCGTCTCATCGCCTGATTGCTCAGCTTAACCTGCCGCTGCTATTGCGCTACACTGAGTCACAATCGTTCCTGACCTTCAACTTCTCTTTCAACAATCGCGCCGTGACGACTCACAACCTGGATAAGATCTTCCATCCCCGCCGTGTGGCTGTGGTTGGTGCGAGCGAACAGCCGGGGAAAGTCGGCTACGTCCTATTGCACAATCTGATCGGACGCGGGTTCGAGGGCGTCGTCTATCCCGTAAACTCCAAGCGCGAAGCCGTACAAGGCATCGCCGCTTATCCGAGTCTCAGCGCCTTGCCGAATGCGCCAGACCTCGCTGTGATCTGTACGCCCGCGGCAACCGTTCCAGGGATCATCGACGAATGCGGCCGTTTGGGAATCATGGGCGCGGTCATCATCTCCGCTGGTTTTCGCGAGGTAGGGGCGGAGGGCAAACGACTCGAAGAAGAGGTGAAGGCCTCGGCCGCGCGTTACGCGGGTCTGCGCATTATCGGTCCAAATTGCCTGGGCATTATGGTGCCGTCGATCAAGCTTAACGCCAGCTTCGCCGCCACGATGGCCGCTCCTGGTCGCGTTGCGTTCCTCTCGCAATCGGGCGCCCTTTGCACTTCCGTGCTTGATTGGGCTCACGCGACGGGCATTGGCTTCTCTCACTTCCTCTCAATCGGCAACATGCTGGACGTAGGTATGGATGACCTGCTGGACTATCTGGCCGCCGACCCACTCACCAGTGCGGTCGTGCTGTACATCGAGTCTATTAGTGAGGCGCGCGAGTTCATGTCGGCCGCCCGAGCTTTCTCCCGCGAGAAGCCAATCGTGGCCTACAAAGCCGGTCGATTCGCCGATTCTGCCCAGGCTGCGGCATCGCACACCGGAGCGATGGCCGGAGTAGATGCAGTCTATGAAGCGGCCTTCCGCCGCGCCGGCATCGTTCGCGTCTTCGACATCGACGAAATGTTCGACTGCGCAGAGCTGCTCGCCCGCCAGCGCCTTCCCCAGGGTCCGCGACTGGCGATCATTACCAATGCGGGCGGGCCAGGCGTGATGGCCTGCGACTCGCTCCTCGACCGTCGTGGCGTCTTGGCCAAGCTGGAGCCGCTGACGATCGACAAGCTAACTGGCGCCCTGCCAGGTTTCTGGTCGCGCGGCAATCCACTCGACATCCTTGGTGACGCCCCGGCCCAGCGATACGCTGACGCTCTGTCAGCCGTGCTCGCCGACTCTGGTGTCGATGCGGTGCTCGTAATTCTTACTCCCCAGGCCATGACTGAGCCAGTCGCCGCCGCCGCGGCTGTGGTGGAAGCAGCCAAGCATAGCAGCAAACCCGTGTTGGCGGCCTGGATGGGCGGTTCGGCGGTCCGCGACGGGGTCAGTCAGATGAATGCAGCCGGCGTTCCGACGTATTCCACTCCCGAGCATGCGGTGCGAGCCTTCATGAGCCTGGTCGAGTTTCAGCGCAACCGCGAAGTGCTGCTAGAAACGCCGCGTGATTTGCCGATTAAGTTCACATTGAATCGCTCCAAGCTCCGCCAGAGGTTCGACGAGATTATTAGCCGCAACCATGAGTTGCTCTCCGAAGATGAGTCGAAGCAGCTCTTGGCGACTTATGGCATCCCGGTAGCATTGCCGCGCTCAGCGACCACCGCCGAGAAAGCAATCCGCGTGGCAAGCGAGATTGGGTATCCCGTCGTGCTCAAGATCCGCTCACCGCAGATTACTCACAAGACCGACGTAGGTGGCGTCGCCCTGAATCTGGCGGACGACGAGGCGGTGCGATGCGCTTTTGAGCAAGTCGTGGCCTCGGCCCACCGCATGCGGCCAGAGGCCGAGATCCAAGGCGTCACGGTTCAGCGGATGATGACGGCGGTCCACAGCGTCGAGTTGATTCTAGGCGTCAAGCGCGACCCGGTTTTTGGCCCGGTCATCATGGTTGGTTTTGGCGGCATCGCCGCCGAAGTGTTCCAGGACCGGACGCTGGAGCTTCCGCCACTCAATGAGCGGTTGGCGCGACGAATGCTAGAGTCGCTGCGCTCATGGCCGCTGCTTACTGGTTACCGGGGACGGCCTGTCGTCAATGTCGATCAACTCATCGAGACGCTCATGCGGTTCTCCTACCTAGTGGCTCACCTGCCAGAAATCCGCGAAGCCGATGTCAATCCGCTCTTGGTAACACCCACTGAAGTCATCGCCCTCGATGCCCGCATTTTGGTGGATCGCTCGCTGGCGCCCTCGCAGACGCGGCCTCATTCGCACCTGGCGATTTGCCCCTACCCTGAGGAATACACCGAAACGGCCTGCCTGGCAGATGGCACTCAGATTCACCTGCGGGCGATTAGGCCTGAGGACGAACCGGCTTGGAAGGATCTCTTGCGACGCAGCTCGGCCGAATCGCTCTGGAAGCGCTTTCGCTACGTGTTCAAGGAAGCGACGCACGAAATGGCCAGCCGCTTCTGCTTTGTCGATTATGACCGCGAGCTTGCGCTTTGCGCCGAAGTCATCCAGATTGATAAGCCGCTACTCGTTGCTGTGGCGCGGCTGGTTGCCGATCCCGACCACCATGCGGCCGACTATGGGATTCTCGTGGCTGACGACTTTCAACACCGCGGCCTGGGACGGTTGCTGACTGAGAAATGTATTGAGATAGGCCACCGCTGGGGGCTGGGGCAAATCACTGGCGAGACGACGACCGACAACGTCGCCATGATCCGTATTTTCCGTACTCTCGGCTTCCAGCTTGAATTCCACGCCGCGGCTCAAACCGTGCTGGCTCGGGTACCTCTGCGGCCGTGAGACATGCTGGTGCCCGCTTCAGCCCGGTCCAGATCATCCTTGTCAGGCTGGTTTGATCTGTCCTTGCGCATATAGCCGGACGAAATCGCTCGTTGAGATCACGCCGAGCAGCCTGCCATCCCGCGTTACAAGGACCCGATGAATGCCGTTTTCCATCATCGTCTCGGCAACCTCGCGCAATGGCCGATCTGGTGGCACGGCAAAGAGATGGCGATGCATCACGTCGCTCACGGTGAGGTGCTCCATCCGCTCACCGATACGGTCCTCGACCTGGTCATCAGTCGTGAGGGAAACCTCATGAAAGCCATTGGCGTCGCGGTAGAAATCCGAGGTCCGCTTCGCCGTCTCATGCTCTGCGTCCAACTGCCGGACGATGTCGGAACGCGAGACGACGCCCACTAGCCGATCGCCATTGACAACCGGAAAACCCCACACACCATGCCGAACAAATGCGCGCTCCAATTCTGGCAACGACATGCTGGCCCCAACCGTCTGGACGCAGCGGCGCATGGCTTCGGTTGCGATCATGTCCATAGCGGTTTCGATTCCAAACCCGGCACTAAACATCGCGGCTACTGGTTACGTCCTGCGAACGCTGCAACACATCGCCTCTTGGTCGGCAGTCGTTGTACAGGGCTTTGTTCCCACCTGATTCCAGGGCATTCGGCCAAGGACGAGGGCTAGGCCGCAGAAATCGGTAATACCTGAGAAGATCAGCCCGGCCCCCATGAAGGCCGCCAGGCCAATCCAAAAGGGATGATGCAGTAAAGCGAGCACGGAGCTGGACAGGACAACAAGACCGATAGCAATTCGAACCTGCCGTTCCAGAGAAATCGTCGCTTTGCCCCGTACGACTGGAAACCCGGCGGCGTCCCACACCAGCATCCCGCCCTCAATGTTGACAGCGTTCAGCCCTGCCTCCTCGAGTTTCTGACAGGCTAATTCTCCCCGGCTCCCGGTACGGCAGATGACGTAGAGCGGTTCGTTCGCGCGGCCGTTCCGCTCGGCAGAAATCGCCCTCAAGTCGAGCCGATCGAGCGGTACATTGCGTGCAAAACTGATATGCCCTTCCCGAAACTCTGCAGGGGTCCGGACATCAATGAGATCGAGCGATTCGGTCGTCTGGTGCAGCGCCGCCAGACGATGTGGCGTGATTGAAGTGTTCATGATTGCGCCTCCTAGACAACATGAGAAGGAGTTGATTGGACCTCCTCGCCGCCGTTCACATTGACGCCAAAGCCCTTCCGAAGCAGGGCGTTTTCGGCGGCTTCATGTGCGTCGAGCTGCCGACAGAGGTCGTCGAATTCTCGTCCCAGGGTGACCAGCGTCTCAACAGATTGATCGCAGTCCAAAGCTTGGGCAATCAGCCGGTCCAGATTGACAAGGAGTTGCGGATGCTCAGCTTCAATGCGACGGCATTCTGCCGACAGCGATGGGCAGCGCGACACCGCCTCGTCGAGACAGCCGCCGCCTTCCTCCTGAGTGAAGTGATGCGCTAGCTCGGCGCGCACCTGACGGAGAACCCGCACGACATCAAGGCCTGTCGCGTCCCGATCTGGTCCGCCGCAGGCAACGATTGCGGCCCGCGCCTGACGCAGCATTCTGTGGATACGTCGGTGCTCCGCGAGCAAGTGTTCGACGTAGCAACGGCATTCGTCATAGTTACGCATGGCTCACTCCTGGGCTATATGACCACCTTCGCGGGCGCGGGAGCAACCGACTTGACCGTTAGGACGGGGCAACTCGCCTTTCGAACCACTTCCTCGGCCACGCTGCCCATCAGCAGCCGCATGAGGCCGGTCCGGCCGTGAGTCGGCATGACAATCATGTCCACTCCTTCTCGTTCTGCCACGTGGAGGATGCCGCTGGCTGGACTGCCGATCAGCAGGCGATGCTCGTAACCAACCAACGGGTCGGTGGGAACGACTTCCGACAGCATCCGCCGAAGTTCCTTCCGATCCGGCTCATCAATTCCGTAGTAAAACTCGCCACCGCCGTACGCAGTCAGCGGCTCCTCAACATGGACGATCAGTAGCTTCGCTCCTCGGTCACGAGCCAGCGACGTAGCCAATTCCAGCGCAGTCTGGCCTAGGGTCGAGAAGTCGGTCGGATAGAGGATTTTGTGGGCATTCATGGTTAGTCTCCTTTGTGCGCCGTCTCCTGCCGTCCATTGAAAAAATCCAGACTTCCAGAGACTATTGCAATCGCGATGCCGGCGCGGCTGTGGTCCCGCGACGGCGTTGGTCAGCGGCAAGAAATGCTGAAAATGCGGCCTAACGGCAAGGTTTGGACCGAAATCTGCGCGTCACCGTCCGCGATTTCGCTTCCTTCCAGCCTGTGCTCGGCCGCACACACTGTGTCAGGGCCGCACATGTTCGGCTTGCCAGTTTGGCTTGGGCGGAATCCCCTATCGTCCGAATTTCCACCGCACCACGCCCGAAAGCGCTGTCATCCGACTAGCTCACGGGAGCCGGTCTCGCCGCACCTTTCGCGGCAGGTGATGATGGCATGGTGTTTGCAACGCCAACGTCCCACTTCTTCGGCTAGTCCTTCGTCGCACAGATGACCTATGTCCAAAATGTCCTCGCTCCCATCCATTGACTTGCTAATTGTTGACGATGACCTGGAGTTTCGTGAGACGCTCGTGGGGCGCTTCGCGCGCCATGGTTTCGAGGTCCAAGCGGCCGGGAACGGAGAGGAAGCCCTTGGGCTTGCCGAGCGGAGAACTTTCGATGTTGGGATCTTCGACATGATGATGCCCGGAATGACGGGGCTAGAGCTACTCAAGCGCTTCAAGGAGTCTCACCCCGATTGCGAGGTAATCTTGCTGACAGGCCAGGGCTCCATTGAAACGGCAGTCGAGGCCATGAAGCTCGGCGCCTACGACTACCTGCAAAAACCATTTCCTCTGAAAGACTTGGAGAGTCTGGCCAGCAAAGCGTTCGAGCGTCGCAGGTTGCGCAAGGAGAATACGCAACTCAAGGAGATTATCCAACGCACCCAACCCAGGCACGACATGATTGGCCAATCGCCGGCCATGCAGGAGGTTTTCCGGCTCATCGAACGCGCTGGGCCCAGCGACAAGGCGATCCTCATCCAGGGTGAAAGCGGAACCGGCAAGGAGCTTGTGGCTCGTGCACTCCATGCACATAGCAACCGGGCGGACAAACCGATAGTCGTGATCAACTGCGCGGCCCTCCCCGAAACGCTTCTCGAAAGTGAGCTGTTCGGCCACGAACGCGGCTCATTCACTGGCGCGGTGAGCGCCAAGCCTGGTCTGATTGAAGTCGCTGATGAAGGGACTCTCTTCATTGACGAAATTGGCGAGCTGCCGGGCTCGCTCCAGGCTAAACTCCTTCGCGTGCTTGAGGACGGCTCTTTACGTCGGATTGGTTCGATCCAGGAGCGACGGGTCAACGTGCGACTGTTGGCGGCGACTAACCGCAACCTAACCAAAGAAGTCGAAGCGAGCCGCTTTCGCGAGGACTTGTATTATCGAATTAACGTGATGTCACTGGAGCTCCCTCCACTTCGCGAGCGGCAGGGCGATGTTCCACTTCTCGTGGCGCACTTTCTCGGCCCCGGGTGGGAGATTGAACCAGCGGCTCTTGATGCAATGCAGCGGTATCACTGGCCCGGCAACGTGCGCCAACTGATCAACGCGCTCGAGCGAGCGAAGATCCTTTGCGACAGCGAAACCATGCGCGTACAGGACCTGCCGCGAGAAGTCGTTGGCTCGACGCCGGCCCGCGCAAGCAGCTCGCTCGAAACGACCGACGACCTGGGAGCCATCCAGCGCGGCAAGGTCGTTGAGGTTCTCCGCCGCGAATCCGGCAACAAATCGAAGGCCGCTCGCGCACTGGGCGTGGATCGACGGAAGCTCTATCGATTGCTCGAAAAATATTCGGTCACCGAAGCAGAGCTGCAGGACGGGACACACTAGCTATCGGCTACTAAGTGATTGATCTGCAAACAACAGGTGAGCTGGGATTGGAAGCTGAACGGCTGGCTACGATTGCGCAGGTAGCCGCGGGTTTGTCCCACGAGAGTCGCAATGCGCTGCAACGGATCGGCGCCAGTGCGGAGATGCTTGAATTGGAGTTGGAGGGGAATGCAACCGCGCTGGAACACGTGGCCCGAATCCAGCAATCGCAGATTCACATATGCCGCCTTTTGGACGACCTGCGCAATTATGCAGCGCCAGTGGTTCTGGACCGAGCGGCCTTCCGCCTCAGCGAAGTGTGGCGAGAAGCTTGGGAGCTGCTGCATGCGCAACGACAAATTAGGCAGGCAGAACTTCGCGAATACTTACGCACAACAAACCTGATCGTTGAGGCAGACCGGTTTCGCCTAGTTCAGGTGTTCCGCAATCTGATGGAGAACTCATTGGCGGCCTGCGTCGATCCAGTTCAAATTGACGTTACGTGCGAAGAGGCAAGATTGGGGACCGCAGCCGCGCTGCGCGTCTCCGTGCGCGATCATGGTCCCGGTTTGAATGACGAGCAGCGCCGACGGAGTTTTGAGGCATTCTTTACCACTAAGCCCACTGGCACTGGACTAGGTATGGCGATCTCACGGCGGATAGTCGAAGCGCACGGTGGAACGATCACTGTTGGTAACTGTCCACCTCCTGGGACGGAAATTATCATCACGATGCCACGCTAGTGCAGCGTCCATGGTGTCTGTCGATTCGTAGCTGGCAGCGATCAGGTGCGAAGTACCGCGGGTTGTTAGTGACGAGTTGGTCACATGAAGGTAATGCTTCTGGAGCGGCTCGCGACAGTACACAGCGACTCCGTCCCACTGCGATGGGCCGACGTGGAAGAGCCCGCGTTTGGAGACGATGAGGTTTTGCTGCGCGTGCATGCTTGTGGAGTCTGTCACACGGAACTTGACGAAATCGAAGGACGGACGCCGCCACCGCGGCTGCCCGCGATCCTGGGTCACCAAGTCGTAGGCAGCGTCATTGCGAGAGGGTCCAAAGTACACGAATGGGAGGCCGGTGACCGAGTCGGTGTTACCTGGATCTTCTGCGCCTGTGGCAAGTGCGATTACTGCACGTCAGAGCGCGAGAACCTATGTCCACAGTTCCAGGCTACAGGACGGGATCGTGACGGAGGGTACGCCGAATACATGGCGGTTCCTGCCGCATTTGTGTTTCCAATTCCCGAATTGTTCACCACCGACGTGCAAGCTGCGCCTTTGCTCTGCGCCGGCGCAATTGGTTATCGTTCGCTGAGTCTCACCAACCTGCGGAATAGGCAGGCATTGGGGCTCACCGGATTTGGAGCGTCCGCCCATTTTGTGCTGAAGATGGTCAAGCATCGCTTCCCCGCAACTGAGGTTTGCGTCTTTGCGCGCAACAAGACCGAGCGGACAATCGCCCTTGAGCTGGGCGCCACTTGGGTCGGCGATACCGCCGAACAGGCGCCTTGCAAGCTTGATGCGATTATCGACACGACGTTCGCCTGGACGCCTGTCATAGAGGCGCTACGCAACCTCGCGCCCGGCGGACGGCTGGTTATCAATGCAATCCGCAAGGAGGACGGCGACAAGTCAGTCCTATCCCGAATCGACTACGCGCGCCACATTTGGTTGGAGAAGGAGATCAAGTCGGTCGCCAACGTGACTCGCCGAGACATTGTCGAGTTCCTGAGCCTGGCGGCCGAGATGAAGCTCCAGCCGCTGGTCCAGGAGTATCCCCTGAAGGCCACCAATGACGCGATCGTGGATCTAAAGACTCGTCCAGTTGCCGGCGCCAAGGTCCTCGTGGCGGGCTAGCGAGCGAGTGCTTGGCTGCGCTTAATCATTTCCTCCATATCACGGCTTGCGCGTCTGCCTGACGTACTTGTGGCACGAGACGCATTTCATCGTCGAGTCCACGTAGGCAAAAGTGGCCGCCTCTAGGTTTTTTTTGCGGGCAGCCTCGGTGATCGCATACACGCTCCGGCGGAACTCCTTGCTCCGTTCCAGGTATTCCGGCGTCTGCAACACGCCCCACAGCTCATCCTCGCAAAGGAGACTGATTGCCGTCGAGTGTTTCGCAATGAGGTCATAGTCTGCACGCGCAAGCCCCTCGAGCACCTTTTCTGAGTGATCCAGCTTCGCCTTCATGAATTCTTCGAGTTTGTCCTCTGCGCGAGCTTGACTAGCGAACCCCATCGCGCTGGCAAGCACCACAAGCAATGCACCTCGAGTGATGAGACGATTGAGCATGGTTCCTTCTCCCTGGCAAAGCAGCGGCAGTTATGAGCGGTCGGCATCCTCTTATGCAAGTTACGCGCCGGTGCTGCACTGGCCGGCGTGACAACGGCCAAAATCCGTGACTGGAAGGAAGTCTGTGACCGCTAGAGCTTGGGCGGCCACGCGCAAGTGCACACTGTCTGTGGTCGGAATCGCACAGATCGCTGAACGCGATGCGACACCACACGCTCGTTGTTAGAGCTACCGAGAGTCGGGCGCGTTTGGCGCGCGACGTGCATAGAAGTCGCGCAGGAGGCCGCTTCGACCGTTGAATCCTCGAAGGGAGGTCGTTTTCATGAAACTCGTGCGACATGGCTGTTACCAGACTCTCGCGGTGATTGGCATTGCAACAGTGGTATTGCTCGCACCCAACTCGATCGCCGTTGGCCAGGAGCAGAAGACTCCCAAGGCAAACGAGAGTGAACCAAGCGTGTGGATGCGGAAGAAACTGGATTTCTCAAGGAATATCCTGGCTGGCTTGGCCAGCGAGGACTTCGACAAGGTGGCCGCGAACGCTCAAGCGATGCAGGGGATGAGCAAATTGGAATGGTTCATCCGCGGAAAAGTGCCCGGCTATCGCACGCAACTTGAGATCTTTCAGGATGCGAACGAGCAGATCATTCGACAAGCGCAGAAGGACAACATCGAAGGCGCCACTCTGGCGTTCACCCAGCTCACCATTAGTTGCGTTAACTGCCACAAACATCTCCGCGATGCCAAGTAAATCATCAGGAGCCGCGGACTTTACGCGACTTCACTTTCGCATTGGGAAATGGGCAAAGCGGGACGTTGCGCGTGGGTTCTGCCAAAAGTTGGGCCAGCGTCGTGCTGGCAAATGCTTCTTCGACGGAAGCCAGTGCCCGGTCAAGCCGGCTGTGCAGCGGGCACAGCCGCACGCCGTGGGCAGCCAGGCCGAGCGGGCAGGTGCGAATGCGCCGCAACGGCTCGACGGCGTTGACGACGTCCAAAATTGTCAAATCATCTGCCGCTTTGCCCAGCGTCATTCCCCCACCCAAACCTCGCTGCGACTGCACAACTCCCGCCCGGGCCAGACTTTGCAGCACTTTGGAAAGATAGGCCCGCGGCACCAGCGTGGCGGCGGCGATTTGATCAGTGGTGCGTGCCGCGGGCGCCTGACTAGCCAGGTGGACAGCCGCTCGGAGGGCGTATTCAACGGTTTGGGAGAGCACGAAAAACCTTTCGATACAGTAAAACTGGATGTTGACATCCAGTTATTTCCCGATATATACCAATAACAGGATGAACGTATCCAATTTTGCCGTGAGGCGTGGCGGCTGTCAACGCAGATTCCCGGCCCCTCCGCGGCGCACGTGAAGGAGGTTGTTTCGATGTTCCCCCGCCGTCCAGCATGGTTGCTCGCCGCGAGCCTGGCCTTGGCCGCCTCGGCACCCGCGGTCCGCAGCCAGGACTACGAGCAGGAGCCGATCCGCTATAGCCAAGCCAATCCGGATAACCGCGTCTCCCGGCTGCTCACAGAGTTGGAGACCGGCGCCAAGACATTGGATTACGAGGAAGGGCAGGGCTATTTGCCGTCGCTCTTGGCGGCGCTGGACGTTCCCGTTTCGTCGCAGGTGCTGGTGTTCTCCAAGACCAGCTTTCAGCGCGACCGTATCGCACCGCGCGCGCCGAGGGCGCTCTATTTCAGCGACGACGTGTACGTTGGCTTCTGCCAGAATGGGGAAGTGCTGGAAATCTCGACCGCCGATCCGCAACTTGGCGCGGTCTTCTACACGCTTAGCCAGGAGGATGCGACAACTCCGACCGTTCGGCGACAGACCGACAACTGCCTGATCTGCCACGGCTCGTCGCAAACAAAGGACATTCCGGGGCACGTGGTTCGTTCGGTCCTGACCGGTGCAAGTGGGCTGCCGATTCTGTCAGCGGGCACGTACCGCACCGACCACACCAGCCCGCTTGCGCAGCGCTGGGGAGGCTGGTATGTCACCGGCAAGCACGGCGATCAGAGGCACCTGGGCAACCTCGTCGTCCGCGGTCAATCCGAGCCGCGCGAGATCGACAACTCCGCCGGACTTAACGTTGTGGACTTGGCAACTCGCTTCGATACGACAAAATACCTCACGCCCCACAGCGACCTCGTTGCCCTGATGGTCCTGGAGCATCAAACCGGCGCTCACAACTATCTCACGCGGGCCGCATTCCTCACTCGGCAGGCAGTACACTATCAGCAGGCCTTGAACCGCGAGATGAGCGAGCCGCAGGACCATGTCTGGGACAGCACCAAGAGCCGCATCAAGAGCGCCTGCGAGCCGCTCGTGGAATACTTGCTTTTCAGCGGCGAGGCCAAACTGACAGCCAAGCTCGAAGGCACGACCGCATTCGCCTCGGAATTCGCCCAGCGCGGCCCGTGCGACACGCAGGGGCGTTCGCTTCGTGAGTTCGACCTCCAGCGGCGGCTGTTCAAATATCCATGCAGCTATCTGGTCTATTCGCCCAGCTTTGCTGCACTTCCCGCCGAGGGCCGCGATTACGTCCTGCGGCGGATGTGGGAAGTGCTGTCGGGAGCGGACCAAAGCGAGAAATTCGGGCACCTCAGCGCGGCCGATCGCGCGGCGGTGCTGGCAATCCTGACGGAGACGCTGCCGAACCTGCCGGATTACTGGCAAACAAAGGTCGGCGGCTGAAGATACACGAGCGGACGGATCCTCACACCAGCGAGGACGGCTGCGACGCTGGCGCGGGAAATCGCACTCCTCTCCTTGACGCCGCCGCGCTCCTGCCGATAATTGGATATAATTATCCAATTTAGCACGAAAGGATGGCCGACGATGTCCGCGGCCGCGATACCGATCAGCGAACAAACGCTCATACCCGATCTGGTGTCGGAGTTTCCTCAGGCGCGAGCCGTTCTCGATCGATATGGCCTGCGCGGTTGCGGCGGTCCGCAGGGACCCGTCGAGAGCTTGGGTTTCTTTGCCCGCGCCCATGACGTGCCGCTCGCCCGTTTGCTCGATGAGATTCGCCGTGAAATAGCACGACCCGCACGGGCGCCCGCTCCACTCGTTCCTGCCGCGTCGCTGGCCGATACGATTTATCGCCCCTTCTTCTTCTCCGGCATTGTCACCGTGCTGACGCTCGGAGCTGTGTGGGGCGCGTACCTGCTCATGCGAATCGGCTGGAGCAGAAGCTTCACTGCAGTGGGACTGCACGAGATCAACGCCCACGGTCACGCACAGATCTTCGGCTGGGTGGGGCTGTTCGTGATGGGGTTTGCTTATCAGGCCTTTCCGCGGTTCAAGCACTCGGCGATTGCGCAGCCTCGCCTGGCGCTTGCCACGCTCGTCATGCTCCTGGCCGGTCTGGTCGCCCGCGCCGTTGCCCAGCCGCTGGCGCCTGCAATGCCCTGGCTGTGGTGGGTGGCAGTCGGCGGATCGCTGCTGGAGGTGGTTGCCATTGCCACGTTTGTTTGGCTCATCGCCGCAACGTTGCTGGGGAGCCATCATCCGCTGGTGCACTACGATTACTACATCCTTGCCGCGCTGCTGTGGTTTGTGGCGCAGGCCGTGTACGAAGGGATCTATCTGACGGCCACGCTGTCCGCTACGGGCGAGTCGCTGGCACGGCTCGTGGCCACGTGGCAGGCGCCGCTGCGCGATCTGCAAATACACGGCTTTGCGCTTCTCATGATTCTGGGTGTAAGCCAGCGAGTTTTCCATCACTTCTACGGATTGCCCGCGCCTTCAGCGAAGCTGAGCCTGATCGCGCTGCCTATTCTGTGCGCAGCCGTAACGGGCGAGGCGGTGGCCTTGGTCCTGATGCAAAAGGTGAGTCCCGCTTGGGCGGCACTCTGGTATGTATCGGCGATCGTGCTCGCGATCGCCACCGCCACGCTGGTGGCGAACTGGCGAATCTATTCGCCGGCCCCTGACGGTGATCGGAGCCTCAAGTTCCTCCGTATCGCCTATATCTGGCTGTTTGTTTCGCTGGGCATGCTCGTGGTGCTTCCCGCGCATCAGGCAATCGTCTCCTGCCTCGCGCCAACTAGCACCGCCGCCCAAATCGAGTTTTCCCACGCCTATTACGGCGCGGCCCGGCATGCGATCACGGTCGGATTTGTAAGCCTGATGATTGTAGGAGTCGCTGCGAAGGTCGTGCCCACCTTGAACGGGATCGACGGACGGCGATTGCCGGGATTGTGGCTTCCGTTCATTCTCATCAACTCAGGTTGCTTCGTGCGCGTCGTGGGACAAATGCTCACCGACTTTACGTCCATTGCATTTCCAGTCGCCGGCGTAAGCGGGGTGCTGGAGGTAGCGGGCTTGGCGCTGTGGGGTGGGCACCTCTCGCTGATCATGGCGGGACGCGTCAAACTGAACCCGGAATCGAGCCGCGATCGCTTGCCACTCCTGTCGGAACGCGATATCTCCACGACCGATACGGTGGCTGCTGTGCTCGACGCCGAGCCCGCGCTGCTCGACATATTTCTTGCTGCGGGCTTCAAGCAGCTCGCTAGTCCCTATGCCCGGCAAACCATCGCGCGCGTGGTCACTTTGCAACAGGCGTGTCAGCGAACGGGTCGCGACGTTGTCCAATTCACAGCCGAGCTGAACGAGGCTCGCGCCCGCTTGCGTTCGCACTCGCTGCCGCTGGTCATGCCAACCGCCGCCCCAGCACGCTTGAAACGGCGCGCATCTCTCGGAGCTGATGGCTGCCATGCCAACTGATCAAGCCCAAGTCGTCAACCTGTCCGAGGTCGTCTCTCCGCCGGTCGATGGCATCATTAGCCGGACCGTTTTTCAGGACGACCGGCTGAAGGCAGTCATGTTCGGATTTGGCGCGGGGCAGGAGCTTTCGGAGCACACGGCCGCGAAGCCTGTGGTGATACACTTTCTTTCTGGGGAGGCTAGTGTCACGCTGGGCAGCCAGACCGTAGCGGCGATGTCGGGAACGTGGATTCATATGGCGGCTGGACAAGTCCACGGCATCACGGCGAAAACACCGACGGTCATGTTGCTGCTGCTTTTCAAATGACCAACTCCGGATGGTAGCGCTGCGGAAAGGACCCTTCTCTCTTTCGCGTGGAGCAGAATCATGCAACGGCTGTGGCTGGCATTTACGGGCGTGCTGGTGATCTCGTTCGCCATCCTGGGCTGGATCGGGACGCGCATTTATCAGGAGATGCCGCCGCTGTCGATCCGCGTTGAAACGACGGACGGCCAACCGATCGTGGACGCCGACGAAATCGCCAGGGGTCAAAACGTCTGGCAAACGCTGGGCGGCATGGAGGTCGGCTCAGTGTGGGGTCATGGCAGCTACGTCGCGCCGGACTGGACCGCCGATTGGCTGCATCGCGAGGCCGTATTTGTTCTCGACGAGTGGGCTAGGGCTGAATTCGGGCAAGCGTACGCCAAACTCGACCTCGAAACTCAGGCTCGCCTCCGCGGGCGCCTCGAACAGGTCTTTCGCACCAATACCTATGACGCCTCCGCCGGCGTTGTGCGGCTCGATCCAGTGCGGAAACGAGCCTTCGAGTCCCTGGCAGCTCACTACGCCGATGTATTCGCCAACGGCCAGACCGAATACTCCATTCCAAAGGGCGCCGTGACGGATTCGAGCCGCTTGAGGCAATTGGCCGCGTTTTTCTTTTGGACCTCTTGGGCCGCTTCGACGAATCGTCCTGGCGACGACGTGAGCTACACACACAATTGGCCGCACGAGCCGCTTGTCGGCAATCGCCCGACGGGTGAGACCGTGGTCTGGACGGGCGTCAGCATCATCATGCTCTTGGCCGGCATTTGTACGATGGTCTGGTGGTACGCGGCGGAAACCAAGCATCCCGAAGGACCGCCCCCCGAAAGTGATCCGCTGGGGGCCTGGCAAGCCACGCCGTCGCAGCGGGCGACGCTCAAATACTTCTGGATCGTTGCAGCCCTGATCCTGGTGCAAATCACGCTGGGAGTCGTGACCGCGCATTACGGCGTCGAGGGGGACGGATTCTACGGCATTCCGCTTTCCAAGTGGCTCCCCTACAGCGTCGCCCGCACGTGGCATGTGCAGTGCGGGCTGTTCTGGATCGCTACGGCCTGGCTCGCGGCGGGTTTGTTCATTGGCCCCTTGGTCAGCGGCGTCGAGCCGCCCTTCCAGCGGCTGGGAGTCAATGTGCTGTTTGTCGCGCTGCTCGTGGTGGTAGCCGGCTCGCTGACGGGTGAGTGGCTAAGCGTGAAGAACTTCCTGTCGGATCACGCGTCGTTTTATTTCGGGCATCAAGGCTACGAATACGTCGATCTTGGCCGGGTGTGGCAAATCCTCTTGTTCCTGGGTCTCTTGATCTGGCTGGTTCTGGTGGTCCGGGCCGTTTGGCCGGCCCTATCCAAGCCCGGCGAGCAGCGGAGCTTGCTGTGGCTGTTTCTGCTCTCGGCCGGGGCGATCTGGCTGTTCTATGGCGCCGGCTTGACCTGGGGACAGCACACGCACTTGTCACTCGTGGAATACTGGCGATGGTGGGTCGTGCATTTGTGGGTGGAGGGCTTTTTCGAGGTCTTTGCCACGACGGTCATCGCGTTCTTCTTTTACCGCCTGGGGCTTTTGCGGCCCGAGTTCGCGGCCCGCGCCGCCCTGCTTTCAGCGACGATCTTCCTGGCCGGCGGGATTATCGGCACCTGCCATCATCTGTACTTTTCCGGCACACCCACCGTGGCCCTGGCGTGGGGATCGGTGTTCAGCGCGCTGGAAGTCGTGCCGCTGACGCTGGTTGCCTATGGGGCAATGGACGACCTCGCCTTAGCCCGCGCCAGTCCCTGGGTGGCGCGCTACCGCTGGCCCATCTATTTCTTTGTCGCCGTTTCGTTCTGGAACATGGTGGGCGCGGGACTATTCGGCTTCATGATCAATCCGCCGATCGCCCTCTACTACATGCAAGGCCTGAACACCACGCCCGTCCACGGGCACGCGGCCCTGTTCGGCGTGTATGGCATGCTCGGCATCGGTTTGACGCTGGTGTGCCTGCGGGCTCTGGTGCCGGGGCAGGCATGGAACGAGCGGTTGCTCTGGTTCTCGTTCTGGGCGATGAATGGCGGCCTATTCGCCATGTGCGTCATCAGCCTGCTGCCGGTGGGCATGCTGCAAACGTGGGCATCGGTCGATCAAGGTTACTGGTACGCCCGCAGCAGCGAGTTTATGCATACGCCCTGGATGCAGACTCTGCGCTGGCTACGGGTACCCGGCGACACGCTATTCGCCCTGGGGGCTATCGCTCTGGTAGTTTTCGTGGCGCGCATCAGGCCGACTCCGCTCGCAACAAACTGACCCGCGACTTCCCCTTTTTTGATCCAAGGAGAACCAACATGGCCCGATTCGCCACAACAATTCGATTTACGGATCAGGGGTTCAAAGCCATTCAGGACACCACTCGGCGGGCCAAGGCCTTTCAGGCCGCTGCCAAGAAGCTGGGTGTCAAAGTGGTCGATCTGTACTGGTCGCTGGGAACATTCGACGGCCTGCTGATCCTGGATGCCCCAGATTCTCAGACGGCAACCGCTGCCATGCTGCAGCTATCGGCTGAGGGCAACGTGCAGACGCAGACGACCGAAGTCTTCACTGCGGCCGATATGGAGCAAGTCCTGGCAAAACTCCGCTAGCCGCCGGCCAGCGCTGCGATTTGCAGCGATCTTTCCCGAAGGGGAAAGCGGCGCCGCGATCGCCGGCTCAGTCGCCAGCTCCAACGTCGCGCTCCAGGGCCTCATAAAACAAATCGTTCTCGGCGCTTTCGTGCTCCTCAAAGCGGCGATGAAAGTCGGCGAATTCGGCCAGCCAGCCCGCCCGCGCCCCGGATTCGCCGCAGGCCCAGCGGCATGTCATCCGCAGTGAGCGAAACAGCAGCCGCATCTCCCGATGCTCCCGCAACAGGTGCGAGGCGCGCTCTTCGAACTCCGGCGAAAGTTCCTGGATTGCCCCAAAGAATCCGCCTGTTTCCTCGTCCGAGAAATGTTCCTCCAGCTCGGCTTCGGCGCGGGCCATTTCCCGTGCCACTTCTGCTTCCGTCAGGCTGGCGGACGCCAGCTGCTCGTGAAGCCGCTCGAGTCGAGCGTGCAGCCGCCGATGGTCCCCCTGAATCGTGCCTTGGGGATCGATGCGCACGTTGTCAGTCACCATGGGTTTGCTCCGCGAAATGGTTGTGACGGGCAGCGCCTGGCAATAATTGGATCATAACATCCAATTTTAGTTCGTCGCTTGCCCTATGTCAACTTCGTTCGGCCCCTCGTCGTCCAAATCTGATTCGTCGGCCGTAGCGTGGCGAACCGGGCCGCGCAGCGGCATGGCAAATGCACAAGGACAGCACAGAAAGATTCGATTCCTTGATCTCAGGAGTTGGCGGGGCAAATCTGAGCGAAAGAGCGCGTGCCACGGTCGAATCCGCACAGTAGCGAAGCCACGCGTTTGTGAAACTGACTAACCAGTGGCGAAGGTACGATGAATGGAGGGCAATCCAATGTTTTCACACAAAGAAGAAATTGTCACCGCGATCGGGGTTCTTGTCTTGGTGATTGGTGCTGCATCCGGAAGCGCATACGTGATGCTTGGAATGGCAACGGCAGGACTAGTGCTTTCCGCCGCCCTTTATTGGGGAAATACCACATACCGCACAGGTTTGGTTGTGCTTACCGCTGCCATCATTTCCTTTGTTGCGGGAGTGGCTTTGTCGGTGTGGTGAGTCTGGCTTCTTTGCAGAGGCTCGCCGGATGAGGAGTCTGCCCGGTGTGCACTGCCGCGCGCTTCTGAGAGCCGTTGCTGCAAATTGACACACGGCCAGCGCGCGAGAATCGTCTCAAAGCAGCCTAACGGCAAGTGGCACAGTCTTTGCGAAATTCCCAATTCACTGTGCTCGCCGCACCGCCCTCAAGGTGCCCCAGGAGCACGGGAGGCAAGCCAGAATGAAGCCAACTCGAGCGGCCGTGGGCATCGATCTGGGGACGACGCACACCGTGGTTGCCTTCGTCAATCCTGCGGGCCATACGGAGGTGCTGCGGACCAAAGAGGGGGAGTCCATGATTCCCAGCGTCGTGCTTCTCGGTGATGACCGCGTGGTCGTGGGACGCGAGGCGCAGCTCCGCGGCAGGGCCCATCCAGATCGCCTGGCCGCGTGTGTGAAACGGCAGCTTGGTCGGACATTTTACGATCAGCGCATCGGTGGCGAATCGTTCTCGCCCGAAGTCCTTCAGGCCTGTCTACTGCAAGCGGTTCAGCGCGAGTGGTTTCAGCCGGCGGCGGGCAAGTGCGGCGTGGTCATCGCCGTGCCCGCCCATTTCAACGAACTCCAGCGGCATGCAACGGCAACGGCCGCGGAAATGTCAGGATTGCCGCTGCTGGACCTTGTGAACGAGCCCATTGCCGCGGCGCTGGCTTTTACCGAGCACACGCCGGCGCTCGCCGCGGTGACAGGCGATGGGCAGCCGCACGCCGTGCTCGTGTATGATCTCGGCGGCTACACGTTCGAGGCCTCGATTCTATGGATTGGCGCTGGTCAGGTTTCGCTAATCGCGACGGATCACGATTCGTTCCTGGGCGGCCACGATTGGAATCTGCGCCTGGCCGACTTTCTGGCCGAGCCGTTTATCCGGCATTCGGGAACGGACCCGCGAACCGATCCGGCGCTGCTCGAGCAGTTCGTCCAGCGGGCGGCCCAGGCGAAGCAGGCGTTAGGCGTGCGAGATCACACATCTCTCGCCCTCCGCTGCCAGGGTCATACCGAGAAGCTGCGGATCACCCGGCAGGAGTTCGAAGGCATGACTTCCGACCTAATCGCCCGGACGCTCAAGATTTGCGATGGCGTGATGAAAAAGGCGAAGTTGAAATGGCCCGATATCCAAAGCGTCTTTCTCGTCGGAGGAGCAACGCGGATGCCGATGGTCCGCCAGGCGCTCGCCAAGCGCAGCGGCCGGCAGCCCGACGACCGCGTCTGCGCCGAGGAGGCGGTCGCCCGCGGGGCGGCCGTGTATGCGGCCCGCATGAAGTCGGGCCAGGCCGGGCCCCCCTCGCTGCAGATCTCCAGTGTCAGTACGCACAGCCTCGGCATAGAGGGCACCGAACAAAGCACGGGCGCACGCGTTAACAAGATTCTGATCCCCAAGGGCACGCCGCTGCCAGCCGCCGCCACGCGCGAGTTCATGGGCAAGAGCGTCGCAGGCCAGGTCATGGCATTCAATGTATTGGAGGGCGACCACTCCCATCCGTCAAAGTGCGTGACGATCGGCCGCGTGATCCTGAAGGACTTGCCGGCCGACCTGGGCGATCAGTGGCCGATCGAAGTGAGGTACGAGTATTCAGCCGCTGGCCGGCTGACGGTGGATGCCCGCGTTCGCTATACCGACCGGGCGGTGCACCTGGAAACGGCGCGGCCCGGTGGCGTGTCGCAAGCCCATGTCGCGCACTGGAAAAAAGTCGTGACAGCGCAGGCCGGACTGGCAGCCTTCCAGCACGTTCGCGCGTGGGAGC
>Ga0065705_10104237_pt1 | contig 29849 bp, 26 predicted proteins | sample SwibulcommuniRL2_FD_59092 | JGI IMG/M metagenome (GOLD analysis project Ga0065705, IMG submission 59092) | Bulk soil microbial communities from switchgrass field near Rose Lake, East Lansing, Michigan, USA - RL2 Bulk Soil v2 (version 2) | ecosystem: Environmental > Terrestrial > Soil >...
GGTTAGCCTCCCACATAGGGAAGGCCGTACCTGTGAAGAATGTGTTATGATAACGGAGTAGTTCGTTCTTCTGGTTGTCGGGCGACGCGCTGGTTGGGCTGCTGCAATACTGGATGAGTTCCGTATCGAAGTGCTCTGGATCATTGATCATATCTATTGTTTTTGCAGGATTAAATTTTGATATGTATTCATACGCCGATTCCGAATGTGCCAGATGTGACGCAGAAATATACATGTGCCAGTTCCATGAGAACTGGGTTAATCGGCCCATAGGTATATCCAGCATCGTCGCCAGATACTCCTGGAGGATACTGAAGTGGACAGCGTTCGCGCCATAGCAGCCCCACACAATATCATTGGAGCGGCAGGTCACAGCCATGTCAAGGTATCCCCGGTCCATCCGAAGATAGATCTGGGTATTGCATGGTCGGTCCTTCAGCCCTACGATACCCAGATCCTCGTCGGCATCCCACATCTGAATGACAGCCTGACGACTGTTCGGGTCGTCCTTCAATATCTCTATGACCTTCTTCAGCTGGTCGTAGTAGAAGTGTCGGCGCCAGCGGTAGCCATAGGCCCCGTGCATATGCCCGTCCTTCTCCGCGTAGCGTTCCGAGAAATCGTGTACAAACTGATCGAGCCAGCGGGCATCGTCCCGCCCCGCCAGCATCCACAGAGCCTCGTGGAGATGGAAGATAGGGTTGGCGTCCCGCAGGGGATCGAAAAGTACTCGCTCATTCGGGTGGGTATAGGTTGTGATGACTGGGCATGGTGCGACGAGGACGCGGCCATTTCTGGACCCGCACTCCTCGCCGATTTTTCTAATCAGCACAACGGCCTGATACCATGCGTCGTTTACGCCACGCGCTTTGATATGTTCCATACACTTTACCTTATGACACATGTGTTGTGGAAGAGACCGCCTTTGTATATCCTGGAATAACGAAGACGTATAAATGCTCTCACTATTTCCAGTGCATTGCCTTGGTTAACCTTGAATTGACCCTTGCCTCTATCGCGCATAGCTGTGCCGACTTCGCGTAAATATTTATGAATCTCTCTTTCAAACCACTCAGCTGTGCCGTAGTCTGCTGTCGCTAACATATCCCATGTATATTGGGGAAGCTCAGTGTGACGGCTTCTATCGATAGGTGTTTTAGAGGAACCCACATAAATATATTGTGGCATCTCCAAGTTCCACTTAAGATATACACCCGGCCCATGACCCTCATCTTTGTAAGCCAGCAGTATCTCAGTTTCTTGTAGTTCTTGCAACCGGTTATATGTTAATCTATCGTTGGTTTTAGTAAGTGCATTGTGTGTCGATGAGAACGAAGGCAATAGAAATCGTCTCAATTCATCCTTTCCCTCAGAATATAGGATTGGAGATACACAAAATGCGCCTCTGCGTACAAGTTGATATCCGATGCCACCTTTATTCGTCGACTCCTTACGAAGATCGATCAAGGTATCAGGCAATCTCTCACCCATTAACTCAACCATTCTTCTCTCATTCGATTTTGTATACCAGCCACTTATTCCATATTTGGCAATATGTTCTGCAGCTTTGTGCCCCATCAAAGATTTACCCGGCCCAAATCGTGGGTCTTGCCACCAATTAATTCCTGATGTTGGCATGTTATATCTTCGCTCCCCGTTGATATGCCTTCTTCCATTGTATAGTAACTTCAGTTCGATGGCCAAACTCGCCACCGCTCTTATTCTTTTTCTGACGTAAGCTTACTACGCCAGGATGTAACTCCGCTAGTCTTTTCGCAGCCTCCTCCTGTACCGCGTGGGAGCGGTAGGTGGAGCAGCCGCCCGGTGCATTTGTCTGGCGCTGACCCTGTGCCCAATAGATCAGGTTACAGTTGGGAAGCCCCCGCTCCAGCAGCTGGAGGTTGACATCGAAGTCTTCCATCACGGGCACCCGGCCATGCTCGACCGAGAGGAAGTCCTCCGTCCGGTAGGCCAAGGCCCGTAGCGTCCGGGTGTTCTCTGCGATCAGGTACTGGTCCCCATTGCCTTGTCTGTTGTTGCCCTCGCGAGCAGAGATACCGACGTGGGCATAATCATTCAATTGTGTCTCCACCATAGCCAACATGTTGTTGACCTCGTCAGGCTTGGAGTAGTCGAGATGGAAGGAGGTCGTGCCCTTACGGGTATAGAACCAACAGTCATCATCGACCATCAAGAACTTATCGACGCCTTTCTCAGCCGCCCGCTGCCCTATCCAGTGTCGTGTCTTAGAGATACCCTTTTCGGGACACCCAATGACACCGGACTGAATGGTCTGCTTGCTCATGCTCTTAGTGTACTTATCGACTTGATCTTCAGGTACCACATAGAGCATACGGTGCTGCATAGCCGGGGAAGCAAACCGGGCGACGCCCCAGCTGAGTGTGTCCGCGCGATCGCAGGACGGTATATAGATTTCCATGTCGAACTCTCCTTACTCAGCCGACCCTAGATAGTCCCAGCGATTCTGCCAGACATGACCGGCATCCTCGCATAGCTTTCGGGAAGGATTGTAGTTACGAGACCGGGCGTTGCGCTCGATGCGCTCCCAATCATAGCCCATGATATCAGCTACCGTGTGGGCTTGGTCCCAAGCCTCAGCCAATGCGCTGTTGCTCATGCCCTTACAGCTACGATGAGCACTGTTGAGCACAGACAGACTCTTGCTCATTCTCTGTGCCTCTTCCGGGTAGTCCCCCCCGGCCATAGCCGGGGAGGCCGTAAGCATGAATATGATCAGGAGCTTTTTCATCAACGATACTCCGGCGCGAATGGGATCTCATCATCATCCAGAGTAGATACACGACGCCCGGCAAACTGCTCAAGCGCTGTCTCCTCCTGTGATGACTGTGAAGGCTGTGTGTCGCGCTTCTGGGAGGGAATGGACTGAACATTACCGGAGTATGGGCGGACAATAATCTCGGTAAAATACTTGTCCTCCTGACCCTCGCGCTCCCACTTCCGCGTCTCGATCTGGCCCTCGACCATGACGAGGTCGCCCTTCTTCACATACTGAGCGACGTACTTGGCGCTCTGTTTATTGAAGATGACAACCTTGTGCCACTGGGTCCGTTCCTGCTTCTCCCCCCGGTCATCGCGCCAGGTCTCGGATGTTGCCATAGAGAACGTTACAACATCGTTGCTCTTGACTTCAGGATCCTGCCCGACACGACCGACAAGGATAGCCTTGTTAACGTTGATTGACATACGGTATCTTCCTCTCTTCCGCATCAAACTTGTGGATCGCATCGAGTGCGTTCGCCACAATGACTTGAACCTTGGAGGTACGCTGGATCACCGTGTCGTGCCCCTGCGCGAAGACGTCGTTGATCTTCTTAGCAGCGATCATTGCGACTTCGTCCCGCCGCTCGTCATAACGCAGTGCCATCGTACCTCCAAGGGCCGATCCGGATGCAAAACCGTTCGGACCAACAAATTGAATCTAACTTGTTTTGGCGCGAGTCGATACCATTTTCTTTCCGGAACTCGGACCGAAGACCCCCGTCAGCGATGCCCACCTACTTCTTGCCTCCACCCCACGCATACATATAGATCGGTTGTCCGGCGTGATGATTAACTTCGGCCTTTAGTCTCTCGACCTCATGCTCCAAATACTTGATGTGTGTTTCAGCTGCTGTTAGACTATTCAGCAGTCCAGCAGCATCATCTGCACCACTCTTACCTGGTCCAGTGCGAAACTGGTACGCCGGATTGGGCGGATTGTCCATGCCGGCGTCGGCAGGGTCCCTAGCGTCACTCACTTCTTCCTCCGCTTCTTCGTCCAGCCCTTGGACGCGTGATAAGCGATAACCTGCTTCTTCGTGTAGGTACGTCCGCTAGGCGACTTGTACTTTCCGCCCTTCATTCTCTTGAATGGCATGGGCCTGTCCTCCTCGGAACAGTTGCTTGGGTCTTCCTTCCCCCAACCTTGCCCTCTCGTATTTATCCCACTCGCAACACATATTCTGCACGTCCTGAGCATGTGGCTCTTCCCAGCCTAGCTCCCGAAATCGGGGTAACATCTCATCCCTCAGTCGGGCCAGGGCGAGCCGCCAAGCGTCCTCGTTCCAAGGCTGACGCAGGGGCCGACCCATTACCCGGTTGAGCCCACGGCGACTCCCAGGCCCGCTGGCAGCGAAGGTGTGCCAGTCCCGCGCCCCGCGTAGTACGCCCGCATACTTGGCGTCAGCTACGACCTGTGCTGAGATAAAGCCCGCCAGCCCATAGAAGAGACACAGAGACAGATGGAAGCTAGTCAGTGTATCACTGGGAATTGGTGTGAGATTACCGCGCGCGTTCCACAGTGGCGTAAATACCATGTCAGCCAGATAGACAGCCTTGGACCCGTTGTGACGGGTGCCGATCATGTAAGCCCCGCTGAATACCTTCTCGCGCTTGAGGCGGCGGTCCTCAGCGATTTCTACAAATTTATTCCTGTTCCACGGTAGTAGCGCCCCACCCAATGCATCAAGCATCGGGATATTATTCATGTGTCGAGCAACAACGAAGGCGTGCCAGAGGTCAGGGTTATCCGCGTTGGGTTCCCGCCAGTGCTTCGCGAGCCACGCGGTAACCGTATCCAGTTCGCGGTAGATGTTACAGAATCTATACTTGCTGAGGATAGGATCCTTCGTAAGCAGAGAATCTCCGGCATTTCGACGTAGATAGATACGGTGCCGTTCTTCAACGAAAGTGAGTAGCTCTGTGACACGCATCTCTCTCTCTTCCAAATAAAAAAGTCCGGAGCGTGGGAGGAGAACGCTCCGGACTACCAACGGGCAAGATAACCGAAGGAGTAAACCTTACCCTCAGGCAGCTTCAGCCTCAGCTTCGCCGGGCGTCAAGGTAATATAGCCTCGGTCCGGGTGTGCATCGTAGGAAATGTCGGCGGCCTTGACGCCAGCTTCCTTGGCTTCTTTGACGGTCATGCCGTCCTTGTACATAGCGAACCGGTCGAAGGAGGCGGTGCCTTCCCTCTTAGGATTCTTCCCGCCCTCAGTCGCGATCGAGATGACGTGAGTGTCGGGAATCTTAGGTGCACGTGCGGCTTTATCGGACATACTGTCCTCCTTACTGTGTTGCGGTACTACATGGAAGGACCGTGCATCATCTCTAGGCAAAGACCTCAGAGTTTTGCCTTCGAGTGACACACGGTCCTCTACGATGATACGAACGATCTCCGCAGGATCTTTCGGTGGGGGATTACCCAACGAGAGAACCTTAGACCATATAAGGTCTCGTGCCTCATTCGACAAGTTAGTGTCGGCCTTTTTACTGGCCTTCCAAGTCTCCATCGCGTCGACGAGTCGTGCCCTGTCTCGACCCTCCGTGTGCTTCAAGAGCACTTCGATGTGACCCTTGCCGTATTGAGATACAAGCTGGTCTGCAGTCTCTGCATAGATGTCATCCGACTGTGGGATCGGGTGGATCCGGGCCTCTGCCTTAGTGGCAAAGATCCAGATTGCTCCATTCCCGTTTCTCGTGACAACTACACAGGTCAACTGCCGTCCTTCCATTCGTTCACCTTGACAGATACATTTCTACCTCATTTCTAGCCGATAGTAAAGCTACAAATGCGGGAGCCGGTGAATTTCTCCACCGGCTCCTTTGGCGCTCGCGATTGCTCGCTCCTCCCACGCCAAGAGTGCGGATCATAACCGGTTTAGGATCCGCTGTAAATATCTCTCCGATAATTATATTTCGTACTGACGTCGCTGGTCATGGGGCATCACGATGGATAGTTGCCGCTTCGCTCGTGTTGCTGCAACGTACCAGCATCGTGCTTCCTCCGGGGAAGTACGGGGATCTCCGGACGGCCCACACTCGCGGACCGTTCGCGCAGCCATATCCGTCAGGAGGATGACATGCTCAGCCTGACCGCCCTTGGCCCCATGGATAGTAGAAAGCCTCACAGTCGGACGCCGGGTTAGCCTCTCGCCCCGCCGCAGCGCCTTAGTCATATAGGCTCTATCTGACGGAGGGATACGATCGAACGCGTCGTGCCAGATCACGTCGGTCAGCAAGCCACCCGCTATCTTCAGGTCGGGCATATTCACCATCTGCTCCCGGTCCTTGTAGTTGGGCAGCTTCTTGTGGCCGCGAGCATAACCCTCGCCCGCCCGCATGTTGGAGTAGACACGCTCGGCCTCAGCTACTGTGATCTCCTCGCCCTTCCGCAGTTTCTCCCAGTCTATGATAGCTTCGACAAGTGACTGACGTACTGAGGTCGCGCCCCGAAACTCGTAGAGAATGCCGTCAGACTTCAGCAGAGGCATGACATCATCGCGTAGGAAACAGGCATTACGTGAGAGGATTAGGAGATCCTCTCCTGTATTGAAGTCCAGATAATCCAGCCTCCCGACACGCTTGACAACGCCCGCATCTCCGGCCCGCGCCTCCCATTTCTTCTCACGCCTATGCCTGACCCTGGATATGATCTCTAGGGCCAGCGGCTGTATCGCTGAAGGTACACGCCAGGAGTGGCCGAGAACCCGCACCTGACCGGGGAGATCGACGAAGTGTTCCACCGCCGCCCCAGCCCACTGATAGATAGCTTGGTCGTCGTCCCCCGCGATCACTACCCGGCTCGTCCCCTTGGCCAGTCTCTGCACCACACGCCACTGGAGCATGGAGAGGTCTTGGGCCTCGTCCACAAATAGCTTATCCAGTCGCGCCGACCACTCAGAGTCGGCGAACTGTTGTAGCATATCCGTAAAGTCCAGTAGCCCCTTGACTTTCTTATACTCGGCAAGGTTGAGGCTGACCTGCTCCACGATATTCCACGGGATATCATCCGTGTTCTGGTTGTACTGTTCACGCAGCGATATACCCTTGACCCGTGCAAGATTGTCCATGAAGAGACAGCGGTCGCCCTGAGTGAAACCAAAGGACATGCCATCGTCCATGGATATGAAGGACGAGATATTCATTCCAACCGCGTCCCCGAACTCAGCCAGCTTCTTCCCCTCCAATACTTCGGAGGAAGAGAGACCAAGGGCAGCGAAGCATAACGAGTGGATAGTACGGAACCAAGGTAGTTCAGTGGCCCCCAACCTAAACTTGCTCTGGGCGCGGTGTCGCGCTTCCTCCGCCGCCCGCCGCGTAAATGAAATAAATCCAATTCTATCCGGAGGTATACCTTTATCTAGTTCTTGTTCTACCAACTCCAATAACGCTGTAGTTTTCCCTGTTCCGGGTGGCCCGAGTATAATTTCCATCTTTAAACGCTCTCCACGCAGCATGAGCAAGTTCAGGTGTAGTATATAGCCCAAGATAGCAGGTCTTATCGTTTAGTTTACCCTGTGCTCTATATTTATTCCTAAAGAAATCTACTCCAGCTGGTAACCCATAACATTCAGGTCTTGAATTAATTTGGTTACGATGATTACCATGTGCTGTAGTATCTCTGATATTAAAAAGTGAATTATCGTGTCGTATATGGTTATTGTGGTCTATTTCATCTGGATCATAACCATACACCATCTTCCAAATGATACGATGTACTTTATATATTCGACCATCTATTTTAACTATGCAGTAACCGCCCCTAGTTATATTGGATATTCTATGGCCCTGTAAAAATGGCTTGTTCCAAGGTGGATTTTTCCAATATAGATATTGTCCATCATATTCAAATAAACGTAACAAATACTCTTGAGGCGGTAGAGGAATTGGTTTCATTATATCGGATCCCCATCAAACTTCTTCGGGCGGGACGGCGGCATCGGGTCGAAGTTAGCGGGCACCCACCACACATTCGTGCCCTTCTTCTTGATCTTGAAGAAGTCAGCGTCACCGCCGAGCGCCCTAAGCCGGGATGCTATGCGGGCACGGTTGTACACCTTGAAGCCCGACCCCTCTAGGAATTTCTGCAAATCCTTAAGCCGGAAGTAATGACGCTCCAAGTCTGTATCCTCCCAGGGACGCCCCTGAAGGAGATCGTCTTTAGATTCGCCCCGGTTACGGTGCGTGAGAAACTCTTCCAGTATCTCCTCGAACTGACCAGAGAGACCCACCTCCTTCGATACGATTATCTCGGTGGAGTTGCGCATAGCCACCCCCACCATAGTGATCCAGTCAGTCTGCTTGATCATACGGTAGCAGACGCGGAGCTGTTCCATGCAAATCTTATGGAAGGACTTGTAGTTCTGAAGATCCTCGGTCGATAACTCTATGCGCTCGTCACCTACGTCCAGGAACCAGAGCGGCGGGTCCGTCTTCAGGCAAGACATACCCGATATCACTGGGTACTCATCGTCGCCACCGACACCATACTTACGGCCCCGGCATACGGAGGAGTTGCAGTGAGCGAGCAGCGGGTGCTCCTTGCAAGTGTAGTTGTAGTCCTTCTTCTCGTGGTTTTGGACAATAGCTACAACTTCCTTTGAATCAAGTGGAGGATCGAATAGGTCGCGGTTCCACTTCTCGATCATCTCGACCCAGCGCAACCCGTATTTCTTCTTGGCGAATACGGCTAGGGCGAAGAGGCCCTTATTCCGCATGCCGTCCGGGTAGCCAACGGAGGCGAGGTGTTGCATGCAGGGTGGGCCATCCCCAAACTCGGAGTCGCCCTTCCTATTGTCGCCGCCACCCCGCTTACGGATCTGTTCGAAGTTGATAATCTCCGAGGGACTCTTTATCCTGAGCATCGCTACGGCTAGAAACTCATCCAGCAATAGCTTCTCACCCTCTGCATTGATAGCATAGCGGTCGGTGTTATCCCCAGCGAAGTACGGCATATTGAGCCAGGAGCCTAGATCGCTACGCTCCCAGTTCACGGCCCGCTGCTTCGGGAAGATTTCCGCCGAGCCGTGGCCTATCAGCGCGGCCATCACCTTCAGCGTATCCTGCATGGCCCGAGCCTCTATGGGCTCAGTGCAGAATAGGAACAGATGTGCCCCGCCTGACTTGGAGCGACAGATAGTGAGGGGTAACCCAAGCTTTTCCACCTGTTTGTATATCTCAGTGAGCGAGATATCATAGGCGTCTATATCTATACAGCCCCACGTACAGGTATTGTTCAGACGTATGGGGATAATGCCCAGCGGGAAGGAACCAGCAACGTGGTCGGTCCACAGCTTGAGCGTGACTGGTTGTCGGAGCGTCGTCGCGGAGGACTTGATCTCCTGCTTCCCGCCCTTCATGTCATTGTAAATCATGCCCGTAGCATCGTATGTGCCATAGGCTTTATCGTACCCAGCGAATAGCTCCATGAGCTTCTTGATGCTGAGCGCAAGACTATTCGTGGTGTTGTGTACCGTTACCATCCATATACTCCTGAGGTTCTGAGGTCGGGATGACCGGGGAGTTCCCGGTCACCCCACACGAGGAGTATCAGATCGGCGTTTCGGCTTCAGCACCAGTGGTGCCGTCAGCCGCCGCCCTTACGCTGCCGGATGTCGCCGCCGCGTTGAGCGCCTTGCCCATGGCCCGCATACCGGAATCCTCGATGATACCGGCATCGTCCACAGCGACCACGAAGAAGTCACCCTTGACGTTGGTGCGAGCCTTGGACCGGATACGGTACTTCTTGGACCACGAGGGAGCGGTAACGAGCTGCCCCATTTTGGTGCGGACCTTGAAGTTATTCATGAGTGTCATCCACTCCCGCGAGGCCGTGTGCCCCGTGGAGCTGAAGGCAAGGACAGCCGGTGTGGGCTGTTCACTGGGATCCTCGTTCAGATAGGTCGGGATCGCGTACCCGTAATGATACCGGGTGTCGATCAGGTCGTGCCCATTCGGGGTCTTCCAGACCTTCTTGTTCGGATCTTGCTGATCCTGAACCAGACGTCCGCCCAGCTTGGACATGGTCTGTTCCGGGGAGCCGTTCAGTTCGTGGCGAGCGACAAAGCCGCCGCCCTCCACGCGCGGAACCCATTCCACGATGCAGCGATCGAAGTGGCAGTGCTGAAATTCCAGCACCGGCAACCCTGTGGCCCGCGCCGTATCCTCGTCGGGCGCGAAGAGTTTCTTCGTCGCCTTGTTCAGAAAGTAGCCGACCTCGGCACCCTGAACATACTCAGGGTCGCGCTTCTTGACTTCAGGCGACATGTCCTGAAGTAGGACGATAAACGGAACAATGTTATCGTCCGCCGACGAGGACGTACCCGCCCCAGCGTCAAGCGCAAGTTCCTCGGCCAGCTCAGCTGACACGCTATTGTATTTCACGGCGGTATCGAGCGCCGTGCTCTCTTCTTTAGCAGCTTTCGCCATTTCAGTTCTCCGTTGGTTTTGTTTGTTTCCCCGGTTGTCTCCGGAATATCAAGCTCCCTTGCGGGTCTTCTTGATCTCTACACGGCGACCTATGTAGGCCCCCATCAGGTCCAGCGGTGGGATCACCTTGTCGGGATCCTTGCTGTAAAACAACTCCTTGATCCAAGAGGTCAGTCGCGCCCACGGCACTAGCTGCTTCCGCGTGACCGACGCCATTTGGTAATGCGTCCGCGCGTAGGTCTCCAGAGCTATGGACTCCTCTTCGCACCCCTTGGGAAAGGCGACGATTACTTCGTTGTTGATGAGGTCGCCCGCGTCGTGCTCTTCAAGCCACGCGTGAGCCTCCGGACGCTTGTCCTCGGGGATCACTGCCTTGAAGTGCTGCCCGGCTGCGAACTCACGGCCACCGACAACGAGCGACTCTACCTTGGCTTGGTCCATCATCTCGACCAGCTCGCGGTAGAGTATGTCGTTCTTCCGCTTGTTCAGTTCCGCGAGAAGGGCCTCTCCCTTCTCTATACGCACGTCGAGCGTGTTGACCTCTTCGGCCAGCATCTGCATACCCTCCAGCGTCGCCGCAGGGGCCTGCTCTACCGGGGAGTCTTCCGCCTCCTCGGCCAGTTCGTCCAGAATATCTTTCATATTTCCCTAGTCCCTTCTAATCGGCATCAGAAACATCAGTGTAACTCAAACGCAAACTGAAGATAAAGCGTATTATATAGTTTTTTGCGATTTTATTTTTGGAAAAGTGCTGTCACCCCTAATACCCGTAATACCAATACCACACATATATCAAAGCCGCGCGTCGCGCGGGGATGGATGGGTATTACTGAGTATTACAGGTATTATCATATCGCACTCTATTAGCCTCGGAGCCGTTGTTATTATATCACTTAAGATTCCTACATGATTCGGAGCCGGTAAAAATATCTTTACGGTTTGTGCCTATCGTTATAGAGGTTAGTTTGTCATTATAAATTGCTTCGGAGTTCACATGCTACCAGATCATTACGCCCCCCGGACCACCCCTTTTCTCCATCAAGTAGAGGCACTGGAGGCTGGTTATCGTAGGACTGAGTTCGCCTATCTTCTAGAGATGGGACTGGGTAAATCGCGTGTCCTGACCGATGACTTCTGCCTCAACTATCTAAACGACACAGTCGAGGCGCTCTGTATTATAGCGCCCAAGAGTGTGTACACGAACTGGAGCCGGGTAGACGACGAGAATCCCGGCGAACTCCAGCGCTGGCTCTGGGATGGAGTCAGGGAGGATGTGACGATACACCTGTATCGGGCAGGGAATAGGAAGGGCGACGTCATGAGCCGTCTGGCTCTCATGGATAACTCACGCCCCGGTGCCAAGATTCTCATCATCAACGTGGAGGCCCTCGCGGCCACCAATGATGCTGAGATCCTCGTTACCAAGTTCCTGAAGCAGTACCGGGCGATGCTTGCCATCGACGAGAGCACTGTCATCAAGTCACCCAAGAGCCTCCGTACCAAGGCGTGTCTGCGGATAGCCCCGTGGGCCAAGCAGCGGCGCATCCTGACAGGGAAGCCCTCCACTGGATCTAACGCAGACTACTGGGCACAATTCGAATTCCTCCGGCCCCATAACAACCTGCTCGGATACCGTCTCTTCTCCATGTTCCGTGCCCGATTCTGTGTTATGAAGGAAATGTTCATGGGCGGACGTACCATCAAGGTAGAGACCGGCCCTCAAAATATCGAGGAGCTGGCTAACCTTGTATCTCACCACTCCTTCCGCCGTACCAAGAAGCAGTGCCTCGATCTCCCGCCCAAGGTCTACATGCGGCGAGAGGTGGAGTTGACCAGCGAGCAGGACCGGGTGTATCGGGAACTGAAACGCTCGGCCATGGCTACATTGACGAACGGACATGAGGTTACGACCACGCTGGTCATGACTCAGCTCATGCGGATGCATCAGGTAATCTGCGGTCACGTTAAGACCGACGAGGGCCTCGTCATGCCCATCGACAACAAACGGATCGCTGCGCTACTCGAAATCATCGAGGCGACTGACGAGCAGATTGTAATCTGGGCATGCTACCGCCCGGACGCCGACATCGTTACGAAGAATCTCAGGGCACTGTATGGCGACGACGCTATCGCACAGTGGCACGGGGGCCGTACCCAGCAGGAACGTGACCGGGAGGAGGCTGACTTCCAGGCAGGTCGCCGTCGCTTCATGGTCGCTACCAAGGCCGGATCTCACGGACGCACATGGACGGCGGGCACCTGCGTGATCTACTACTCCAACGACTACAGTCTGGAGGTGCGCGAACAGAGCGAGGACCGCACTCACCGCATCGGAACCGTTGGCACAGTCACCTATTGGGATCTCGTATGCCCCGGTACGGTGGATGAAAAGATCATTCGCGCCCTCAGAGCCAAGCATGACATCACGCGGGCCGTTTTACGGGACGGGATAGCCGCTTGGATATAGGCGTACGATAGCCTGGCAGGACGCTGGGAGCGTTCGCAGGGGTAAGGCGGGGTAGCGGCCCGCCCGCGCCCGCCGCGCGTCCTAGGGCCGTTTATTTAGGTCCGTTACCCGGCTTGCCACTTGAAGAGTGTCCTGGGTTAGAGTCGGGCTTGTTGCCGTTACCCGGATTACCCTGGTTTCCAGTGCCACCGGGCGGAGATCCGCCCCCACTTCCCCCGCCGTCAGGAGGACTAGGGCCACCGCCGCCCCCATCAGGAGGGCCACCACCGCCACCACTCCCAGGACTAGGAGGAGTGCTTCCACCAGAGTTTCCTCCGGAGGGAGGCGAGGGAGCCGGGGCAGACGGGGCAGAAGTCTCACTGGGTGGCGCATCTCGCTGATTGCCTTGACTACGCTGCTGCGTCTTCACGCGGGCCGGATACTTCTTGTAACATATCGACCGCGTATCTACCCGCATTTGCTTGAGTACACGGCACTGAGATTGACTGAACTCAACCTCATCTTCCTTCGGCCATACCGGCTCCGCCCACACAGTGGATGAAGACAGCAGCACTGCCAAGGTCAGGAGTATTCTCACGGCGGGTCTGTTTCTCTCGGATACATATGGACCATTGGATCTTCTGTACCCGGAAATACTGGGGACCGAGCATCAGGATTACGCATGAAATCTACCAGCAGATTCAGCGTTTCACAGTAGGATATCATCTCCTCGTCAGTTGGTTTTCTATCCATAAGTACAGCCAATGTCCACCTCTCCGATCCCTGGTACGCGAAACCAGTACTGATAGAATACTGGTCCCCCGCCCCCCTCAGCGAAGCAATGCGTAATGTGCATGGCCACTTGTCCGACAGCACCTCCTCATAGCTGGAGAGAAAGCGCCCCAGCATAGCCGGGTCGTTCAATACTCGCCAGATCAGATAGCTCGGGATTACTACGATCATCAGTAGCATAATGATCAACACATTATTCAACGACAGCCCCTTGACTGCCGCTATCCCGCGCTCCAGTATTCCTTGATTCTGGGGATTAGGAGGTATTTCCGTCATCATGCACCTCCTCCCCGTTCACCCAAACAGAGATTGGTATGCCCGGAGGTGCTTGTATATTCACAACAATTATACCCGGCTCGACCGGGGGGACCACGTCGGGCGGCAGTATCTCGATTCTAGCCTTAACGAGAGCGCGGAGAAAAGCGGTGTGGTACTTGGCGATGAGGGTGCCTATATTGACACCTCCGGACCAGGACGGCACCTTGGTCTTGTCACCATTGATTATCTCGCGCGCGGTATAGGCATCGTCTCTGGTATTGCTGAAGTAGCGAGAGAGCATATGACCTGAACGGAAGAGACCCTGCTCCATACCCTCGAACATAATGGCGGCGGCATAGATAGGGTTGAGCGCCTCCTCTGGATGCTGGACCAGGTCTATTTCCTTATCGGGGAACATGCTGCGCAGGATAGTGGTCATCTTCAGATAGTTCTCGTACCATGTGATCTGCACAAAGCCGCGCCCATAGTACGTCTCCCCGGTCTCCGGGTGTGGCTTACCGTAGGCATGGCCCTTGCCTTTACCATACTCCTCGATCGGCTGCATGGTGGACGCTGTCTCGTGGATAGTGGTGGCGAGGCAGTAGGCCAACCACCGTACATCCTGCTCCGCCCGCGTCATCTCCCACACATCGAGGATGAACTCTTGCCCCTCCACCTGCTTCTGGGTCAGCCGCCCCTTGAACGGGTCATCCCTGATAGCATCGAAGTAGATCTTACGATCGAAGATGATGTCAACCATAGGTAGGTCCCGAGAGGAGGAGGAATTTGTCTAAAAGCATTGCGATCATAATGATCAGTACGACCACCAATAGAATAAAGAACATAGGGCGAAGCTCACGCATCTCAGGTTGTCACAGTCACGGTTCCAACACCCGCCGTCATTATCAAGCCGGCACTTGCTGGAACGGATACGCTAATGGGCGTGCCGAAGCGCGCGAAGGGCGTGATAGGTACAGTATAGCCAGCGTCCGACGCATAGCGAGCGACGCCCTTGGTGATACGAACCTCGTCGATCCAGCCCTGCCAGTAGCGACCACCAGTGGAATCAGAGCCAACCGCAAATGGCGTCGTGGCATTGAACATTGCAGAGTTTGCCGGCGTAGAGCTACCGCACATGACGCCGTTTGCATAGACACGGATCTTTCCCGTAGCGTCCTTGTCGACAGCCACATGGTGCCATGCGTTAGTTACTATTCCCGCACCACTGGTCGTGATGCTGACGTTAAAGCTTGAGCCACTATTGGACAGACCGAAGTTCAGCTCAGTCGAGTTGGCGACGTTGGGTATCTTAAGAGTGAACGCAGCCTGTGACCCTGATCCATTTTGCGATACAATGGTGCGATCTACACTGCCAACAACAGTGCGTCGAACCCATGCCTCGATAGTGAATTGATCACTATTAGCATTGGATAGATCCCAGTCAGTACTATCTGGTACGGTGACGTAGTCTCCTGTGCCATCGAGCTTCAGGGAAGAAACCCCGAATTTGAACTCAGCTGTATCAATCTGGGCATCGCCGACGAATGTAAGTGGAGAGTGGGGAGGAATAGACTCATCAACAGATGATGTCGCGCCATCGACACCATTAAAGCCAGCAAGGAATTTGACATTGAGCCAGTAGAGATCGCCTATGCCCTCGATAACTGTCACTGAACCAACAGACATCGTTAACTGCTCGCCCACCGCGTACCCAGCATCAGTGGGTAGATTAACCCCATTGACACGAGCATACATCGACGGACTCGTTACGTACACTAGAACATCACCACCTATTCTACACTCGATTTGATATGCCTGCCATTCACGATAGCCATCCCGCTCGGACCCAACACGAATATATCCGTTGGAGTACGCTCCAAACGAGGTTGCAGGTACACTATACGATGTTCCTGTCAACCCAGCATGTGTTGTAAGGATAAGCCCATCCGCCCGTGTAACTTCAATAATAGTCGTCTGCCCCGCCTCTGGTGTCGTCGTAGCGTCCGTCCATGTCAGCGGCGTACTGATCTCCGTGAGCCTATTCCGCTCGACCCACGTCACGCTCAATGTCGGCGCCAGAAGAGCATCCACCGGACCAATGCTCTGTCCATTCACTCGCACATTAGCAGGGCGGAGAGGACGTATGGCCCGCGAGTCCATCGTGATTTCCTCAACCGGAGCCACGCCGATATCGAGCACGCCCTGCGTGGATCGTGTCAATAGCTGCACGTCCGGGGTGGTCGCATCGGCGCGCTGCACACCATCGGGCATGCCCTCAGTGTCGTACACCACCAGGGTCTCCCCGGCCACGTGAGCGCGGGGGACAGTATCCAGCATGCCCCGGCTTATCGTCAGGGTTGTGCCGACTACCGCAGTGACCCACACGATTTCCGTGGTCAGTGGGTCCAGATCATCATGAATAGCGGCGAGTATCGGTACCACAATCAGGTCTAGATCATCGTCACTGGTCAGTACGACCTCAGTGTCGAACTCGTCAATGCTGACATCGAGCAGGCCCGAGGGAGCAAAGCTCATTGTCTCATACTTTATGCCGTCCACATAGATATATGCCTCTGTAGAGTCCGGCGTTGGCTGTTGGCCAGATGCCTGTATCATCCCACTGGTTGGATTGCTACTCAGCATTGTATCTATTTGCGCTGACCCAATCATCTCGCGCAGTTCACGGTACGGCATCTCCCACACGAGGCGAATATCGACAGCTGCTGGCGGATTAGAAGGACTCTCCCAGTCAGTATCCTCCACATCGACCAGCTCGTTCGGGCTAAGGTTGAAGACGTCTTGCCCAAACTTGACACTGATCCGGTTTTCGCGTCCATCACCAAACCGCATGGACGCAACGCGCATCACCTCGCCGTCGAGATTGTGGCGTGCGGTCACCAGCCGGAAAGGGTCTCCTGGATACAGGATATCCCACTTGCGAGTGCCGGTAACACGGCCCGAAATCAGCCCTATCCCGAGAGACTTCTGATCTCTACTAGCAAGGCGCGAGGCTAGGCCGCTGGTGCTGACGCCGGGGTAGAAACGTGTCGCGCTGACACGTGTCCCCAGTTGCTGGATCTGGGCGATATTGTCATACGACAGCGAGGCGTCTTTGCCTCTGTTGGAGCGGTCAGTGTACTTGACGATGACCGAGTTGTTGGACTCTGCTGGCTCGCGCCGCGTGACCTCGTCCCACTTGACCACATCGTCCTCACCAAAGATGGGTAGCGACCCAAGATCATAGTCGTAACGGATGAGCTTCAGATAGAATTTGCCCGTCGTGCGCTTCAGATACAGATAAGCGTCGATATGGCTCAGAACAACGGTAATGAACTCTTCGATCCGCTCCTCTCGCGTCCACAGGAGGGACATACCAAACCCCTCAGCGAACAATACATCCGCCGCCGCCATGAAACTTGTATCGTCTATATCACCAGCAGGATAGCCCATCCCCCACGTTGTATCTGTGAGACATTCACGGATAATGTGGGCGGGATTCATATCGTATCCCTTGGCACTATCACCCATCACATTAATAGCGGCCTTGCCCGAGTACCACTGCTCTATCCCGGCCGATGTCTTAAGGATGCGCTGTAGCGTGAACTCCCAGGGCTTGATGTAGGCATTTGTCCCTATGTAGATGTGTCTCCATACAACGCTGACAATGCCACGAAATGCCGGAGTGGTTGCACCCTCCAGTTTGGATGCGAGATAGTCATTCTGTCCCTGACTGGGGGAGCCACTCATTATGTCGATAGTGCCCTGAATACCACCTTCGCCATCCTCTCCACCAAATAGGTCAGGCTTGTTAATGCTGATCGAGCCGGAGCCAGCAATGCTGGCCTGTAGATCCTTGTCTCCGGCCCAGATGCTAAGTACTGTGTCGTGTACCCCGTGGCACAGGACCATATGCATACCCAGTTTGTACTTGTGGCCGATAACCTGACGGGGACCAAAGAACATATAGCGGCGCGGTCCCTTGATAGCGTCAGCCGCGAAATCCCCGTACCAGACGCAGTTGGGTGCCTTCTGAGTAGTCGTCCCGAATAGGACAGGTATCTCCAGCCCCTCCTCAGCAACCGGAAGATCAAAGTCTTCCAGGGATGCCGCCTTGGCATTCTGAGGTTTGGGGGCAAGCACGAGGTTCAAGAAGAACATCGCGATGCCGATGACTATGTTCCAGAAGATCATCAGACTACCTCGATACCAAACTCCGCCGCATTGACACCGCTCCCCGTCCACGCGACGGAGGTGGCCGGGTCTACGAGAAAAGCCTCTTGCTGTAGTTTATAGCCAAGTGCCGTGATCGTCTGGCTGGCACCGTTTGCCTCGCTACTACCCGACTTGGATCGTGCACGAATAACGGCTAGGCCGCCACCTGTGATAATTCGCGAATAAGTATTGACAATGGCGGCCGAAACAACAGTCGGGGTAGTACCAAAATTGCCGTGAGCATAGAGATCCTTGTGTCCGGACGTCGAGGATGCAACATAGGTTGTATCATCGTCTCTGTTGACTTCGTCCACACAGTCATAGTTTGATGCCGCACCGGTCGGAGTAAACTGCGCACTAGAGCCAGCACCGCTCGGCCGCAACGTCTCAATCGCGCGCACTCCCATGGGCGAGGTAGTCAGACCAGTGCCCTCATTGTCCCATACGATTACATCATCGAAACTTGTTGCTACACCCACGCAGCGAAAGGCTATGGCGAACAGTCCCGCCGGAGTCGAAGATACTGAAGTAGCTCCGTTGGCTATCACCAACACCCCATCGACATAAATATTCAGTGTTGCAGCTGCAGAACTCTGGAGTTTAGTCGTCGTAAATTCTATATGGTGCCAGACATTGTCACAGATATTTGCTGCACTAACGAGATTAGGGCCGACCGTAGTACCCGTGTACAGGGTTCCAATAGTTCCAGCGGCATTCACAGATATTCCAGTGTGAACTAAGCCACCTCCTGAATCGTATACATACATGATTGCTCCGGCAGTTGGTAAGGATGCTATCTTAATCCAGAAACTACCGTATAGAGTCTGCGCCGCCACGACGGGCACGCGATACATCTTTACTATGGCACTGCTGAGTGTGGAGCACGTCACGGCCCCTCCGCCATTTATACCGGCAGTTGAGCTCCACGAATATCCTGTACCAATAGAGTCCCACTTTTTACTCAAATCAGCAGTAGCCGCGTAGGAGTCAAACCCGTCACAGAATCTAAACATATCTCATCTCCTACGAAACTAACTCCACGCCAAACTCGGCGGAGTTGATGCCACTCACAGTCCATGCAGCGATCGTTGATGGGTCTGTAAGAAAAGCCTCCTGCCTATTGTAGTAAGAGAGCGACTGTAGATCAACGGATGTGCCGGACACCTCGCTACTACTGACCTTTACTCTCGGCCGAATAGTTGCGAGACCAGCCACAGTACCGACCTTCGCAACATTATTAACGACCGCCGCCGTGACGGTCGTCGGCGATCCAGTTAGATTACCGAAGGCATAGAGATCTTTATGTCCTGCCGTGCTGGAGGCAATATAGGTCGTATCGGAGTCGTGATTAACCTCGTCCACACAGTCGTAGTTGGAGGCTGCACCCGTCGGTGTAAACTGGGCACTGGACCCGGCACCGCTCGGCCGCAGAGTCTCGATGGTGCGGATACCCATTGTCGAAGTTGTTATTCCGCTGCCTTCATTGTCCCAGACTATAAAATCATCAATGGTCATGTTAGCGTTGGTGGATCGAAATACAACATAACAGGCATATCCGCTTCCATTATCACCGCAAGAGTTATTACTTATGGATGTAGCAACACCATCGACATAGGCCCATATGCGACCCTGTCCGGCGTTCGATGAAGTTCCCGCCATCTCAATATGGTGCCAGACATTGTCACATATTTGCGTGCTACTCGCGACGATAGTTGATATTGAGGAGGCAATGTAACCAATGACGCCGCTCGTGGTAACACCAAAACCTATATTGGCACTGCCAAATTGATTAGAAACATAGAAGAATGGTGCATTGGCGGCGGGGGCCGCTGTAAACTTAATCCAGAACGAAGCATAGGTAGTTATTGTAGATGTTATATTGTGAACGGGCCGATATAATTTAGTTATGTTATTGCCCGATGCACCAGTATTCTGGATGGATCCACCGCCATTGATGCCAGCCGTCGACTGCCACGTCCAGTTGGTGCCAACAGCATCCCACTTTTTAATAAGATCTCCAGTTGCGGCATACGAATCGAAGCCATCACAGAATCTAAACATACTCTTCTCCTCAAACTGACCGAATGACCTCGACATAGGTCTGTGTGATGCGTGCCGGAGCCACTACTCCACTTGTTATGACTTCCGTATAGTTTTGTGTTATGCGCGCCGGAGCCGTTACTGTTCCGGCTATGACTTCCACGTTCAACTGTGTTACGCGGCCTGTACCCTGCCACCTCACGATAGCCTCGGTGTACGTTTGTGTAACGCGCACCGTCGTAGGCCACTGAGCTACTGCCTCGACGTATTCTTGAGTCACGCGCGTTGATGTGCCAAACTGAGCAACAGCCTCAGCATACTCCTGTGTAATGCGCGCTGTTCCCGCAGTGCTAGTCCGGGGATGCTGCGTTGTCTGTACTGTAAATCCACTGTCGCTGGCGTAGCGAGCATAGTCCTTGGTGATGCGTACCTCGTCAATCCAGCCATTGAACGGAAATGATCCATCCTGCTGCGCGCCAATAGTTACAAGCGAAGTTGCGTTGAATGGTGTGATCAGGGTGGTGGATGAACCAATCATCGTGCCATTAATGTAGAGACGGTATTTGGTGCCGTCGAAATCCGCAGCTATGTGATACCAAGTGGCGAGGGTCGGTGTAAACGCAGCAAGAATAACCCCGGTCGTGGTCGCCCCATCTGAGGATAGATCCAACCGCATGTTATTGGCGCTACTGTCGTAGTCTATCTCCCACGACTTCTGGCTTCCCGATGTGTACCACTGTCCGAGAAGTATCTGGAACGCGGCCGGATCAGCATTCCAGCGTGCCCACAACTCAAAGGTAAATTGCTGTCCGGCAGCGAGCGTCCAGTCCGTGGAATCAGCCGCAGTAATGTAATCACCAGTACCGTCCAGCAGTAGCGAGGCTGTGCCAAATTTCGACTGCGCTGTATCTAGCTGTGCATTACCAGCTCGCAACAATGGACGCGCAAATGGACTCTCGTCGATGAATGTCGTAACCGCATCCGCCCCATCGAAGCCACAGAGCAGCGTGACGCTACCAAGATATGGATCAACAAATCCGAGAACAGCATCTACGGTCACAGTGCCAACCGCAGTAGTCAAAACTAGACCAGTCACATTGGCTGGAGCAAAACCAATTGCATCGCCAACAGAGACAATTATAGATTGACCAGCAACATTGGCTGTAGCCGATACAGCAGCCACCATTAGAGCAAATGCTGCTGTGTTAGCTGTGCGGGCATCGTGATCCGTTGCACGAACAGAAAGACCAGAGTATGTACCACTTACTGTTGGCGTCCCGGAGACCACCCCGGTCATGCTGTCTATGGTAATGCCAGCGGGCCACGTACCATACAGTGAAAACACGATCGGAGGTGCCCCACCGATGCGGTATGCCTGGAACCCGGCATATGGTGTGCCGGCTGTGGCCGTAGTCGGTGGTGTATCGGACCAGATTATGAGGGGCCAGCGCTTACTAAACTGGACCAGCTGTGAGCGCCGGGGGACAGGTATAAAGGCAGTGGCTGCTCCAACGGAGACAGTCATTGCCGGACTGGTTACACTGGCGGTCGCGTCGATATCCGTCGTGATCGCCACAGTACCGACGGAGGCGGTCATCGCCTGTCCGGTCAGGGTAGTGGAGACGTTTACCGCTGAAGTTAGAACATCGAACCAGCGCGGGAACTGCTGGGTCGGAGCCGTAAAATTGCTGGTGTAACGAGCCACTCCTTTGGTGATTCGTAGTTCATCTATCCAGCCATCAAAATCATTGGTAGGTGTTGAGGTTTCAATGGCACCTATCCAGAGACTGGCCGTCGAATTAAAGAATGTCACGGCTGCTGCCGTCGTACTACCGATCTGTGTACCGTCAACGAAGACGCGAATATTGCCCGATCCGTCCCGCGATACAGCAAGATGAAACCAGGTTCCGCCCGACTGCGTCCACGCGAACGTCAGCGTTACCTGCGTTACCGCTGTGCCATCAGTCGAGTAGGAAAAGCGTATGTCGCCGTTAAAGTAGTCGAATACAAAGGATCTTGACGAGGAGGCCCATTGCGAGCAAATAACATTCGCAGCGGTTTCAGTGATCCTGAATCTAGCAAAACACTCGATAGTAAATGGACCAGAGCCGAAGTGCCACTCCGAACTATCCGGAGATGTGATGCGATCACTATTGCCATCAAACAGCGCAGATGATACACCGAATTTACTCTGTGCAGTATCTATCTGTGCATTACCAACGGCAGTCAGTGTGTGTTGATATCCACTTTCATCAATAAATGTCGTCGAGGCATCCGTGCCATCGAACCCGCACAGCAACACAACGTAGTTGAAGTATGGGTCGGCATCAAGACCTACTAGATTCTGACGTCGGTATATTGCCTGTGTGTATAACTTATCAAAAGATATTTTATCAAATGTAGCGTCAGTTCCGGTGTACTGATAAATCGCTGTTGTATATAACTTGTCAAAAGATATCTTATCAAATGTGGCATTGGTGCCAGTGTACTGATAAATCGCCGTTGTATATAACTTGTCGAACGAGATAGCATTATACGGAACAGCACCAGTGTATTGGTAAACTGCCGTTGTGTAGAATTTATCAAGATCGATGTCATTTGCCACTAGTTATGTCCTAGAGCGAATGCCCATCTGCGCAGCATTAAGTTCAGTCACAGTCCAGGCTACTGATGTGGCAGGGGATGTTTCCCATATCTTCGATCGCATCGTCTGCGTGATATTCAATGTTTGATCACTATCATTATAATCAGTGGTGCTGATGCGTGTCATAAAGTTAAAGTTCTGTGGTCCACTAGCATCACGATTCAAGGCAGCAGTTACCTTGACAGCACCCAATACTTCGTTCGCTGCAAGGGCAGTAAATGCCGTTGGTGTCCAAGTCACTCGCTGACCGACAGTACCACTGACAGCAAGATCAGCGCCAGTTGCATCTTGGTCGTCTACAACAGTGTAAGCAGGATTGCTAAACTCTTGATAAGTACCGTTAGCACCCGGTGGCCTGAGTACCAGCTTTGACATGATTGTATTCCAACTAGTGACATAAACTTCAGAATAGTAACTATAGTTGGAACTGTTAGTTGTGCAGGCTTGCAACCGTATTTTGTCAATAGAACTGATGGAGCTTAAGTCGAGAGCATTCAAACTGATTGCTGGCATATTGTTGTAATAAACACGGAACTCACCGGGATTACCAAGCTTGATATAGAAATCGAGTAGAGTCGGATAACCAGAATTAACATAAAAGAGATTAATATCTGTTGCAGTTCCAAGGCTGGTCCATGAGGCGCCATTCCACTGACGCAATTCGAGTGTACCAGTAGTATTAGACCAACGGAATGCTAGTTTCTGCGTACCACCAGAATACCATTTGATAAGATTACTAGTAGCACTAGCCGAAGAGAAGCAGCCATGCGTTATGTGTGTCCAGAAATCAGTTGCAGAGAACGCATCAGTTTCCATATAAGTTGCATCTTCCGTACCGCCCGTAAGCACAAGTACAGCCCGCACGTTTGTTGAGCGTCGATTAGAGCTTCCTGTATTATGCCCTAATGCGCCAAGGCGTGTAGGGAAGTCCTCAGTCTCCGTACCCATAAAGTAGACAGTCATAGCAGCGTTCCCACTATTGAGAGTGAAACATCGGCGAGCGTCACGTCGGGCGTTGCCGGCGCAGTGATGGTCATAACATCGCCTATGATAAAGTTCGTAGTACTCACAGCCGCCAGCGTCGGCTCCGTACCCGCCGCCGCCCACGTAGCCGTACCGAACGACGTACCATTCTTCTTAAGCGTCAGTGCCGTAGTCCCGGTCGCAGCTACACCGGAGGATCCCTGCGATGCTACCAGACCAGCAGGTATCGTCGCTGGGGCTGTAAATTCGTACCGGAGCAACAACTCACTGGCGGTCAGCAAACCCGACGCAAACATTGAGATCTCTACCGTGTCCCCACCACTGCCGCCACTACCGGTGGGTATGGCCCATGTGCCATCCGCCTTCAAGAACTTACCCGCAGCAGCATCCCCGGTAGCCGGAGCAGGAACGAGTCCTCGCGCGCCGCCACTACCTCCGTCCCCGGTCATTGTACTAACGTGAACAGTTACCTCGGCTGCGGTTAACTGCTGAATAAGCTTACCCGTTGTGCCATCAAACCCTACAACTGTGCCACTAGTTGCACTTGGAGGACCAACAACATCACCAATGCTACCACTACCTGCCAGTAATTGCCAATCTACTCCATCGTAATAAACAAACTCCGAAGTGTCCAGAATATAGGCCGTCCAGCCCTCCGTAGGTATCAGATAATGCCAAACCGCATCGTAGAAGAATGAGATTTGATTTCCGTATGTTGGATCTCCATCGGGCACAATATAAACGTCACCCGCAGCAGGTGCCCCCGGAAGTGCAGTACTCCTCGATAAAGCAATCTTTGGCGTACGATCCCACAAAGACCGAATGACACGCGCTTCTTTCTCTACATCTATAGAGGCTGCGTCGGGATTTATGTTAAATGCCACGACAGTTCCTCCTAAGCATCTTCGTAGAGCATATCTGCTATATCATACAACACGTCACCCTCATCCTCCAACCATAAATCATCCACCAGAATCGGAAGCGTCCATCCCTGCCACTCACGATAACCGTCTCGAGTAGAGCCAACTTTCAGCCACCCAGATGGTTCCCCAGAAAAGGCCGAGATCGGAACAGAATAGGATGTTCCAACCAAACCAGTGACTGTATTTAACACAACCAAGTTATCGTCAAGTGTCTGAACTACTGTCGTCTGCCCTGTCTCTGGTGTGTCATCCGCATCCAGCCATGACCGGGGGGAGGCCGCGTCCGATATCCGGTTACGGCGGGTCCACGTCACCGGTATGGTAGATAGCGCGGTAGCGTCAACCGTACCCTCTGCCTGGCTATTGACGAGCACCCCTGCCGGACGGAGGGGCCGAATGACTCTCGCGCCAAAGGTTAATTCGTCGTCCGGAGCCAGCGCCAGGGACAGACTTCCCTGGCCCGTTCGCGTCGACAGCTCCACGGATATCACGTCGCCGGTCGTCCTCTGCACATAATCAGATCCAGCATTATCTTCGAACGCTACCAGAGCCTCTCCGGCGGTGTGTGCTCTGGGGATAGTATCCATGAAGCCACGAGACACGGTTAGTGTTATACCGGACACGGCATCGATCCGTATGATCTCGGCCAGATTTCCGACACCTCCGGTCAATGCCGCGAGCTGGCCAACTACGATAAGTGATAGATCTACATCATCAGTTAATACAATAGAGGTCTCAAGCGCAGTTACCGACGCACCGAGTAGTCCACATGGTGAGAATCCGATGATCTCGTAGGCCACACCATCCGTATAGATGGTAGCATCTAGAGAGTCTGTCGTTGTTCTTCCCCCGGCCACCTCCATGACACCAGCATTTGGGTCCGCTGTCAACATCTCGATGAGATGCGTCTCCCCCACGAGTATCAACATCTCGCGGTACGGCATCTCCCAGACGAGACGTGGTGTGGATATGTCTGGCGGGTTGGACGGGTTCTCCCAGTCGGTCGCAGATGTATCTACTAGTTCGTTAGCGTTAAGCTGAAAGACATCCTCTACGAATTTCATACCGATACGGTTCTGCCGGCCATCGCCGAAGCGCATGGACGCTACCCGCATGACCTCGCCATCCATGTTGTGGCGGTCGGACACAAGCCTGAACGGATCTCCCGGATAGAGTCGATCAAGCGTCCGCTTCCCGGTAAAACGGCCAGAAATCATACCGACGCCGAGCGACTTCTGATCACGTACAGCCACACGCACGGCAAGGTCTCCGTGACTGATGCCGGGGTAGCTGCGGAGAGCATTAATGCGGGCACCAATCTGCTGTATCTGGGCAATGTTATCGTACTGATGAGTCGCATCTTTACCACGATTAGTTCGATCAGTGTACTTTACAGTAACAGAATTGACAGCCTCCGCAGGGCCGCGCCGCACCACCTCGTCCCACATCACAATATCATCTTCAGTAACGATCTGTAGACTCGCAGTATCGTAGTCCTGCCGGATCAGCTTTAAAAAGAACTTACCTGTGTCCCTGCGCAGATAAAGATAGGCATCTATATGTGCTAGAATAACAGTTATGAATTCCTCGATGCGCTCCTCGCGAGTCCAGGTCAGCGACAAACCAAAACACTCGTCCCAGAGAACATTCGCCGCCGCCGTGAAGCTCGCGTCGTCGATATCCGCGTCATTATATCCCATGCCCCACGTCTTATCCGTCAGGCACTCCCTGATGATATGGGACGGGTTCATATCTGGCTCCAGCACTGGCTGATATGGCCAGAATGACATCTGATGGAAATGCTGGCCTATAACAAGACCGTGAACGTCACGGTTAAAGAGTATATAGCCCTCAGGATAACCAATCTTATTGACATAGCTTGTCAAATTAAGATCCATGTCATTGACGGTCTCGAGCGTAGAGATGTTTATCTCAAGCATGTGCTGGTGACTATGGATATACGCAGCCCTCTTTAACAGAATCGTAGTATTGGATGCTGCGAAACGATGCGGATGCGGACGATACGCGAAATAGTACAGGCTGAATTGACGACTACGCTTAAGAACCGTCAGCTCCGAATCAAATACATATATGCCATCACTGGTTGTAACTATGACCTCGTCCGTAGATGGCCAGTAAGCAACACAATGCATATTCACTCTGCCATCGGTCGGGAAGCCAAGCGGCTCTAATGGTACGAATTCTTGCACATAGCTATCATCTGGATGCCAGCGTATGCGCAAGATACAATGATTTACCGGCTCGTGCCCATCAAATAGATAAGCCCACACTGGTCCCATCGATATGAGGTCGCTGCCTCCCACTGATGCTGCTGAAAATATTCCGGGCCGAATATAGACTATGCTCCAGGTACCTCCATCGGAGCGATGAAAAAGTACCCATGGAGCATACCCATAGCCAGCAAAGTTCGGAGCGTAATGAAAAAGTATGTAATTTCCCCACTCCCCAGTGACTCCACCCCAGTTAATATTAACCCAGCTTAAACTTCCAGGTCCATGAAGAAGTTCCCAGTCTTTGAATTCCTGTGTTATATTTATCTGACTCAATATTCTCCAAGGCGCATCAGGATCCAGCCACTGAACATAAATATCAGAGCCAGCCCAAATGTCGCCTCCGTATGTCACCATGAGCTCACCGAACTCCGTAAAGTGAACCATACTACTATACATGTACCGGCCTATACCCGGCGTTGCGGTACCAGGATTATGAACCCTCGATGTGCCCTCTGGTAGATGCCAGATACGCAGAGCACCCGTCGGATATGGTGTTCCACCGCCCTCCTGATAATACTCACCGACGCGAGCAGCCCAAGGACCACTTGAATCAATTTTACTGATGCTATTCATCGTCGCTGAATAGTTAATCAGCACTACACCAGTACCAGTATCCGGTTGAGCATGTGTATATGGAACCGCTGCCTTACCATCATACCATTGCTCTACCCCTGCTGACGTCTTATGAATTCTTTTAAGTACGAACTCCCACGCCTTTATGTACGGACTCGTGCTCAGGTATGGTTGCTCCAGCACCACACTCACTATACCACGAAAGGCTGGGATAGTGGAACTGTTATACACATCAACTAGATAGGCATTCTGTCCCTGAGCGGGGGAGCCAGTCATAATAGAGATGGTTCCCTGCACACCACCCTCGCTCTGCTCACCTCCGAACAGCTCGGGCTTGTCAATATAGAGGGATCCTGCACCATCAAATATTTCATTCTGTCCAAAGGCTAACTTGTCTCCAATCCATATCTCGTCGATCTCGTCGTGCACACCATGGCAAAGAACCATGTGAACTCCGAGATAATACTTGTGCCCTAGAACCTGACGTGGCCCGAACAAACCATAGCGGCGCGCTCCCTTGATGTCCTTGATCTTAAGATCGCCGTACCAGACGACGTTCGGCCCCCTCAGATTAACCGTCCCGAAGACCACGGGTATCTCAAGGCCCTCCTCGGCCACCGGGAACTCGAAGTCCTCCAGGGACGCCGCCTTCGCGTTCTGCGGCTTCGGGGCCAGGACCAGGTTCAGGACGAACGAGGCTATGCCTATTACGATATTCCAGAACATTCAGGCAATACTCGTCGAGAAGGGGTTTTGTTTCGGCAACCACTTGAACCCGCCAAAGTTCAAATAGTTGTTGAACTCGACACAACGCGTCAAGGCACGACTACATCCGGGCGCAACCAAAACTGCCTGTGCACCTCCGGCCAGTGCCTCCTCCAGTCCCGGAATCTCCGTGACAAGTACAACGGAGGTGCCCGAGTGGTAGTCAATCTGCCCAAAGATACCGTTCCAGTTGACAATACCCGCTCCAAGTTTATTCGTGTAGCCACCGCCCGCCGCCGCTGGGATAGTCAGCGTTAGTCCACTGATCGCTGTGACGGACATAGCAACCTCATAAGCCGCGCGGCTCAAGGTGCAACCCACCGCACCGTAGTGGTCGTGCCTGCAGGAGCGCTGGACCCGTACACGGCACCCCGGTCGCCGCAAGGAGCTGAACACGCTCTCCGTCGTCACCTTGATCGTGTGCTCACCAGACGTAGCGCCAACAAGACGTCCCTTCCAGTACTGGCGCATCTCAGCAGCCACATCGCTATAGTGAATACGAAAGACAGTGATCGTCATAACCTGTGTGTTCGGCACTAGAAGGCCGAACGCAAATGTGTCATCTAATGGAAACTCCAGCTCCAGAGAACTACGCTCGATATCTCCATTCTGCTCGATCACACCATGGGCGATCGGGGAGGCCGTCCATGTGAAGCCACCAACAATAAGGTTATCTTCCGACGCAGCAAGACGTGTAGTGATTGCGCCGCGTACGAACTGATAAAGAAAGTACGGTCGGCCATCATCACGTGAAGATTCTATCGTATCATATGCCATTAGTCGGGCACTCCTATCACAGACATTGATGTCACAACAATATCTGTGTATCTATGTTCCATAGTGATATTGTCTGTACCAATACGTGCCTTGGCAATGAATGTGACATATCGAACATCTTGCTGAAGCACAGTGACACCGAGAGTAGAGGATATCTGGAGTATATCGTTGCCCCCTGTAGATGTAGTGGCATTTACAATACTTCTGAAATAACGTGTATTGTCATTCAACTCTATCATTATATGCTTACCGATATAGACACCGGTCTGCGCTACAGAGCGCACCAGAATAGTCGTATCACCGGGATCTATCTTATCCTGCAATACGAGATCATTATTAAACGACGGCATCCAAAATGTCTTTTGCTTGCCACGCAGCGCATGGAGCCAGAGGCGACGCTGCCATGCTATAGGACGTGTGTCCATGAATGAGAGTGTTTGTCCAAAGTTAGCGAAGTTCTTAGTAACAACAGGTGCGACGAGACCAAGTTCAGAGTCCACCATCTCAGCCTCTCTCACGATCAGCTCGGATACCGCCTCCATCAGCTTTGGGCGATCCGTTACTACATCGAGCGACTGATATACTGGATATGTACTAACATAAAGAGCAGACAAATCTGTATTGTCCCGGACACAGAAACCAATCTCCATATCAGCTAATGTAGCCTGACGATCAACAGATGCCCCCTCCATAACATAGGCAGTGCGAATAGGGATAATGGTGGGACGATCAAAGGTTTGACCAGCAGCTACTGATATAGTAATTGTCGTCGATGTAATAGCAGATATAACACGGACGGCATAAGTTGTTTCATTGGTCCATATCAAGAGGCGACCACCCACACGCCAATCTCCCCACGTTGTATCGAGTGTCAAAACCGTAGCGGCGGCGGCTACCGTACCCGTCAGCCT
>Ga0065705_10001869_pt1 | contig 29794 bp, 29 predicted proteins | sample SwibulcommuniRL2_FD_59092 | JGI IMG/M metagenome (GOLD analysis project Ga0065705, IMG submission 59092) | Bulk soil microbial communities from switchgrass field near Rose Lake, East Lansing, Michigan, USA - RL2 Bulk Soil v2 (version 2) | ecosystem: Environmental > Terrestrial > Soil >...
TTCTAACCACATCTGTGGACTGTAACAACATGTGTTACACATACAAACTATGAAAAAATGCTAAATTTAGCCGTGTTTTCGATGATTCTAGCCTGCAAGAGGTGTAACGGATGTTATTACAGTTGACAACATCCTTTATATCCATACTGAACAAAATATGAGAAAGTATCTTGAACTGCTTCTCGTATCCATCGTGGCCTTTTCTTCCTACCAGCTCTACTATGTCTGGCTGGTATGGAAAGGTTTCTCTTATCTGAACTCGGCGGCCTATTCGTTTGAAACCCGACCCTTTGTCTACCGAGTACTTATCCCTTTTCTCTCACGCGCGCTCGAAAAGATAACAGGTATTCATGCTGTATATTGTATGGTTTTCCTCGTCGTCCTATCATCCATCGGACTCTTTTATTCCCTGAAATATTTATATAAATCATTCCTGGAAAATGAAGAACATGCCCGTTTATTTTCCTTTGTTGGATGTGAGTTAACTCTCCTGCTGGTCCTGATTGGTGTAAAACCCTACGATATTGCTACTACAATGTTCTTTGCCTTATCTTTTGGTTTGCTGGCGCGCAGGAAATTCAACCTTTACTATCTGCTTTTTATTGTCGCTTCGATCAATCGGGAGACTACCTTCCTGCTTACCTTGTTCTTTATTATTTATTTCTTCAACAAGATGCCATTCAGACAATATTGCGTTGGTGTACTCTATCAGGGACTCGCCTATTTCATGGTCAAAATAATGATTATGGCTTTTTATGCAAACGTGCCGGGTACGCCGATGCAATGGAGACCGTTGGAAGTCATTCAGGGATATGTCGATAAGCCTGTGTTGTTCGCAGTATTCTTCCTGATCTTTTTCCTGGCATTGCTGGTGCTTTCCGTGCGTCAATGGAAAGACAAACCGATGTTCCTGCGCGTGGCATTCGGCACAATATTCCCGGTCCAATTAATATTACATATTTTTTTGGGATATTCGTATGAGATACGGGTATTTGCAGAGGTATTCCCCGTCATTTTCATGTTATGTGCCTGGTCAATTCAGGTGATGAATGATCAGGCTCGCCTGCAGCCACAAGTTGTCTCCTACCCAGCTAAAACCAAATGAAGGATGAAGATCAATCTTCCCCGGCTCTCGCCACCTCTTCCGGCTCGAAGACGACCTCCTCCTTGCCGGTTAGTTTCTCCTCCACCTTNNGAGTGATCAGNTTCAANTGACCGGGGTGGGATACAAAGTCCAGGTCATCCGCGGGGACAGCCAGGATCGGACACAGGGTGAAGTTATCGATCCATGTTTCATAAAGATTGTTCAGTCCATGCAGGTAATCGGAAGTGATCGTCCGCTCGTAGGCGCGGCCTCGGTTTGAAATTCGATTCATCAAGGTAGGAACAGAGGCTCGTAAATACACGACCAGGTCCGGGGGCGGGAGGAAACGCATGGTCGTCTCATAAAGTTCTCGATAGGTTTGATAGTCGCGGGGTTGAATATGTCCCTGCAGGTATAAATTTTGGGCAAAGATTTCAGCATCTTCATAGACGCTGCGATCCTGGACAACGGAAGAAGGATGCTTTGCCAGGTCATAGTGGGAGCGCAATCGGTGCGTGAGAAAGAAGATCTGTGAATGGAATGACCAGGCATCCATATCCGCGTAGAAATCGGCCAGATAAGGATTCTCGGCCACTGGTTCGAAGAATGGCTCCCATCCCAGCCGGACAGAAAGCAGATCCACCAGCGTTGATTTTCCAACCCCAATATTCCCAGCCACGGCCACAAACTTTTTCATTTCTCCTCCAAATTTCTCGCGCTGAGCGGATTGGCGCATCAGCACCGTGCAATCGAAACGCGGTTGCTACAAAAAACATTTGAACAGAGGCGCTTCGACTTCCACTTCGCTATGCTCAGTGTCCGCTCAGCGCGAAATAATATTACTTTGGGATTTCCCCGGCCAGTTCCTTGTCAATCACTTGTTTGAAAACATCGAGGGGCTGCGCTCCCACCATCGCAAGACCATTGATAAAAAATGTGGGCGTTGAACGGATACCGAGATTAATGGCAAAATCACTGTCGGCTTCGATTGCTTTTTGATATTTATGATCGCTCAGGCATGACTTGAATGTTGTCATATTCAGTCCAAGGTCCTGCGCATACTGAAGATAAACGCTATTTCCCAAGGACTCACCGCTGAAAAGTTTATCGTGATACTTCCAGTAAACATCCTGCTCGCCGGCGCACATGGCGGCCTCGGCAGCTGCCAAAGCGTCCGGATGGATGGAGGTCAACGGCAGGTTGCGATAGACAAGTTTGATCTTGCCGGGATAGGCGGCCAGCAATTGTTCATAGACTTCTGCGTGCCAACGACGGCAGAATGGACATTCGTAATCGCTGAATTCCACAATGGTGATAGGAGCATCCGCGGGACCGAGTGCGTAGAAATTAGCTGTAGGAATGTCGTAACGCGTATATTGCGGCTGTTGGGGTGTGACAGGCGCCTCACTCAATCCGTTCGCAGGACCTGCCGGTTGGTTTGCCGTTTGCGCGCTGAGGGCGGTCGCTCCGCTGGAATCCATTCCCCAGACCACATATCCAAGGAGGATACCGGCCGCGAATGCCAGTACAGTTAACACAGCATAAAAATGGCTGCGTTTAAAAGTAACAGTATCTTCCTGAGTGACAAGTGCTTGTGGATCTTCTGGAAGTTCTTCCGATTCGATAACGGGTTCAATGACCGGCTCAATGGCGGGTTCTGGGGCCTGTTCGTTGGCGGGTTCGATGATTTTTTTCTTTCTTGGAGGCATGCAGAGGATTATAACATGCAGGCCAGGACTGTCCGTTTGCTACTTTTGTAAGGGATCGGCGTATATTTTAAGCAGGTGACAGTCACAAATTATGCTCCTTGCGCGTGACTGTCACCTCGCTGATATTTTTGATCTGGAGGTCAAAATGACAACACATTCAGGACATCATATCCCCTGGTATCTCTGGCCTTTCGCGGCGATCTGGAAATTACTGGCGGTCATCGTCGAATTGACGGGGCGTCTGGTTGCCATGATTCTCGGCATCGTATTGATGATCGTTGGAGTCATCGTCAGCCTGACGCTTGTGGGCGCGATCGTCGGCGTTCCCCTCGCGATCGTGGGACTGCTGTTGTTCATCAAAGGGATTTTCTAAACGATTAAGTTGTAAAGGAGTCAACGACTCCAGTTGTTGGGGTTTCAAAGTCTGGTCCCATGGGGATGCTGCGCAAGCCTTTGGACTCAATCGTCCGAATAGCACAGAGCGCGAAGATTCAAAAGAGTCCTCGCGCTCTTCCTGTTCAATATGGAGTCCAAAGTCAGGAGACTTTGGACTCCACTTCAAAAGTTAAGGTGTATTCGCCTTAGGCTGAGGCTCTCGCCTTCGAAACGGGATCAGGATTCGGTCCCGGAAAGAAGCGAGAGCTTTCCGCACCTGTGGAATGCGCGTGATCAGGAACAGGATGATGATCAACGAATAGATCAAGGGGCGGATGATATCCCCGCGCAGTTGGAAGAAGTCGCCTTTTTTACCCCAGGCATAATGCAACGCCGCGAGTGGTGCGATCAAATAAATGAACTGGTGCAGTCGTTTCCAGTTTTTGCCGAGGCGCTTCTTCCAGATATCGAAAGAGGTAAATGCCAGGGGGATCAACATCAGGAAGGCAAGCATGCCGACAACAATATATGGTTTTTCAAAAATAGTTTGAACGATCAAACTCCATGCCAGCCCATAATCCAGATCGATAAAAATGATCACGTGAATGGTCGCGTATAGGAACGCATAGAGGCCCAGCGCGCGGCGTCGCTTGAGAAGCTCGCGCCAGCCAAAGATGTTATTGAGTGGCGTACACGCCAGCGACAGAACAAGCAAGGTGATGGCATGTCGCCCTGTACGTTGCTCCAAAGCCTGGATCGGATTAGCAGTCAAATGATGATTGAAGAAGTCAATCAATAGGCGCACCAGGGCAGACCATCCATAAATATGAATGGCGATCTGAAGAGGAGTGTAGCGTTGAAAAAAAGATTTCATTCGTTATCCACGTCATTGCGAGGACGACGTTTGTCCTGACGAAGCAATCTCCTCATTTGTGGGGATTGCTTCGCTCACTACATTCGCTCGCAATGATACATATTAATAATTTTGTATCAAATCCATGCCTTGATAAAGCGAGGCGACCTGCTCCGCATATCCGTTGAACATCAACGTTTGGCGGTGACCCAATTCACCGATACGCCGCTCGGAGGCTTGCGACCAGCGCGGGTGCGCTTGAGTTGGGTTTACGTTGGAATAGAAACCATATTCCTTCCGATTAACAGTTTTCCAAAATGTGCCGGGTTGTCGATCGACCAGTTCAATTTTGACAATCGCCTTGATCGATTTGAATCCGTATTTCCACGGCACAACCAGACGAATGGGAGCACCATCTGGGTTGGGTAATGACTGGCCATATAAGCCCGTTGCCAAAATTGTCAAATCGTGCATGGCTTCATCCAGCCGCAAACCCTCTTGATAGGGCCAGGGATAGAGATGACTCCCTTCATGCGGGAATTGTTTCACATCCAGCAGAGTTTCAAAGCGGACAAACTTCGCATCTGAAGTCGGTTCAACTTCTTTCAAGAGGCTGGCGAGTGAAAAACCCGTCCATGGGATGACCATGCTCCAGGCTTCCACACAGCGCAGGCGGTACACACGTTCTTCCTGTGGAAAATTTTTTAGCAAATCTTCGATGCCATATGTTTTGGGATTTTTGACCAACCCATACACTTCGACCGTCCACGGGTGACTCTTGAAATCCTTCGAAAGCCGATTAACCGCTTCTTTGTTCTCGCTAAATTCAAAGAAATTGTTGTAATGTGTAATATCTTCGAATGAGTTGGTGGGATCGCCGAACTCATCTTTTTTGATTGGAAAAGCATTCACAGTGCTTTCATCTGTAGATGTCTGTGTGGCATTGGGTGCACACGCAGCCAATAGTGCAGACCCGCTCACCAGGCCGGCAGTTTTGAGAAATTCGCGCCGGGAAAGATAAAGTGAGTGTGGCGTGATCTCAGATGATTTCACAGGGACGGATTTATATTTGTTGGTCATCGCTAGTCNTTTACTNGGTCTCTNGCAAAAGTCTTTTCGCCACAGAGAGAAAATGAGTTTTTCTCAAAGGTCTTAGCGAAGCATGCTCGCAGAGTACAGAGAACTCCCCTGGNACCGCCCNAAGGGGCCAGGACAGGTGTGTGGCTAGGTATAGGATCACTTAATCAACAGGTGGACTATATATTAATAGTCTTTAATTAGATCCATACCTTTGTAAAGTGAGGCGACCTGCTCACCATAACCGTTGAACATCAACGTTTCACGGCGACCCAGTTCACCGATACGCCGTTCGGAAGCCTGCGACCAGCGCGGGTGTGGGCGGTTGGGATTCACATTCGAATAAAAACCATATTCACCAGGTCCAACCATGCTCCATAACGTGGTGGGTTGTTCAGCGACCAATTCTATCTTGACAATGGACTTGATGGATTTGAATCCGTACTTCCACGGGACGACCAGACGGATCGGCGCGCCGTTTGGGTTGGGCATTGGCTGACCATACAGGCCTGTTGCCAGAAGCGTCAGATCGTTCATGGCTTCATCCAGCCGCAGACCTTCCTGATACGGCCATGGATAGAATGGGCTGGTCTGACCGGGCATTTGGTCGGGACGAAGGACCGTTTCAAAACGAACGTACTTGGCATCTGACGTTGGTTCGACTTCCTTCAAGAGGCTGGCCAGTGGAAAACCGTTCCAGGGGATGACCATGCTCCAGGCCTCCACACAGCGCAAACGGTAGACACGTTCTTCCTGCGGAAATTTTTTCAGCAAATCTTCGATCGCATATTTTTGCGGTTTGTTAATCAAGCCATACACTTCGACCGTCCACGGCTCAGCAACAAAATCCTTTGAAAGCGGGTTAACCGCTTCCTTGTCGGTGCTGAACTCGTAGTAGTTATTGTAGTTGGTGATATCCTGGAATGAATTGGCGGGGGCACCCAACTCATCCATCTTTGCCGGGAGATCAGGCATTGTGCTTGCAGGAGCAGTTGCACTGGTTGCTTTCGGCGCGCAGGCGGCTAACAACGCGGACCCGGTCACAATGCCGGCGGCTTTGAGAAAATCCCGTCGGGAAAGATATTGCGAATAGGATGTGATCTCCGATGATTTGACAGGTACCGATTTAAATTTGTTGTGCATCATAACCTCTTATTGTGTAGAGGCGACCCGTCAAGATTTGTTCAGAAGTTTGAACAATCAATCCGGGCGGGTCGCCCTTACCTGATATATCAATATTGTTCTGCGAGCAATGCCTTGATATTTTCTTCCGTCTCTTTGTATCTTCCTTCGCCGATGTGTACATAGCGAATGTGACCTTGTTTATCGATCAAATATAAAGCGGGCCAGTAATTGTTCCGATACGCCTTCCAGGTGGCGCCATTGTTATCCTGCGCGACAGCATATTGAATGTCATTGCGAGCGATGGCGTCCTTCAGATTCGCCAGATCCGCTTCATAGGAAAATTCAGGGAAATGATTCCCGATGATGACAAGTCCCTGATCTTTGTACTTTGAATGCCATTCTTTCAAAGAGGGCATTACATGCTGACAGTTGATACAACCAAACGTCCACATTTCGACGATGACCACTTTGCCGCGCAGGTCAGCGAGGCGTACAGGCGCATCAACATTCAGCCAGGTATCGTTCATTAATTCGGGAGCAGGTCCCAGGTCTGGAAGGGAAGCGAGTTTCGGCATGGAAGCATCCATCGATTGCGCCTGTGTGTCACTTGGTTGCGGCGCACATCCAAAAAGAAGTAAAACAATCCATCCAAAAAGAAAAGGTTTCATGGTCAGCCTTCCTGATGACTTCATTCTAAGAAAACTTCCTTACGAAAGGATTACGGAAAGTTAAGAAGACCCTAAAGGTTTCCACCCCCTGTTTTCACTTTGAATGGATTCGCAAAAGCCCTGGGGCTGATTAAGGGATATGGAAAGTGAAGCGCGTGCCTTGTCCTAATCTGCTTTCGACCTGAATATTACCCCCATGTGCCTGGATGATGCCGCGCGCGATAGCGAGTCCCAGCCCGGCACCGCCGGTGCCGCGATTTCGGGATTTCTCGCCGCGATAAAAACGTTCGAAGACGTGTGGGATATCCTGCGGACGGATGCCTTCGCCGGTGTCGCTCACGGTCACTTCCACGCCTGAGCCGGTTCGCCGCGCCTCGACTTTGATCTCCCCTCCAGCGGATGTGTGCCGCAATGCATTGCTGATCAGATTATTGAACACTCGGCCGATAGCCTGCGTATCCATAAGGACTGGGTCAACATTTGGATCCACCTGGCCTTCAAGCTTGATTTCATGTTTCAGTGCGAGATGGGAAAAACTTTCAAGCGTATCCGAGATGAGATCGCTGAGGGAGGCCTCCGCGCGTTCAAGCGGAAACCCACCGGCATCTAACTGTGACATTTGAAAAAGATCGTCAATTAATGCAGAGAGTGACATCACATCCCGCTGGGCGGTAAGCAGATAGCGCTTGACCATCTCAGGGTCTTCCACAACGCCATCTGACAATGCCTCCAGGATCGCGCGCATGGATGTGAGTGGTGTTTGCAGGTCGTGCCCAACCCAGGCAATGAGATCGTTGCGTAAGTGTTCGAGCTCACGTTGTTTCTCATCTGCCGTTTGTAATTGCTGCGCCATCTGGTTAAAGGTTGCGGCTAGCGCGCTGACTTCATCCCGTCCACTGACAGGGACGCGCGTTTGCAAATCGCCCTGGGCAAGTTTTTGCGCCGCCTCTTTGAGCAGGTTGATCCGCATTGTCACTGTGCTAGAAAGGAAGTATCCAAGAATCATCGCGATGCCACCGGCAAAGACCAATAGGACGATCGCCAGCAGAAGATCGTGTTGACTGGCAAACATCAACTGGGCGGAAAACCAAACGTTGAAGAAAGTAAGCAGGCTCGCGAGACCATATCCGCCCAGCAGGGTCCAGCGCAGGGTGGGCGATAAATTGACCCAGCCAAAACGATAGGCTCCGTACCCAACCAGCGCAGAAGCAAAGGCTGTAATGCCCAAAAATAAGGCCATCAATCCAAGTTCATTGGATGGCGGCGACATGAGCATATTGAAGAACGCCAGCGAAATGACAACGATAATAAAAATGCCAAACGCAAGGCGGGTAAGCATGGGAACTCGGGAAAGAGATAGTTTCATAAAACAATTGTTATGGAGTCAACGACTTACACCTGCACTGGCGTGCGGCGCAAGTGTCATCCCCGAACGGGGCCAGTCATTGAAATTTCAAAGTCTGGAGACTTTGGACTCCTTCACCGCATTAAATCACGGCTCGAACTTATAACCAACTCCCCACACGGTCAACAAGCGCGCGGGTTGGGAAGGGTCCAGTTCGATCTTTTCGCGCAGACGGCGCACATGCACCGTTACCGTGCCAGGGTCGATATATTGCGCACCACCCCAGATGCGCTCAAGCAATTGCTCGCGCGTAAAGACCTGTTTCGGATGCCGCGCCAGCAGATACAACATGTCAAATTCCTTCGCGGTCAAATCGACCGGCATATCCTTGACTGTAACCACCCGACTGCGTGGGTTAATTGTCAATTCATCGAACGATAAGTAGTTGTCAGGCTCAGCCTCCTGCTGTTCCCGTCCGAGACGACGCATCACGGCGCGAACACGGCTCACCAATTCCTGGGGGCTGAATGGCTTGACGACGTAATCGTCCGCACCCATTTCGAGCCCGGTGATGCGATCCACCTCCGAGCGACGCGCGGTCACCATGATGATCGGGACATTGGAATGGTCGCGTAGCCAGCGGGTAAGCGAGAGGCCATCCACTTCGGGAAGCATCAGGTCGAGGATCACGAGATCCGGTTTGTGCTTTTCGAAGCTGTTCATCGCCTGCCTGCCATCCGACGCGATCTGCACATTGTAGCCGGCGCGCTTCAAATAGAGGCTGACCACTTCAGCGATACTGCTTTCATCCTCCACAATCAGGATAAAGTTCTCACTCATTATTCAGATGATACCCTACTGAGAAATGAATTGGTATAAGTGTTCAGAAATTTGTAAGGATTTAAGAAGGGCGACCGGTCAGGATCATCGAGTAAATTGCTTTCGCTGGGCAGGTCGCCCCTACGGAATGTATTGAATGGAATTAATCTTCCGTGGCTTCCTGTAATACCTGGAATTCATCGTAGGACAGGATGTGGTCGCGGCCGGCTTCCTTGGCACCGTACATGGCCTGATCTGCCGCGCGCAGGATAGCTTCGCGCGTCTCGCCATTGATTGGATAGCTCGCAATCCCCATCGAAATCGTTATCGTCAGGTTGTAATGCCCATATGGTACATGAAGCGAATTAAGGGACTGGCGTATGTTCTCTGCGCGCTCATAGGCAGTGTCCATATTGATATTTGGCATGACAACCACAAATTCCTCGCCACCAAATCGACAAGCGAAGTCACCGCGACGGCATTGTTCAGAGAGAGTGATTGCAAGTGCCTTCAGAACTTCATCACCGGCTTCGTGCCCATAGGTATCATTTACACGTTTAAAATGGTCAAGATCGATCATAATAACGCAAAGAGAATAATCTTCGCGCGCCGCGCGGGCAAGTTCGCGCTCGAGGGTTTCTTCAAGATAACGCCGGTTGAAAAGATTTGTCAGCGGATCACGTATGGCCTGTTCTCGCAATTTGCTTTGCAAAACACCGATCTCGATCAGTTGTGTCTGTAAACGGTCATTGACATAGCGCAATCTCTTTTCGACATGTTTGCGTTCTGTAACATCGCGAAAAACCATTAAGCGTCCATTCAGGAGTTGACTCTTATCATATAACGGGGTCACGCGTAAATCCAGGTAACGAGATGGGTCTTTTGGTACTCTTAATTCGGTACGCGTCTCCATCCCATCCAGATGAAAATCCGTTTTTTCCATCCATGAATGAAAGACTTCAAAGGCATTTTTCCCCATGTAAAATGAAGCCTTTTTTTCAATGAAATTTTCCATGGCGGGGTTGATATCCACAATGCGGTTTTGTGCGTCAAGCACAAGGATGCCATCGCGCATGTTTTCGATCAGATGGCTGCGCGCGATGGGAATCAGATCCATGAAGTTGGTGCGCAGAACGGAAGAAGCAAAAATAATTGCTGATAAGCCAAACGTAATTGGGGCAAGATCCAAACCATGCAAAGTATCAAAATAGTTTTCACTATAAATATTGCCGGCCCAGGGCAGAATGGAGGCAATGATGATCAGCCGATACTGGGTCTGGTAGAGGGGACCCAAATGCAACGCGCCCTGACCTAATAAGAACAGAGCGATTCCAATGACCAAATAGGAATATATTACGCTTACAAAGTACAGCGGTCCACGAATGTACTCCATCGCCATAAAATTGTTTACCTGAACTGCTTTCAACGATAGATACAAAAGATGATGATATGAGTTCGTCCATTCTAATAATACAAGTGTGACAGGATGAATGGAGAGCAGAAATAGATTTCGTCGCGTCAGCCAGGTGTCATTGCGGGTAAATGCGAGAACAAATAAAAGGAACAAAGTTGGAAGAGGTGCCACTCCAAGGAACATGAGATTGAACCCAATGGCTTTTGCCCCCAGCGAAATTTCCATCCAGCGGGTAGAATAAAACCCGGACCAGATTGTCATGGAGAGGAGTAACAGGCTTAACATCAAAGCGCCTGGCGTGGAACGACGCCAGGCGATAAGCGATACAATAAAAGAAATGAATGCAGAAAAAACCGAAAAAACAGCGTATGGATGAATGTGCATTGCTTGCCAAAAAATTTTCAATTACCGCCAGTCTCCCTGGCATAAGGTTTGAAATAATTTGCAGGTCAAAATTCAAACTTCCAGGTTAGAGATGCATATTTTGCATGTGGACGGTACTCCGCAATTGTAGCCGTCCAGACAGGTATTGACTTTGCAAGCGGCTTACAGATTTGTTTAGTCCATTTGTAGACAGGCGGCTATACAAAAGCTCCTCAAAATTGAGGAGCTTTTGTATATTGATCAATACGCCGGGGATGGCGTATCGAGCACCGAGGACGGCGCATATAGCCTGAAGTTATTCTTTTCCAAACGATTGCAGTGCAGCCTCCCGGCTTTCATACATGGGAATGTTCTGCAAAAAACCTGTGATGCCAAGCACGTTATAAATTTGCGGAGGCGCGTTACATAGCTTCAAATGAGCGATTTTGAAGTTATCCTCTTTTGGTGTGAAAATTTGATAAACCTTTTGAAGGGCCCGCATGCCGGCGCTGGTCAACGTATCGAGCTCGCTCATGTCGATGAGCAGGTAACGCGCGCCGCCATCGTACGAACTACGCGCGGCTTCAAGCAATTGTTCTTCACTTTGTGCATCCAGCCAGCCGCGCAGTTGTAAGACGGTTACTGGCACGTCAGCTTGCATTTGTTCGGAAGAGATTCTCAAGTCGCTGTTCATTCTCTGCTCCTCGCTGCTTGTTCTGTTAATTGCATTTTAACACGTTCACATCGGAAACGATGCTATGGAAGAGTCACATATTCTGCGCCAACATAACCGCGCTGGTTATTGGGTCCGCGCACATACAGCCATTGATTGACTTTGCCGATCTTGGCTTTTGCTTTCTGCGCAGGTTCGATCACGGTCAGGCGCGTCCCTGCCTTGAGGATGGCGACCAAAGTGCCTCCCTTCGAGGCAGTCTTTCGCAAGCGCAGTCCGCTTGTGCCCACTGCGCTGGATACAACGACAACCAGTTTATCTTCCTTGGGTGATTCTTCAGGTGCGGCTGGAGCGGAGGATGTGCCTGGCGTAGTGGTTGACGTGGAGGCTGGTATAGAGGGAGTTGCAGGCGTGGGCACCGGCGTTTCATCCACTGGACCTGGAGTTGGTTCCGTTACAGGCCCGGGAGTCACCTCGGCTACTTTTTCCAGGTACCACGCCGCGGCGAAGCCTTCCTGTCCCTGTGACGTGCGGACGCGTACCCACTGGTTGATCGCGCCGATCTTCGATGCGCCATCCGATTCGAGCAGGAGCAGCTGCGTCCCCGCGGGAACAGAGACGACCACATTCGCCATGCTGGAGGTGTCGATGCTGGAACGGACGTTCAGGCCCCATGTGACGGAGTCCTTGACGCGGGCATAGACGCCGCTGCCTGAAGCAGGAGTAGTTGTCGGGGTAGAGGGAGTTGAGATCGGCCCAGCGGGGCCTGAACCGTAGGCTTCGTACAAAATGACATGCGAAATCGCGCGCCGGAGTGGATTCCCCTGCGCGTATCGCTTCATCAAAAAATCTTCTTTGGTGACATCAGTTTGATAGGGCCAGGGATCCAGCATCAAATAATCATCGCCCTTTTTGCCATAAAGCACCACCCAGTGCGTTTGAATGCCCGGCGCGTTGGAATGATCCACCTGGACGATCGCAGGCTGACCCGCGGCAATAGCGGCATCGATCAAGTTAAGCGGCGCGTCACTGGTGGAGCAGGGGATGAACGCCTTAAGGTTAACATGGGGGTAGATTTGGCTGACCGCGCCCCAACGAATGCCCGCGCTGGCGAAACCCTGCACATTCTTGAGTTTTTGGTTGAGAGTCTTGGGGGTTTCCGGGTATCCATGCCCGCTCAGGAGCATGGATACACTGGTCAGTGCGCAGCCTACATACCCGATCGTATCGCCCTTATCACCAAAGCCCAGGATGTCACTTTTCCATTGTGGGTCTTGTTGAGAGAGGTAGACGAGTTTGAAAGACATGGATCACCTCGTAATTGGATAATTTAATTATAAAACAATACCATGATCACTTTGCAAAATCGAGTTTTGCAATATATAAAGAATAATAGGTACGGCAGACCTTGTCGATAGACTTATCTACCGCGCTGACAAATAGTAACTGATCTTTCGTTCCACCCACGAGCAATCTTGGATACTCATAAGGGTGGAGTTCAGGAATACTTCCAATGAGTTGCAAGGTTCCCTCTTCTGAAATACGCTCAATCATTTCTCCCTCTACTAGGATTGGAGTGTTTTTTACCCAGGTCATTCGCCGAATAATAAGATAGCCGCTTGGATCCAATAAGAGTTTTTTTATGGTTCGAACTTCACCCGTAAGGAGATTAATTTGATCCAAAGTGGCTGACCGGGATGCCAAATCGCCTTTGAACACAAAAGCAGTTGCGGGATGGTCGATTTGCGGGGCAGGATACGATGATCTTACTTCGCTGATATCCCAATCCAACAGGGGGTAAACATCTTCAATGATCCAGCCGTTTGTTTTTCCGGGTATCAGTTGGCTTGTCGATATCAGGTACATCGAGGCGTGGTGGAGCTCGCCATTTGAAAAGGCAATCCAGCGCGCGTCAGGGGAAATTTGCAGAGAGTTAAGGCTCAGACTATTAAAATCTGGCGGTACCAGATGCTGCAGACTCAACAAACTGCCATCCTCTTCATTGATCAAGGCGAGAGCACTGGATTGTGGATTCGAAGGGTCTGATATATAAACATTTCTTCCGGGATACCAGTAAGGACTGTCTACCAATGGCTGGGGTGCCTCGGGCCTCCAAGTCTCGTCGGAATAGTCTACCTCGCCCACCTTACGCGCAGGTTCTCCAAATGCCATTGGCACTTTCCAGATCTGATGATCAGCCAACAGCGCTCCAAAACTGCCGTCGTTGGACATTCGCAAATTTGCTTGAGTTCTGGAAATTGGCGGTTCGCCATTCTTGACCAAACTTTCCAAACCTTTGACTTTTTCCCACGTAATGGTGCTCAAATCCAAACGCCATAGTGCTGACTCTCCGCTGACCAGAGCGCGGCTGCCTGTTATTTTGTCCAACCAAACTTCGATCATAGGCTCAGGAGTTTGTATAGCCTGCTTTTCCTGCCCATCTGCATTTGCTTTGTAGACTTGACCTTCATCAACCCACAATAGATCGCTATTTGGAAACCAATCAAAGCGATGAAAGTCATCTTTCCCATTTGCGCTGGCTACCCAATGCTTGTTTTCCATTGAGTCCAACACATAAAGCGCCTCTTCTGTAGCAAGTTCATACTGCTCAGAATCACGTTTGGTTACCAACTCAATCACCCACCAACGCTCATCAGGTGATGGATACGCAGCGTTGACTGGTTCCGTCAGACCAGTCAACCGTTGAAAATTATCCATTGTTTCCCACTTAAGATCGGATGGGGATGGCGGGACAAACTTAAGTTCTTCGACAGGGCCTTGTTGACAACTTCCCTCAGGGTAAGTTGGAGTAGGCACTGGGCTAGGTGTGAAGCCTGAAGGAAAACTGGTGGGAGTAAAAGTTTCAGTATAGGTGGCTGTAACACTTGGGATGGGGGACTCGGTAAAAGATAACTCAATCGCTTCCATGGTCATACTTGATTGCGGAACAAAAATTGGCGCACAGCTGGCCAGAAGAATAAACATGAACAATCCGCAAAGTATTTTCTTTGTGTTCATGAGGAATATCTGGCTTATGAAAAAATGGAAGACATTGTCCTTCGTCCTACATCGTCCAGATTTCTGCCTTCATATCAAGTTCATCAGACCAGCGATATTGCAGTTGAATAATCTCATCCTGAATATCTTTGGGCAACAGTTCGATTTTCTCTGCGGCGGCTAGAAATTCATTCAAATTCTCAACATGGCTTGTTGCCCCCACGGTCGCCCGGACTTGAGGAAAGCTGTGTGCAAAACGGACGCAAAATTCTGTCCAAATTTGAATGCCGGAGCGCTCGAAGATCGGCGCCACTTCGGCAGCGCGTTGCTGCAGGTATGGCTTCCAGGAGTAGCCGGGCACATCTCGTAGTTTGTAGATATTTCCGCCCGCGACGGTGCGCATGGCGATCATCGGTTCGTCCCGTCCGACGAGCATCTCCCACAACTCATTCGATGCAAAGCGCTGGAGGGGATTTAAATAAAAGATATAGCCATCCACAATCCCTTCCGGGTAGCCAGCGCGCAGGGCCTTAAGCGCCACATCTGATGACCATGGAAAAACTTCGAGCACAAAACGATGGACCAATCCCTCCTGTTTGAGTCGGGAAAACTCTTCATAGCATTTGCCGCCATTTGCATAATCCTCGGCCAGTGCTCCGCTTAAACATAACTGGCCCAGCTCCAAGCCATCTAAACCCAGCGGGTCAATATTTTGATGGATGACATCGCGCAGTTCACCCATATGGCTCCAGCCAATCTTGACGATCAGCTTTGGGACGCGGGTGCGGTCCTGATCAAAGGCCGCGCGCAATACTTTGAGTGCATCCCCATAGGTATGGCTGGTGTGAAACCAATCCACTCCCTGCATGGCAGCGCCCGCGACCTTCACTCGCTCCTCAAAAGGGATTTTTTCATCACCAAGCCGTGTTGTCCCATAAATATAAGGCGGGAGGTCAGCAAGCAATTGTGATTTACCAAACGTTTGTTTTGTGAACATTTCAGTTCTTTTCCTTATAGAGCCCTGTCGTAGCCATGTGGCAGTTGCTCCAGAAATTTTTCCATATCGTTGGGGGCGATGAACAATTTTTCAATGCGCTTTGTGAATCCATTTGGATTCTTGGGCACCATCAGCAACCCATCCTGTGTGTTTCGATTGCGCACGAAAGCATCCCAGTTGTTGTCTTTTTGGTATTTGCTCTTTTCGATGCGGCTGATCTCCTTGAAATTGAGAAATAAACGGTAATCAATGTGACCGGGAACGAAATGGATCCCAATTCCCTGATCGGTGATCACATAGGTTGTTGGTGCTCCGAAGAACTGCGTATCCCGATAGAGAAGCGTAAACCCACCGATGATCAGAAAGATCTGCCAGAAACTTAAGCCAAATTGTCCCTTTAGCAGCCACGCCAGGAATGCAGCACCTGCTACCAGGATCAAAATTTTTCGCGCAGAGTCCATCCATGAAAAAGGAGGCTGGTCCACATAAAACTTTCCATCCTTGAAAGCATGTTCGCGCTGCAAGTTAGAGATCCACGCGCCGGATTGCCAGCGTAATGCCAATAGTCCAACCAGGATGATCGCAAGGAAAACCACTGAGAAGGTCGGTGGCCATGACCATAAAGTAACAGCCGCAATCCAGGCATAAGGGAATTGTTTTATGAACAGAACGGGGAAGGCAAGGATAAAGCGGTCAAGGGCTTGTTTCATAGGGTCATTATACAGGCTGGATGACAATCGTGAAGAAGTGAATCGGCAGAACATTCAATGCAAAGTCAAGGTACAATACAAAGTGCCGCGCGCATGGCGCTAAACACGATCCTCACTGTCGAACACACTCCATAAAAATCGCCGGAGCCCAGATGAACACTGGAATCTGAGCTGCTTTGGTTTGACCCATTTCGTATGTTATGAAGTCACACACAGATTACGCCAAATATGATGATGAAGAACTCATCCGCCTCATCACCCAATCGCGGGAGGAGGCGTTGGCACAGTTATATGATCGTTACAACCGCCTGGTGTTTAGTCTGGCGCTCGCCATTGTCAACGACCGGGCAACCGCCGAAGAGATCACACTGGATGTGTTTATGCGCGTCTGGCAAAAGGCTGATTCCTATCGTTCCGACCAGGCCAAGGTCAGCACATGGCTCACCCACATTGCGCGTCACCACGCCATCGATGTGCTGCGCCGCCGATCGGTCAGGCCGGACCAGTATGCGGTTGATTGGGAAGATGCCATTCCTGATCCTGTATCCCCGGAACACAACCCGCAGGAATTTGCGGAAATATCCCAGCAGCGCGAGCGGGTTCAGGCCGCGCTCGCCCAGCTGCCCGCTGATCAAAGACAAGCTTTGACGTTAGCTTATTTTAACGGCTATACTCAAAGGCAAATCGCGGAGGTGCTCAAACAACCGCTGGGAACGATCAAAACCCGGCTTCGCCTCGCGATGCAGAAACTTCGCGACTTTCTGCGTGACGAACAGAATGCTGAAAAGAAATCCGTTGAGGCTCGATCTGCGTACAATATCAAAGAGGAAGAATAGCAAGGATTTTGAATGTCTGACGAAACGCATGTACTGGATTTGTTGCCCGCTTATGTATTAGGCAGTCTGGATTCCGAGGAAGCCAGCCACGTCGAGGAGCATCTGTCGAGCTGCCTGATCTGCCGGAACGAATCAAACGCCTTTCAAACTGCCGCCGATCAACTGAGTTTTGTCGCACCGGCTGCAGTTCCCTCTCCCGATCTAAAAGACCGGCTCATGCAGCGCGTCCAGGCCTCTCGCCCACAGCCGCGTATTCCTGTTCAACCCCCCTCGCGCTCGTGGCTGGAGCGCCTTCTCCCAGCCTGGAGTCTGGCGAGCTTATTCTTCATTTTCGCTTTGGCTGGGTTCAATCTATTCCTGTGGCAACGATTACATCAACTGGAAGTCGTGACCTCTCCTGGCAGAATGCGAGCCGTCCCTCTGAGTACTTCAGACTCAACTTCCAGCGCGACCGGCTTTGTTCTCATCAGCGCGGATGGTGATAGTGGTGCCCTGATCGTGGATGGATTGCCACCACTTGATGAGAGCCGGCAATATCAATTGTGGCTGATCCGCGATGGACAGAGAACCAGTGGCGCTGTTTTCTCCACCGATGAAAGAAGCTATGGTGGTACCCGGATCAGAGCTCCGGGCTCCTTGCTCAAATACTCTTCTGTTGGCATCACCATCGAACCGGCGGGTGGCAGCCCTCAGCCGACCGGGCCCAGGGTATTGGGTGGACCGCTCTTTAATCCCTAATTTTCGAATCACCAAATCTGGATAAATCCAGATTTGCTTAAATTGCGTAAATATTGTTAAGCTTGAGCCACTCTCATAGAGAGTGCAACATCGGCTCAGCAGGTCTGGTGGCGACCGGAGATAGGCGCCCGCCGGGCTTACAACCTGCATCCCCCTACACTTCAGCATCAATTTTACTCACGAAGGCCCATTACCACTCTGGCGATGAACCAGGCTGCGTTGTTTCCTTTATATTCAGAAAGGAGTAAATTGAAATGGTCAGAAAAGGAATTCGGACCAGAGGAGGAATTCTGTTTGTTGTCCTCTCATTACTCATGAGTTTCACTTCCATAAATATCGTAGCCGCGCAAGGAGCGGGCCCGGAGATGTTGGATCCTCATTTGGGTGTACGGACGGTTCTCAGCGGGCTGAATCTCCCGACCACCCTGGCCTTTCTTGGCCCCAATGAGTTCCTTGTGTTGGAGAAAGATACCGGTACAGTTCAACATGTGTTGAATGGGACGATGGATCATACTGTACTGAATTTGGCAGTTAACAATGCCTCCGAGCGCGGCCTGCTAGGCATTGCTCTAGATCCTGACTTTGCCTCCAATCACTTTGTATATTTTTATTGGAGTTGTATTGCTCCCCCTCCACCGCCAGACAATCCTTTCATGCCTACTCAAACAGAGTGCGCGAATACACCGGAACTTGGTGCGGATAGCAATAATATCCTGGCAGTGCCTTTGCTTGGCAATCGAGTGGATCGTTTCATTTGGGATGCGACAACCTTTACACTTACATTTGATCGCAATTTGATCAAATTGCGTGCCTTCCAAAATGATGCTGCGCCCCAGCCGCCTGGCCAGGGCGATGAAGCTCAACCATCGCGCGGCAATCATAATGGCGGCGTAATCACGTTTGGACGCGATGGCAAACTCTATATCTTCATAGGAGATAATGGAAGACGCGGCCAATTGCAGAATCTTCCCTGTGGACCGATAGCTGCCTGCTCTGGGACAGTCATGCCAGATGATCAGTTCGGCGGTCCGGAACCTGACAATGCCCATCTCACCGGTGTGATCCTGCGCCTCAACCCGGATGGGAGTGCACCTTCAGATAACCCCTTCTTCTTGACCGGTGCAACCATGGGTGGCGAAGTAGGCGCGAATATTCAAAAAATCTTCTCCTATGGCCATCGAAATAGTTTCGGCCTGACAGTCGACCCCCTCTCTGGAGCGATCTGGCTTCAGGAAAATGGCGATGATAGTTTTAGTGAGCTTAATCGTGTTGAGTCTGGTATGAATGGGGGCTGGATCCAAATCGCAGGGCCGGTGGATCGCATCACACAGTTCAAACAGATTGAGACAACATTTGGTGCGCAGGCTTTGCAACAGTTGCGCTGGCCGCCCACCAATATTGCGAATACTCCCCAAGAAGCTTTGGCACGTTTGTTCATGCTTCCCGGTGCAAAGTATAACGACCCCGCGTTCGCTTGGAAGTGGGAAGTGGCACCGGGGGGTATAGGCTTTGTGAACAGCAATGCTTTAGGACCCCAGTTCCAGAATGATCTGTTTATGGGCGCTGCCACGCCGCTTCTCGATGGAGGTTATCTGTTCCATTTCAATTTGACTGGGAATCGCAGAAAGATCGCGGTGGACGATCCACGGCTTCAGGACCGTGTTGCAGACAATCTTGCCAAGCATGAGATTACGGAGAGTGAAAGTCTGCTGATTGGCCGCAACTTTGGAGTCGTCACCGATATCGAAACCGGCCCGAATGGCAACTTGTTTGTCGTATCGCTTTCAAACGGAGTGGTTTACGAAATCTTCCGGCGTTAGCTTTCAACCGCGTTCATTAATATGGGATTAGATGAGGTTACAACGAGTTGAAAAATCTACACGGATATCGTATTGTATTAATGAATATGGATCAAATCATTTGGTCGGCATAGAAAGGAGGTGATCCTAAGTTACAGTGCGTGAAAGAGCTGTATCAATCTTCATCGCTGTATCCATTTCTGACAATTTTACAAATAGAAAGGTACATACAAATGAAAAAAATTACGATTCTACATATCGTTCTGATAGCGCTGACAGTGCTGGCTTTAACTAGCATCGCGGCGGATGGTGGCAGAAAATTCACAACCACACTGACCGGCGCGGCCGAGGTGCCTGGTCCGGGCGACCCAGATGGCAGTGGCACTGCGATGCTTGAACTGAACCCGGGAACAGGGCAGGTGTGCTTTGAAATTTCGCTCTCTGACATTGCATTGCCGATCAATGCCGGTCATATCCATGAAGCTCCGGCTGGTGTTCCTGGACCAGTGGTGATACCCCTCTTCCTCACGCCAGATGCCGATGGCTTCATAAGTGGCTGTGTCAGCGCAGACCGTGAAGAGATCAAAGAGATCATCCAACATCCTGAAGAATATTATGTCAATGTTCACAATACAGAATTTCCCGCTGGTGCAGCGAGAGGTCAACTTTCGAAGTAGCTAGAATTGAACGATCAACACAAAGCCCAGTAGCAAAGCTGCCACTGGGCTTTCTATTTTGAAATTAGGCTATGAACAACAAGTTACCGATACTCGCCTCTCGCTAAACGCTGCTAGCATTGATGGGGAGATGGAGGAACGACGACAATGGTAATTTCAGCGGTATCAAGATTGCCACTCCAATAGGCCAGATTCAAGTCCAGGATAAAGAGCCAGCCATAAAACTCTTGGTTATTTTGGATCACTTTTACGAACATCGTTCCATTCTCACCTTCATGGAAAATCTGCCCGAAAGGGTTCGGTTGCAAAACGTGTCCAGTCGCTGTGGTAATTGGCACGACTACCTCTCTGTTGAGAAGTTGCATTCTGCCCTCAGCATCTGTTGCGCCTGTGATTTCCGGCGTGTCATCGAAGACCTCTGTAAGAGCATCTTTTTGATAAAGCCGTACATCTACATTCGCGAGCGGGGTCCCGTTAGAGTCAACGACCCGGATAAAAGTTGTCTGCGGTGTATCAAAAAGGTACTCCCCGAAATAACCCCGGCGCATACGAAAATTAGAATTTAGACCACCGGCTGTATGGCTCTCGTAGTAGGTGGGGTCATCGTAAGGTGATGTATCTCCACCAGCCATAATTCCCGGATGCAGAAACAAAAGTTGGCAAAACCCAAAGGTAGGCAGATTCGAAGCCGGAATCACGTGTCCATTCACATCCGTAACTTGAAAGCGATAATTCGATTCAGGTTCATTAATCAAATTCATTCTGTAAAGATCAATGATCCCAAGCTGATGTGTTAGTTCGTGAATCAAGCCGAAGTCGACAGTCATCACGCGCGCTGGTCCTCCTGGAAGAATTTGTTCCATGACATAAGACTCATACCATTGGCTAACTCCAAAAGTATTCGTGACATCGCCATCCTTAAACAACCATCCCCCATCGATCAAGAATCCATCCGGGTCGGCTGGGTAGGTGGCACAGACCGGTCCCGGCAACGGGAAGTCCGCATCTAGTTCTGGATCTATCACCATCTTGTCTATCCTGACCCGGTCGAGGATTCCGTCTGGTGACACGGCATATTTTGCTTGTTCGAATCGCTCATTCATTTGAGCGATCTGTGCTTGAATCCAATCCTCGAACGAGTGGGTGCCGACCAAATTCAATTCACGGTTGAAAACATCATACAGTCCCTGCTCTACCCAGATAGAAAGGGTTAAATCATGCGAGCCAATGATCAGGTGATTGTTATTTGTCGAGGCTTCTTTGCGTTGATTTCCGCGCGGCTCGACCCTAAACTCGATCTTCTCTGGTGAAGCGGGAAACACCGATACATAATCAAAGGTTTGCTCGGCTCCAGGCTGGAGCCGACGCGAGGTACCCTGTGAAACGAGCGTGCCATTGGCCAGCCATTCAAAACGAAACTGGGCGCTCGCCGCGCCGCCTTTATTGAGGACATGGGCTGTGTAAGTAACGGTTTCGCCTACATCAGGCCAGCGTTTATTGTTTTCTGTTCCTTCACAAAGCCTGGGAATTCCCCATGGGTCACCTGAGTGGAAGGTGTATTCGACGGCATAGCGATAATAGCGCGGTGTTCGCTCAATATAAATGACGTCTAAATCTGCACACGAGGAACCCTTTTTGGAAGAGCAACCTCGAGCAACTTGCGAGGTCATCGGAGAGCTTTTCTGAATGCCATCCCAAATCATTGTCTCGAGTCTTGCCTGAGGGCTAGGCAAAAGGATGAGCATTAGAGTCAGGGAAAGAAGAAAATTTCTAACGTTCTGAATTTTCATCGCAGCACCTCCTCTAAGAAGCGCTCTTTTCAAATAACGACTGCAAAACTATTTTGAATGGTCTACCAAAATGTTCGGGAAGCGGTCAACCTATCCCCATGATTCGCCTCAGGCTGGATGATGTCTATCTATATTATAGAAATATTCCCCTTAAAATCAAGCACGTTATGTATTCAAGCGGTCTACGATGACTCTACTGATCTCATTTCTCCAGTCAAAGCAATAGCTTCCATCTTTGCGCGATCCACTAACTTCCCACCGCTGATTACATAGAGGGGTGCCGCGTGTTCACGTAAAGTCTCTAAAACATTTGGTGCTGATAACAGAACAACGTTTGCAGGGGCACCAACTTTCAAAGCATGGTCATGTACGTTCATTGCATGTGCAGCATTGACTGTGATCATGTTGTAAAGCGTTTCCAATTCTCGGCTGGTTGTCATCCAGAGCAGGTGCGCGGCAAGAAAAGCCACTTCCAGCATGTTATTGCGGCCGAATGGATAATAGCCATCGGAGATATCATCCTGTCCCAGACAGACTGTCACACCCTCTTCCAACAAATCCTTCACGCGCGCGTGCAACGGACCGGTATGCGGATCGCTCACGACCGCCATTTGCGCCTGTTTCAGAAGCGCGGCTACTTTCTGAAAATAGGGCTGCGGATATAACTCCATGGCCCGTGCATGATGGGCCAGCGCGCGTCCCTGCCATCCGCGCTTTATCGCTTCAACTGCCATGGCTTCGAGCGAACGCAGGCCGGCGTCCCCGGCATCATCCACCAGCATGGATACATCCTTGTTGAATTCCTGCGCCAGATCGAAAACCTCTTTGATGTGCGCCTGGATATCTGCCTCTGTGTATTCTATCCAGGGGATGCCACCAACCACGCCGGCACCCAATTCCATTGCCTGATGCATTAACTCGCCTGCTCCCGGTTCGCGCGCCAATCCATCCTGGGCAAAGGCACAGACCTGAATCTCGACAATGCCTTTGAATTCCTCCCGCGCTCGGATGAGCGCCTTCATTCCCTCCAGCCGGGCCTTGCTATCTACGTCTGCGAACGCACGGATATGAGTGTTGCCGTGTAACGCCGCCTGGGCAAGGGCACGCCGCACGTTCTTGATGATCCACTCTTCAGCATATTTCTCCTTGACGCGGGCCGCCAGCTCGATAGTTGTCATCGCCTTGCCCATGCCTTCCGCGTGATAACCCGTCAAGGCTTCCTCGTCCATCATTTGTCGGGTATAGACTTTACACAAATGCAGGTGCGGATTAACAAAGGATTCAGTCACTAGCTGCCCCCGTGCGTCGATCGTCAGGTCAGCAGTTTCTTCGAGAACTCTCTCCATAGAGGCGATATTTCCATTCAAAATACCGATTTCGCTTAATTCTGAAGAACCACGCAACTGAGCATTTTTGATCAAAATGTCAAAGTGTTGGGACATATCGAAACCTCCGATAGGGAGAGCGATAGCATAAATTATGCAAACACCGGGGGAATAAACAACAAGCAGTGCTTCTCGTGCAGCCCTGTTTTTCAATACTAGTAGGTGCTAATCCGATCAGTCTGGTCATTTCGCGCAACATCAGTGCCAAATAGCTTTACTTGAGATAGTGATAGGCTCTAAGTGTTTGAAGTGTACGAATAGTGACAATCCCACGATTTTCCAGTTCACATGCTGGACTTACAGCGGGCCATGAGATTGGCCAGCCGCCATCCACTTGTTGTCGCTGGACAAGGGCTTCAAGATGAGTCTGGATCATCACATCGTTGAAAAGGCGACGACAGATACTATGCGGCGAGGGTGCGTAATCCAATGGCATAAAGACATATCCACTTGCGTGCGGATCGTCAGTAATATGCCCGCCTTGCAGTAGTTGAGTGCTCATCTGCTCGAATACGCGTTCTGCCCGTGCACGGTCTGGGACATGTTCGATGAAGAGCATCACGCAGAGAAAGTCATTGCCACTTGTAATTTGGAGATGTTCAATCTGTTGCCAGCAAAAATCAGTTGCGCGCTCAAGCCATGGATGGCGAATATTGTATTTATGCAGTAAGCCGGCAATGCTGGCTGTTGGGTTGATCGATGCAGGTGGATGATCTGTGTCAGTATTCCACCAGTCAGCGCGCGGTGCATCACGAACCGTTGGTAGTACAAATGGAATTCCGCCATCTGTTGTAATCATTTCGAGAAAGTCGCAGGTTTGCAGGGCAGTGGTTGTATCAAAACCAATATCATCCAGAACGCGCAAGGCAAATTCCTGATCAATTGGCTGGCTAGTCCTGGTGCGCTTATCAGGTTCCAGTGCATTGCCAAAGCCGCCCTCCTTATTTTGATATGCCAATAAGGCTGAAAGCACCTGCTGGCGGTCGCTGCCTTCGAAAAGGAAAGCAAAAAGACAACGTTCGAGCAATCGAGCATTGCTTAAAATAAACGTTTTGGCAGACTCAAGAAGCTGTGTCATATCCCTGCTTTCATAAAGAACAAGCCGCGCGATGAGCGCGGCTTGTTTGCTTGTGTACCTGTCTGCCCCCCTCAATCCAACTTTCCTGTAAGCGTTACCATTTTCAACTCGCCGATCGCCTTCGTGATTTGAATATCACGCGGGCATGCCATCGTGCAATTGAAGATCGTATGGCAGCGCGCCAGCCCATTGGTTTCACTGACGATGTGCATCCGTTCTGCAGCCGCCTCGTCGCGGCTATCGAAGACAAAACGATGGGCGGCCACCAGCGCAGCAGGGCCAAGATAATCGTCACTGCCCCAGTAAGAGGGACAAGAGGTGGTACAAGCGGCGCACATAATACACTTGGTCGTATCGTCAAAGCGAGCGCGGTCTTCGGGCGACTGGAGTCGCTCTTTCCCATCCGCGGGGAGAGGTGAATCGTTGATGAAATACGGAAGCACCTTCTTGTAGTTATCGAAGAAGGGTTCCATATCCACAATTAGATCTTTAATCACTTTCAAGCCAAGCAGGGGTTCCACGGTGATCGTGGTTCCAATATCACGTACCAGAGTCTTGCATGCCAGCATGTTTTTCCCATTGATCCGCATCGCGTCCGACCCACAGACTCCATGCGCGCACGAGCGACGGAAGGAAAGCGTTCCATCGTTGTAACCTTTCACGTGTTCGAGCAAGTCCAGGATCCGGTCTGTTTCCTGGCCCTCGATCGTGTAGGTTTCGTAGTGGAATTTGGTATCCACTTCCGGGTTGTAGCGAAAGATTTTTAAAGTTACCTGCATGGTTGCCTCACTAATAAACGCGTGCCTTGGGTTGATACTTCGTGATCACAACAGGCTTGTAGCCAATTTGCACTTTTCCATCTTCCTTCCAGGCAAGGGTGTGCTTGAGCCAGTGTTCATCATCGCGTTGGGGATAATCTTCGCGGGAATGTCCGCCGCGCGATTCGGTACGGTTCATCGCGCAGACCGTTACTAGCTCCGCCACATCCAGCATGTTGCCCAGCTCCCAGGCGTTCAGCAGTTCCGTATTGAAGATTTTCCCGGTATCGGTCACATGGACGTGCTTGAAGCGTTCCTTCAATTCAAGGACTTTATCCAACGCAGATTCCATAATACTTCCTGAACGATAGATGCCCACATCCTCGAACATGACCTTTTTCATCTCCGTCGAGATGTCAAACGCATTCTCTTTACCTGTTCCATTCCTCAACGTATCAAACTGTGACCTCGCACCGGCCTCCGCTTCACTGGGCAGATTCTGATAGTCAGCCTGTTTGGCGTACTCAGCCGCTTTGAGTCCCGCGTGCTTGCCGAACACGACGAGGTCAAGCAAGGAATTCGTTCCGAGTCGGTTTGCGCCATGCACCGAGACGCATGCGCATTCACCTGCAGCATACAAGCCAGGGAAAGCCGTATTCTTATCATCAATGATTACTTCGCCATATTTGTTGGTCGGGATGCCGCCCATTGTGTAGTGAGCCGTTGGCTGGATCGGCATCAACTGTGTGATCGGGTCCACGCCCAGATAGACACGGCAGAAATCAATGATGTCCGGCAGTTTTGCGAGAACTTGTTCCCCCGTGATCTTGTATGGCGAACCATCCGGATTTGTACGTCCATCCATGGCGGCATATTTGATCACACTTTCAGGCCGCACATCCAGATAAACATAATTACTGCCGTTCGCCCCGCGTCCCTCACGGATTTCGGTGTAGATGGCGCGTGAGACAACATCGCGGGAGGCCAGGTCTTTCACGCTGGGCGCGTACTTGGGCATAAAGCGCTCCCCGCTGCCGTTGATCAGCACGCCGCCTTCGCCGCGCACGCCTTCCGTGATGAGAATGCCAAGTTTGTAGATGCCCGTCGGATGGAATTGGAAAAATTCCATATCCTCGAGTGGCAGGCCGCGGCGCAGAAGGACCGCTGCGCCATCGCCTGTGTACGCGTAGGCATTCGATGTTACTTCGAAAATGCGGCCATGTCCGCCTGTCGCGAAGATCACAGCCTTGGCATGGAAGGTGTGTATCTCCCCAGTGGCAAGTTCCACCGCGACAACACCGGCTGTTTTCCCGTTGACGATCAAAAAATCCAGTACCTGATATTCATCGAAGAAGGTCACTTTATTTTTCAAACACTGCTGATACAAGGTTTGCAGGATCATGTGACCCGTACGGTCTGCGGCATGGCAGGCGCGCCGGACAGGTTTGCCCGTCTCATTGTTGGTGTGACCACCGAAGGGTCGCTGGGAGATACGGCCTTCGGGTGTGCGGTCAAAGGGCAGTCCCATATGTTCGAGCTCGAGCACCGCGTCGATGGCTTCATTAGTCATGAACTCGATCGCATCCTGATCGCCGAGATAATCCGAACCCTTCACCGTATCGTAGGTGTGCCATTCAGGCTTGTCTTCTTCGTAATTTCCAAGCGCCGCGCTGATGCCGCCTTGTGCCGCGCCCGTATGGGAACGCGTCGGGTAGAGTTTGCTGATGACCGCCGTCTTCGCACCGCGCGAGGCGTACAACCCAGCCATCAGCCCCGCGCCTCCCGCGCCGACCACGATTACTTCAAATTGATGAACATTTGCCATGAAAATTGACTCCTAGGAAGTCCAGAGTACGTACAAACCGATGAGACTCATTGATATCATCATTGCGATACTAATATAACGGACAGTCAGGCGTCCCCGCGCGGTAACGATGTAGTCATCCGCAATTACAACCAATCCATGTACGCCATGTGCTACTGCCAGAAGGAGCAGCGCACTGGCAGTCAGCCGCCAAAAAGGTGTGGACCAGGGTGCAAGATCCGGCACGTTTGTGCTTTGCACGTGCGTATTGTTGGGCATGAATCCCCAGCGCAGCACATCTGCAAAATTCATATCGTTGCGAGCGCCCATGAACAAGGCCCCCATAATCGCAAAGAGGATCAGCGCGTACATCCCCAGCGCGGAGAGGCGCGTGAACAGCCACATGAACATCTCAAAATTGAGACCACGTTTCGATAAGGGCAGGGTTCTGGGTTTCGTTGTTGCCATGCTAGCCTCCTGCAGTACTGATGATCACGAAAACCGCGATCGCGAAAAGTGGAATAAAGACTGCCCATTCCACCCAGATGGCTTCGCGCTCGTGCACCAGCAACCTGGGGAATAGATCAACAATGGTAATGCGCAAGCCGTTAATGGCGTGGAAGAGCACGCAGAAGAAGATAAAGATCTGGAATAACCAATTCTCGTAAATCGTGTTCAGAAAAACGCCGGTTTTGCCGCCCATAAATGATGCCAGGATATGGATCGTGATAAAAATTGCCATGCCCAGCCCGCCGATGCGGTGCAGGACAAAGGTCAGCATTGGACCTTGACCTCGGTACCGCAAGGCAGTTGCCAGGCTGACGTTCCTTTTCAGGCTCATCTACGCCTCCTTGAAGTTTTGGAATGGGAAAGACAGCACATTATGATGCTCAGGTCTTTATTATTAAAAGTGACAATACTCATGGGTTATTCGTTTCAGACTTCCTCTAATAAAGAGAGGATTGACCTTTATAATCCAATAACAAAGATGGCAAACGTGTTCTTATTCTAATCGAAATAATAAGTCACTGCGAGCCTTTGAGCGCACTAGCATCAAAGCATTTTGGAGGTGCACATGTCTGAGCCTATTAATAGGCGGGAATTCATCAAAGGTGTCGCCGCGCTGGTTGGCGGTCTGATCACTACCGTGATCGGTATTCCCACGATTGCCTACCTGATCGATCCGGCTCTAAAGGAAAGTGCCAAAGAGGTTTGGGTACCTGTGGGGAAACTCGAAGAGATGCCGGTCGGCAAGCCTGCCCCGTTTTCATTCACGCAAGTACAAGTCAATGGCTGGGAGCAGACAGCCACCAGCCACGCTGGGTTTGTCATCCGCAAATCGGAAGATCCTAATGACCTGCTCATCCTCAATAGTCGCTGCACGCATTTGGGGTGCACCGTCAATTGGAAGGATGAAGCCAATGCCTTCCTCTGCCCATGCCACGATGCCAAGTTTGGCCGGCAGGGCGAAGTGCTGGACGGTCCTCCGCCTCGTCCGCTCGACCGTTATTCAGAATTCCGCGTCACGGACGAAGGCATTCTCGAAATCTTTTATAAGGAAGGCTAAGCCATGTGGAAAAAAGTTTTTGACTGGCTGGATGAACGGCTTGGCTTGAACGATATTTACAAGAACCTGCTCGACCGTCCTGAGCCAAAAGGTAACTGGTGGAACACACTCGGCTCCGCAAGCCTGTTCCTTTTTGTTCTTCAGGGAGTTACCGGAATTTTTCTCACGGTTTACTACACGCCTTCCCCAGATCATGCCTACGATTCCATTCAATACATCATGGAAGGTGTCGCCTTTGGATGGTTGATCCGCGGCATCCATCACTGGGGCGCGTCGTTGATGGTGATCCTTGTCTTCGTTCACATGTTGCGCGTGTTTGTGACCGCCTCCTATAAATATCCGCGTGAGATGACCTGGCTAATTGGCATTGGCCTTTTGTTGACCACGATTGGAATGGGCTTTACGGGATATTTGCTGCCCTGGAACCAGCGTGCGTACTGGGCAACAACGGTCGGCACACAGATCGCGGGAAGCGTTCCCTTCATAGGGAATTTCATTCTCAAAGCTCTACGCGGTGGACCAGACCTGAGCGCGCTCACCTTGCAGCGTTTTTTCGCCGCGCACATCTGGATGATCCCGGCCGCTCTGGCAGGTTTGATGGGTGCGCATTTGTTTCTCATCATCAAACACGGCGAGTCCCATTTCCCAACCAAGGAAGATTAACCGCAAAAACTGGAGTCGAAGGACACTTTATGAACGACGAGACAAAAAAGAAAATCAACGAACGTTATCAACGTGAATTGAATCACGGCGAGTTCTTCTGGCCCGATAGCATCTTCAAAGATCTGATCGTGTCGTTGGGTATTTTCATTGTTCTGATATTGCTGGCTACATTTATTGGCGTGGCACCTGAACTCAAAGCTGACCCCAGTGACACTTCCTATCTGCCGCGGCCTGAGTGGTATTTCCTCTTCCTCTTCAAATTTCTCGCGCTCTATGGACAGATCCCGGTCATTGGAAAAATCGAGTGGCTGGCGACCGTGCTGACTCCTGGCGTTGGCATCGGGCTTCTGGCTCTCCTCCCATTGCTGGATAAATCTCCTTATCGACATTATTCACGCCGCATCTTTGCTCTCACAGTGATGGGCACGGTCATCCTGGATATTATCCTGTTGACCGTTATGGCGAGTTTACCTGTTGCCCCCAACGCCGC
>Ga0065705_10002194_pt1 | contig 29501 bp, 24 predicted proteins | sample SwibulcommuniRL2_FD_59092 | JGI IMG/M metagenome (GOLD analysis project Ga0065705, IMG submission 59092) | Bulk soil microbial communities from switchgrass field near Rose Lake, East Lansing, Michigan, USA - RL2 Bulk Soil v2 (version 2) | ecosystem: Environmental > Terrestrial > Soil >...
CACAGCTATCGCCGGAAGCCCGCGCCGCAGGGGTGATTACGTATTCGTCGGGCAACCACGGCCAGGCGGTGGCGCTTGCGGCGCAATTGCTGGGAGTCACCGCAGTGGTCGTCATGCCGGAGACCGCACCCCGGGTCAAGGTCAGGGGGGCCGAGCGCCTGGGAGCGGAGGTTCTGTTTGCTGGGACGACCGTACTGGATCGGAAATCGCGAGCGGAATCGGAAGCCGCTACGCGTGGACTGACGATGGTGCCGCCGTTCGACCATCCGTGGATCATCGCGGGACAGGGGACGTGCGGACTCGAAATCGTGGAGCAGCATCCATCCGTCACCGTCGTCTACGTGCCAATTGGGGGCGGCGGCCTGATATCGGGGGTTGCGATAGCGGTGAAGGCGCTGCGCCCCACCGTTCGAGTTATTGGCGTGGAACCGGCCGGCGCGCCAAAGATGACTGCCTCTCGAGTAGCGGGTCATCCCGTCACGTTGCCGAAGACCGCGAGCATCGCAGACGGCCTGGTCGCGGTTCGGCCAGGCGACCTCACGTTCGCGCATGTTCAGGCCCTGGTCGACGAAGTGCTGACGGTCGATGATGGCGAAATCGCGTCCGCGGTCAAATGGCTGTTCGACAACGCGAAGCTTGTCGCCGAACCCAGCGGCGCCGCCAGCGTCGCCGCCGTGTTGCGCGATAAGCCAGCTCGTGAGGACGTTGTCGCCGTTCTATCCGGCGGAAACGTTGCGCTGGAGGACTACTCGAAATACATCATCGGGTCGCCGATTCAGAAATGACCCGGCGAGCTTCTTCAATCCCCGCCTCGACGCTCGTGACCTCACCGTCAAGCTGCTTCTCGTAAACGAGCTTGAGGATTTCGCCGATCCGTGGCCCAGGCGTGAGCCCGAGCGCGAGCAGATGGCGGCCGAGCAGGAGCGGTGCAGGCGCCTGATGTTCGACACCGAGCGCACGCGCCCGTTCGAGGAACCAATCCATCGCGCTGCAGTCGAAGTGTCCGGTGCGGCCCAGACAGTCGGCGCGGGCCACGCGGGCGAGTAGTTCCAAATCGACTTTCTGAGCGAGACGGCGGAACGCGCCATCGCTGACGGAAGGAGCCTTGCGGAACGCTCCTGGCTTCAGATGATGTGCGACCAGGCCAATGACCTGCGCGCGAACGTCGAAGCCGTCGATGCTGTGGATGTTCAGCCTGTCGAGCAACGACACTGTCGGCTCGACGCCGGCCTGCTCGTGATCCAGCGATCGGATCCGCCCGTCCACGATCGCGGTGGTCGGCGGCTTGCCAAGATCGTGGCAAAGGGCGCCAAGCATTACGCTGATCAGCCGAGGTCGATCAAGATCAGCGTTCAGTTCGCGCGCCCGGTCCACGACCATCAATGTGTGCGTCCAGACGTCGCCTTCGGGGTGCCATTCAGGTTCCTGTTCACACCCGACAATCGGCAGCAGTTCGGGCGTGACCTGCCGGATGATTCCAAGATCGAGCGCGAGCTGGAGTCCGTTTGAAGGACGAGCGGCTTGCAGGAGCAGTTTTTCGATTTCGCCCCAGATCCGCTCCGCGGGAAGATCGTCCAGCGGCAACGCGCGGCATAGCGCCGCTGTATGGTCTTCGAGCGCAAACTCGAACCGCGCGGCGAACTGCACCGCACGCAGCGCACGGAGGCTATCGTCAGGGAACGTCCTCGGATCGACGGCGCGCAGCAGGCGCCGTTCAAGATCCCCACGGCCATCGAACGGGTCTTCGTAACCGCCGTTCACCGGATCCCACGAGATGGCGTTGATCGTGAAGTCGCGCCGCCGCGCAGCTTCGACGACGCTCATCGACGGATCGCCATGAACCTCGAAGCCCTTGTGACCGCGGCCCCGTTTCGACTCTCGCCGCGGAAGCGCGACGTCGATCTCACCGGCGGTTCCGCCAGGCGGCACGACCTTGTAGACCGGAAAACTCTGACCGACCGGTTCGACACGACCGATCGGTGCGAGCAACGCGGGTAACTGCTGCTCGGTGATACCGAATACCTCGATGTCGATGTCCTTCGATGGGCATCCACGCAGCCGGTCTCGCACCCATCCGCCGACTACGAGCGCCCGGCCGCCAGCCGCGGCGGCCGCCTCTGCAATACGGCGTGCTGTGTCGAATGAGATGTCTGTCGAGGGCACGCCGGAATTATCCTTCGCGCGTACAAAAAGAAGGGCCAGGCAGTGACCTGGCCCTCCGCCGAAACCAGATGCGCGAACACCGTGGTTCGCGCCACCCGTTTCTTATGCTCGATGTGATGAAAGCTACGCCACGCGTCGATGATCCACAAGCGGCATCCGCGCCACTTGTGACGATGCAGCAGTCTGCGGATGCTCCTTGGCCGTCTTGAAATCCCAGCCCGGTGTCTCGTACCCGCAGGACGCGCACTGAAGCGAGATGCGCCCTTGCCCGAAGTGCAGCAGCGCATCGTGACCGTGGAGACCACACAAGAACTGCCGAACCCTGTCGGTAACCATTGCGCCGAAACCCCTTTCCAAGTAACTGCCCGGTATGACGAGCGGCTGACAGGTCTCGTTCCCCGGGCGCCGCATCTGCGACCCCGACATTTCAAGAGAAATGCCACGCGTGCGGTCGAATGCCTAAGCGATTGGTCCTTAATGGATTAACGAATTGGTGATCGGCATCGAACACGACGACGGCGCCTTTTGTCCATCAAACAAGGCAATCAAGTGATGGGATTCCAAGAATCCCTGTCTGAAGAGTGGACGCCGATACCCAGCGGCCAATCGATGACAGTTTTCGCTCGGTCGTCGTGGCGCCGGGCGAAGAAGAATAGTTACTTTTCTCGAAGGATTCCTCGCATCACAAAGCCGAGGTTGGCCGGCCGCTCCCCCAGACGTCGCATGAAATAGGGAAACCATTCGCGTCCAAACGGGATGTAGAGGCGCACCGGATGGCCCTCCGCGGACAATCTCGCCTGCAGGTCGCGTCGAATTCCATACAGCATCTGGAACTCGAATCGATCTTTGGTAATCGCGCGCTCGGTGGCGTAGGCGCGCGTCCCGTCAATCATGGCGGGATCGTGCGTCGCAATTGCGGGATAGGTTCCCTCGTCCAGCAGCATTCGCGTCAGGCGGAGGAACGCGGCATCGACGTCCGCCTTGCGTTGGTACGCGACCGTTTCAGGTTCCTTGTACGCACCCTTCACCAGCCTCACCCGAGCACCGAGCTCGTTCATCCGCTGTATGTCGCGGGCGGTGCGATGAAGCGCCGCCTGCAGGGCGACACCCACGTTGCGGTACTCCTGCTGCCAGAGTGTCTCGAAGATCTCCAGCGTCATCTGTGTCCACGGCGAGTTCTCCATGTCGATCCGGACAAAAAACCCGAGGCGTCCGGCCGGCTCGAGAACGCGGCGCAGGTTGTCGACGCAGGTTGCGCGGTCGATGCTGGCGCCAAGCTGCGTCAGCTTCAGCGAGATGTTCCGCTCGATTCCCGCCGCAACGATGACATCGAGCAGCCGGACGTACGCGCGTGTGGCCGCGTCAGCTTCCTCCGCAGTGCGGACGCTCTCACCGAGGTAATCGAGCGTGATGTGGAGTCCCTCGGCCTGGACGCGCCGTGAAGCTTCGATGGCTTCTTCGACCGTTTCACCGGCAATGAAGCGCCGCGCGAAGCTGTCGGGCGATCGCATGCCGTACTTCGACGCCAGCCGTTTGAGCGTCGCGCTTCGTGACAGCGCGTAGAAGACGGCTTTGGCTCCGGCGTACATCTATGAGGCCGGCGCGTGATGACGGCGCGCCTGAGAGAACGCGCCCTCTGAATCAATGAGTGCGACGCGAAGGCGAGGCGAGGACGTGGTCAAGCGTGCGGGCGTAGTAGCGCAGGACGTTGCGATCGCGAACACGGACGCGTCCCCGTTCAGCAACGATGATGCCGCGCGCCTCGAGCGGCTCGAGCGCCGCAGCGACCGCCTCGGCGCCGGACTCGACACCGAGGTTGGCGCCCGCCGAGCGCAGCGTGTCGATCACCGCGTCGGCGCGCGCTTCGAGTTCCTTGCGCGTCACGGAGGGACGCATCGCGTTGGCCACCACTGCGGTCGGCAACACCTTGTGCAGACGGCCGATGGCAGCCATCAGCGCGTGCGCGAAATCGAGCACCTCGCGGCGCGAAGTGGGGTCGAGTCCCTCGATCGATAACGGCTTGCCAAAGGTGACGATCGCGCGGGAGCGGTAGCCGACCGCGTAGCGCACCATTTCAGCGAGCTCGCGCGCGAAGGCCTTCTGCGTCCGCTTGACCCGCTGACGCGCGAGGACGTGGTCCTCGAGCACCAGGTCGTAGGCGATCGCCGTCGGGATGATCGCAATCTGCGGCACGTCCGCCTGGAGCGCCGCATGCAGCAGCCCCGTCTTCGGGCTCTTCAGCTCCCCGCTGTAGCTGCGCCCTCCTTCCGGATAGAAGAACAGGTCGTGACGGCGAAGCAGTTCGGCCACGTACGCCTTCAACGTGACGAGGTACACCGGATCTTTCGTGTTGCGGCGGATCGGCATCGCCCCGGTCACGTGGCGATGGAGCAGTCCTAGAGGTCCGCCGAACAGGTTGATCCCCGCTGCGATAATCGGCGGGCGGATGCCGTTGTCATCGAGCACGAGCGGCTCGGCGAGGTAGTCGGTGTGACTCCTGTGGTTCGATGCGTATACGACTCGCCCCGCGCGAGCGGCCGCCTTGACGACCTCGATGTTCTCGCCTATGCGCTCAATCTTGCGCAGAATCGGATAGAGCGGATGTTTGAGCGCGCGATAAATCGAATATCGCTGCGTCGTCCGGAGCTCTTCCAGGTATGCGTGGATACGCTCGCGAGTGTCGTCGCTGCGATGGCTGTCCTGCAGGTACCGCGCGATGTCGTCGCGGGAGAGGACGGCCTGGGTGATCTCGTCGACCATCAACTACGCCGACTATACCGCAAGTTCGAAGGTCGAAGGTCGAAGTAGATGCTATGCAGCGAGTCGGCGGCAGATTGCGTCGGCGAATTCGGTGGTGCTCGCCGTGCCGCCGAGATCGCGCGTGCGCACGCGGTCATCGGCAAGCACGGTGTGGAGCGCCTTCATGATCCGGTCCGCCATCGGGGCTTCGCCAATGTGGCGCAGCATCAGGATCGCCGACAGCAACAGCGCCATCGGGTTGGCGATGTTGCGTCCCGCGATATCGGGTGCGCTGCCATGCACGGCTTCGAATACGCCGATATCGGTGCCGAGGTTGGCCGCGGGCACCACCCCGAGGCCGCCGACCAGTCCTGCACAGAGATCCGACACGATGTCGCCGTACAGATTCGGCAGCAGCAGAACGTCGAACTGTTCCGGCCGCATCACCAGATGCATACATGCCGCATCGACGATCCGATCGTCCTGCGTGATGTCGGGATAATTGGCCGCGACCTCCTGAACGCATTTGAGGAACAGGCCATCGCCCATTTTCATGATGTTCGCCTTGTGCACGGCGGTGATCCGCGTTCGGCCGTGGCGTCTCGCGTATTCGAACGCGAACTCCGCAATTCGCGTCGAGGCCTCCAACGTGATGATCTTCAGGCTCTCGATGACGCCGGGAACCACCTCGTGCTCGAGGCCGGAATACAGATCCTCCGTGTTCTCACGGACGATCACGAGATCGACGCGTTCATAGCGTGAGGGCACGCCGGGGATGTTCCACACCGGGCGGAGGTTTGCGAACAGCTCGAGCGCCTTCCGCAGACCGACGTTGACGCTCGTAAACCCTCCGCCGACCGGCGTGGTCAGCGGCCCTTTGAGGGCGACCCTATTGCGAACGATCGAATCGAGGAGTTCGGTCGGAAGCGTCGATCCGTGCGTATCGAGAGCGGCCGCGCCAGCCAGATGCGGCTCCCATTCGACGTCGAGCCCCGCCGTTTCGACGATCTTCACGACGGCGCTGGTGATTTCCGGACCGATCCCGTCGCCGGCAATCAGCGTCACGCGATGTTTGGCCATTCCTACTCGCGTGCCTCCCAGTAGAGGAGCACGAGCGCGCCGGCGATGTTGAACATCATGAGGCGCGTCGAGAGCACGTGCAGGGCGTCGAAGCGCACGCGCCGCTCGTCGCTTGCGGGTAGACGAGAGGGCAGTCCACCCGCGTCCGCCTGTACCGCATCGATTTGGCGCAGCACCACCAAGCCGGAATAGAGGGCGACGCCGAGCATGGACGCGACGATGGCGGCGCGGACGCCGCTGTGGGCAGGGCGTGGGCCAAGGACGCGCATCGCGCCCAGCGTCAGCAGCAGGAGCGCGCCCGCGGCGTAGGCGATGTAATGAAAACGTGCGAGCGTCGAGCCGAACACCGCGCCCGCCAGCTCACGTCCCTGTGCGCCCGCGCTTGCCTGCAAGACCTCGAACGTCGTCGGCGCGACGATCGCACCGAGAATCAGCATGCCGCCGAGCCAGACCACAAGCGCGAGGACGTACACGTACCGTAGCGCGAGCATCGGGTGATTATAATCATCCCCTTCGGAGGTCCTTTTGGTTCCTGTACAAACACGTCCGAGCATTGCGGCGTTGCGAAACGTCGCGACGCGGCTGCGCATCGATTCCGTCCGCGCCACGAGCGAAGCGGGAAGCGGCCACCCGACCTCCTGTGCATCCGCGGCTGAAATCGTCGCGGCGCTGTTCTTTGCGGAGATGCGCTACGATCCGCGCAACCCGCAGAACCCCGACAATGATCGCTTCGTTCTGTCGAAGGGACATGCCGCGCCGGTTCTCTATGCGGCCTGGGCGGAAGTCGGATTGCTGAAGCGTGACGATCTGCTCACGCTGCGACGTCTTGATTCGGATCTGGAAGGACATCCGACGCCGAGACTCTCGTTCGTGGACGTCGCCACGGGATCACTCGGGCAGGGCATCTGCGCAGCCGTCGGCATCGCGCTCAACGCCCGGCGCATCAAATCCGATTACCGCACGTACGTGCTGCTCGGCGATGGCGAATCCGCTGAAGGATCCGTCTGGGAAGCGGCGGAAGCCGCGGCGCACGATGGTCTGGATTCGCTCTGCGGCATCACCGACGTCAATGGCCTCGCGCAGAGCGGACCCTCGATCTGGAATCACGACATGGAGGCCTACGCATCGAAATGGCGAGCCTTCGGGTGGCATTCGCTCGTCGTGGACGGCCACGACGTCGGCGCGCTCATCGATGCGTTCGAGGAGGCGCGGGAAACGAAGGGGCAGCCGACGATGATCCTGGCCCGCACGCTCAAGGGCAAAGGAATCCCGCTGGCGGAAGGGAAGGGCGGTTGGCACGGCAAGGCGTTCAAGAAGGGCGAGGAGCTCGAGTCGGTGCTGCGGACCCTCGAATCGCAGCTCGTACCCGAAGATGAATCAGCGCAACCGCCCGACGGCCCACGAACGCGCCGCGACCAGAGCCGGCCCGCCGCGCCGCTGAAGAAAGCGACAGTCGGGACGCCGTCATACAAGCTTGGCGAGAGCGTCGCGACGCGCGAAGCGTACGGAACCGCCCTTGCGAAGCTCGGCGATGGCGACGATCGGATTGTCGCGCTCGACGGCGACGTGAAGAACTCCACCTTCAGCGAGAAGTTCGAGGCGAAACACCCAGACCGCTTCTTTGAAAACTTCATCGCCGAGCAGGTGATGATTGGTTCGGCGATGGGGCTCGCCGCGCGCGGCGCCATTCCATTCCCCTCGACATTCGCCGCATTCCTCACGCGTGCGTACGACTTCATCCGGATGGCGTGCATCAGCAACGTGAACATCAAGGTTGCAGGGTCGCACGCGGGTGTCTCGATAGGCGAGGACGGACCGTCGCAAATGGCACTCGAGGATCTTGCGATGATGCGCGCGCAGCCCAACATGACGGTTCTCTACCCGTGCGACGCGATGAGCACCGAACGGCTGCTGGAGCTGATGGCCTACCATCCGGGGCCCGCATACATGCGGACGTCGCGCCCGAAAACGCCGGTGCTCTACGGGCCCGACGAGCGGTTCGCCATCGGTGGTCTCAAAATTCTGCGCGAGAGCGCCAGCGACACCGCAACGGTGGTCGGTGCCGGCATTACCGTATTTGAAGCGCTCAAGGCATACGACCAGCTGCAGAAGACCGGTACGAGCATCCGCGTGATCGATCTGTATTCGCTTCAGCCGATCGACTCGGACTCGCTGTTACGCTGCGCACGTGAGACCAGGCGCATCATCACGGTAGAGGATCACTACGCGGCGGGTGGTCTCGGCGATGCGGTTGCGGCGGCTCTGGCCGGCGGCGGCTTTACCGTCGAACGTCTATGCGTCCGCGAGATTCCGCGCAGCGGCACGCCCGAACAACTCATTGATCACTACGGCATCTCGTCACGTCATATCGTCGCGGCCGTTACCGCGTAGGGCGTCGTTCACGCGCCGCCGGAGAGCTTCATGAGCGAACAACCCAATCGACGCGATTTCCTCAAGACAGTTGGCACCGTCGGCGCAAGCGGAATTGCCGCGGCTGTGGGGGTCGAGAGCGCCGAAGCGCAAACGCGACCCGCAGCCGTTGTCGCGCCGTCGAGTGTCGCCGCCGTCTCGCACGCGTATACGTTCTTTACCGCTCCCGAAGCGGCCTTCATCGAAGCGGCTGTCGATCGCTTGATTCCGGCAGACGATCTGACGCCCGGTGGGACCGATTGTGGAGTCGCGGTGTTCATCGATCGCCAGCTCGCCGGTGCGTGGGGAAGCGGCGATCGGACCTACATGCAGGGGCCGTGGCAGAAAGGTGTTCCGACGCAGGGTTATCAATCGCCGTTGACGCCGGCGGAGTTTTTCCGCGCCGGCATCGCCGCGGCTAACGCGGATTGCCGCAAGACCCTACAGAAGGATTTCGATCGCCTGACAGCCGATCAGCAGATCAAGGTTCTCCAGGACATGGAGCAGGGGCGCATGACATTCGAAGGCATCTCCGCTCAGGAATTCTTCAACCTGCTGCTCGCGACGACAATGCAGGGGTTCTTCGCGGATCCGGTGTACGGCGGCAATCGCGACAAGGTCGCGTGGAAGATGATCGGCTTTCCGGGAGTGGTCGCGATCTACTCAGAACACATCAAGACCTATCGCAACAAGAAGTACGACGCCGAGCCGAAAAGCATCCTCGACCTGTCATAAATGCGCTCGGCAGTCATTCTTAGAGGACACCTTCTATGCCAACGCGGCTAAGAGAAGTCGACGTCGTCATCGTCGGCCTTGGATGGACCGGCGGCATTCTCGCGAAGGAGCTGAGCGAGGCCGGAATGCGCGTCGTCGCACTGGAGCGCGGTGGCACGCGCTCGACCAACCCGGATTTCGCGATACCGCTCATTCGCGACGAGCTGAAATACGCGGTGCGCAACGCGCTGATGCAGAATCCGGCGCGCGACACGCTGACTTTCCGACACAGTCCATCGGAGCCGTCGCTGCCGATGCGGCAGCTCGGATCGTTTCTGCCCGGCGAAGGTCTGGGTGGCGCCGGCGTGCACTGGAACGGTGTGACGTGGCGCTGGACCGGCATCGACCACGCGGCTCGCTCGTACTACGAGCAGCGGCACGGGAAGTCGTTCATCCCTGCTGACATGCCGATACAGGACTGGCCGATGACCTACGCGGAGCTCGAGCCGTACTACGACAAGTTCGAGCGGACGGCGGGGGTCAGCGGCAAGGCGGGCAACATTCGCGGCGCGAAACAGCCAGGCGGCAACTTCTTCGAGCAGCCGCGTGATCGCGACTATCCGCTGCCCGCGCTCGAGCCGAGCTACTCGCAGATCCTCTTCAACGACGCCACCGCGCAAATGGGGTATCACCCGTTCCCCCGTCCGTGCGCGAATGCGTCGCGCGCGTACACGAATCCGGATGGCTCACGCCTCGGCGCCTGCGTCTACTGCGGNCATTGCGAGCGCTTCGGNTGCGAGGCGAACGCGAAGGGCAGCCCGCACATCACNGTCATNCCGAAAGCGATGGCGCAGCCGACCTTCGAGCTNCGCACGCACTCGTGGGTGACGAAGGTGATGCTCGACTCGACCAAGAAGAAGGCGATCGGCGTCGCCTACACCGACGTCTCGACGGGGCAGGAGTACGAGCAGCCTGCGGCAATCGTGGCGTTGTGCGCGTATGCGATCAACAACGTCCACTTGATGCTGCTGTCCGGCATCGGCACGCCGTACGACGCGACGACGCAGAAGGGCATTGTCGGAAAGAACTACTGCTATCAACCCGGTGGCGGTGGTGTCACCTTGTTCTTCGAGGACAAGATCTTCAATCCGTTCATGGCAACCGGCGCGTTTGGCATCGCGATCGACGATTTCCACGCCAGTGATCAATTCGACCGAGCGGCGATGGGCGCGCTTGGCGGCGCGACGATTACGGTCGGGCAGAGCAATGGGCGGCCAATCGGCTACCGACCTGTGCCGGCGGGGACACCCCGCTGGGGCGCCGAGTGGAAGAAGGCGACGGCCAAGTGGTACCTGCGCGCGATGAACATCGGCGTGACCGCGAGCAACATGCCGAACCGCTACAACGCGTACGACCTCGATCCGACGTACAAGAACGTCTTCGGCCAGCCGCTGCTCCGCCTCACCTACAACTTCCTGGAGAACGACAAGAAGGTGATTGCGTACGTCGGCCAGAAGGCGGCCGAGATCGCGCGCAGCTTGAAGCCGACGAGCATGACCGGTCCAGGCACGCTCGGCGAGTACAACATCGTTCCGTATCAATCGACGCACAACACCGGCGGCGCCATCATGGGGACCTCGCCCGGCAACAGCGCGGTGAACAAGTACCTGCAATCGTGGGATGTGTCGAACGTGTTCGTCGTCGGTGCCAGCGCGTTTCCGCATAACTCCGCCTACAACCCGACTGGGCCGGTGGGTGCGCTCGCATACTGGACCGCTGATGCGATCAACAAGCGCTACCGTCAGCGACCGGGGTTGATGACGTAGATGCGCCGCGCGTTTCGTGGTTGGTGCTTCGTGGTTGGTGGTTGCGCGATGCTGATCGCGACAACTTTCGCATCACGCGTGCGCGGCGCTGATGTTGAAAGAGGGAAAGCCATCTTCGAGCAGTGCGCGGCCTGCCACTCGCTCGATGGCTCCGGCGACTACGATGGCCCCACGCTGAAGGCCGTCATCGGACGCAAAGCCGGATCGCTCGAGGAGTACCGGTATTCCGCGGCAATGAAGCGCAGCGATGTCGTATGGGATGCCGTCACGCTCGATCAATACGTCGCCGATCCGCAGGCGCTCATTCCAGGCAACCGCATGGCGTTTGCCGGGATCGCGGACAAAGGGGAGCGGGACGATCTGATTGCGTTCCTGACAATCGCCACGAAGGACACCAAGTCGAATTGACCTGCCTGCTGAGCGCCGTCCGGACCGTCATTCGCGCCGATTCCGATCCGGTTCGCCAAGCGTTGTTCGCAAACCTGAAAGAGTCGCACTTGCTGGTGCGGCTCGTGTTTGCGGTTCATGAAGCTTTCAAGAACACCGCGGCATCAGCCCTGCTGGTCTCCAGCTATGGCTTGGGTGTCTTTCTCACGATTACCGCACCGCGCCAGCGAAACGCGTCGCTGCTGTCGGTCGCCAGACACGTCAATGCCCGGCGGCAGGTCGCTCGCATCGCGGCCTGGCTCGAGCCGGGTGAGTGTGAACAGCTGAACACCAGAATGGGGGCCCTCCTGGGCCGAATCCCCCAGACGGTTTTCGACTTGATGACATCGCGCGCGTCATTCGTACGGGCATTGCGCGTCGTGCGTCGCATCGATGCCACACACGGCTTCCTCGTTGCGTGCCGCGTCGCCGGTGTGATCGCGTGGTACGCGCGGGGCAAAACGATTCTGCGCGGACAGCGTCCCCACGCAATCGTCGTGTCGAGCGACACGAATCCCGAAGAGGTCGGATTCACCGCGGCCGCTCGTGCGCTCGGGATTCCGACGATCTTCATCTCACACGCGTACCCGACGCCATTTTCGCCGCCGCTTGCGTTCACCCTCTCGATTCTTGGCGGACAGGCAGAGGCCGATGCGCGGCGGAGAAGAGGGGCGAGTGCCGGCGAGATCCTGCTCGCGGGACTCGAAGGGGAATCGATATCGCTCGACGTGACACAGTTCCAGCGGCGGGACCCGGTCATCGGCATCTTTGCGCCCAAAGCGGTGTCGTGGGAGACGCTGGCCGCCGTGATCGCCGATTGCCGACATTACTTTCTCGCGCGTCAAATCGTGATTCGCTGGCATCCGAGCATGCTTGAACCGCCGCGACTGTCGCATCGGCTCAGCGACATGTCCGGCATTGTCGAATCGCCGAGAACAGCGAAACTGGCGGATGTCGCGCGGACGTGCGACTGGGTGATTGCCGACGAGAACAGCAGCGTGCATTTGCCAGTGCTGAAGCTCGGGATTCCATCCATCGCGGTCAGGCAGCTGGGCCGGTATCCCGAAACGCGGACGGACATGTACGGTCTCGTTCGGGATGGCGTCGTCCCGCCCGCGGTTGCGTCGATTCGGGATATGCGGCCGGACACGCTCTCCGCATTCTTCTCGAACGGCTGGGCAGCGCGATTCCAGCAGTACGATGCCTCGTACGCGCGGCCGCAGGCAGCAATAGAGATCGAAGTGCGGGCCGCGATCCAGCGGCTCCGTCATCACGCGGCGATCGAGTCGATCGATGCGTGACATCAAGGCACACACATTGCGACCCCGTGGCGCCAGCCTCTTCAGCCTCGCGCTGAGCGCGGCCATCCTCGCCGCTCTGTACCGAAGTATCGACGTGAGGCTCATCGTTCGCGATTTGCGGAGCGTCGACAGGGCCTGGCTGGTCGTCTCGGTTGGAATGATTGTGCCGATTACTCTCCTCCGCGCGGTCCGGTTCTACCTCGTAGCACCGCGCGGAACAATGCGGGGGGTAGGCGAGGCGCTCCGATTGACGCTGGTGTCGTCGGCGGCAAATGTTTTCCTGCCGGCGAAGTCAGGGGATCTCATTAAGAGCTATTTCCTGGCGAATGGTCGTTGGGCCTCGGTCGGCGTCTCTGTCGCAGTAGTCGTGTACGAGAGACTGTGCGATCTGGTTGGCCTGATCACATGGTGTGCGCTTGGATGGTTCCTCGCGCGCCCCGATGTGTCTGGCGTTCCGCCGGTGCTCTGGCCCGCCCTTGGGATGTTTGGCGCTCTGTGTGGCGTTCTGATCTCGTCGGAACAGGTCGCGCGAGTGGGCTCAGCCCTCGTCGCGCGCGTTCTTGCCGGACGCTGGCAGCGCCTGCAGACACTGGCCGACGGATGGCCCGGTCTTTTTGAGGCGCTCGGCCGACGCCGAGCCGGCGTGATCCTGCTGTCCCTGCTACTGTGGCTGGTGCACGTCATCCAAATCTGGATGTTCACGGTGACGCTCTCGATACAAATCCCATTCACCGTGTGTGTCAGCCTGACGGCCGTCGCACTGATGGTCGGTCAGCTTCCATTCGCGTTTGCCGGGCTCGGTGCGCGCGACGTGGCGCTGGTCGTATTGATGCGGGGATATGTGAGGCCCGAATCGGCCGCGGCGCTCGGTTTGCTGATAGCGACACGCAACCTGCTCCCTCCCCTGGCCGCACTGGCAATCGTTCGGCCCTACGTTGCGAGGCTGGCATCCGACGTCGGGCTTGGCGTGCGAGCGAGTTCAAGTCCTAACGAGGCATAGGCATGGGACGCGCCATGGCCTGCGCGGTTCTGGTATGTGCCATTGGGGCGGCAACAATCCATGCGGTCGGGTGGAGTGTGGCCGCCCGGGCGATCTTGTACGAGGCCTCACCGCACCTTCCGCGCATCCAGTCGATCATCGTGCTGGGGCTTGGACTACTGACCGTTCGGGCCGCTGCGTCGTTACGGCGGCGGGCCCGACAGCTCGTCGTCGTCGCGGTCATCGTCGGGGCACTTGCGGCGTTTCTCACCGTACCGTTGCCGCCGTTGCGATTCGAAGGCAGTGGCTACATGGCGGACGCCGCCGACAACATTAACGATCGAGCGAAGTTCCAACAGCGCTTTCCAATCGCGGTTGGTCCCACCACGGGTTTCCATTCCTATCTCGGCGATCTGCTGATGGCCAGGCTGGACCGGGCGTTCACGGCATCGGGGAATTCGACGGCGCGCGCGTACGCAACGCTCTCCAAGCTTGCCGGGACGTTGTTTCTGGCCGAGCTCTTCCTCGTTGCGGCGCTGCATCGATATTCGCGCAGAGTGTGCCGGTACGTCGCGCTGGCAATCGCGTCGCCGCTGGCGCTGCTGTACTTCGGTTTTTACGAGCTCGGATACCTTTCGATGAGCGCCGCAGTCGTCCCGTTGCTCGCGATTCGCCGCGGGTCCGAGACCCGGGTCACTACATCAACCCTGAGTGCGGGACTCTTTCAGGGGTTCCACACGGCACTGCACGGGTTCGGGCTGCTTGGACTTGGCGGCGGCGCGCTGTCACTTGCCGCAGGACGGGATCCACTAGCTCGCCGCGCTGTTCGGACGCTGGCATTTGCTTCCGCCGGCGTGGCTATGTACCTGGGGTGGGTGTTCATCTACGTCGTCGGAATGGGAATCTCCATCGTCGTCGAGAACACCGTCCAGGGGTTTGGTTTCCGGCGCCTGTTCGACGACATCATCATTGACAAGCGCATCGCATATCCGGTGTTCTCCGCCGCCGGCCTGACTGAAATCGGCCTCATCAGCATGATCGCTGGCGTGCCGTTGCTGCTTCTTGCCTGGATCAAATCTCCCCGCAACACGCTGGTTGTAAGTGCCGCCTACGCATTGCCGGGGATGATCTTCCTCGTCTCGTGGTGGCCGCCCGGTGCTCCGTTGAATCTCGATCTGCTGATGGCCGCGTTTCCTGGATTGTTCGCCGCGTGCTGGCTGCTCGCTTCATCTCATGAGCGAGCGGTTGCGGCGCTTGTGTTGATGGTCGCGCTCCACACGCTTTTCTGGACCAATCTTGGCAGCACGCTGTTGCACCGCGTTTGGGTTACTCCAGCGAGTTGAATCTATGGCTCAAGGCTCAAGGCTTCAGCAACTCCGGAAGCCCGGAGCCCATAGCCGGCATTTATTGAGGAAACCCTGTCGCCTCCGTTACCTGTCTGGCCTGCCAGAGGTGACGCCGTTCGTGAGCCGCCACCGAGGCGAAGGCGCAACCAAGCGGGAACACCATCCACGACACGACGGGAGAACGCGCCCGGGCGCGCGCGAGATCGAGACCGTTCGCCTGGCGGAGCCGATCGACGTACTGAACCTGGTACGCGCGAAACGCCGCCATGATCTCGTGCCGCGTTCGTCCGGAAGGCGGCCGGAACGCCGCCGGCGTTTTCGTACGGAACCGCGGCGGCGGCTCGAGCATCCGTACGAACAGCCTCGCCAGCCACCAATACGCATACGGCCCTTCGCCGTACTGCCCTTGACGGATCGCATTGGCGATTCCCTCGTCGAGGACGGGCAGATACATGCGCGCGGTGACGTTGAGGTGATCGATGCACTCGGCGATTGCCCACGCGTTCGGCCGCGGGCTCCACGTGAACTGCGCATCGCTGAGCGGCGCCACAAGCGCGTCCGCATCGTTGGCGAGTTGCTCGAACTGACGCCGGAACTCGTCGAGTTCTGGCGCGAGTGCAAGGTGCGCCGGTGGGGGCACGGAGGCGATTCTATCAAGTGCCGCCCCCACGAAGCGGCATCTTGATCGCGGTCATCCCGGCTATCTTTTGTCGCAGTCGCACAGCATCGCGCGGCGCGTGTCCGCCACTGTCGTTGTTGAAGTATGCGAAAACGTGAAGTCCGTCGGCGGCGCGCGCGGTAAGCCATTCCGCCCACTCGTGGAGTCGGTCGTCCGAATACCCGCCGCCGTACCTCTTCGTGCCGAAGTGGAACCGGACGTAGATGAACGGTCCGACAACGAGTTTGTCGGATGTCGAACCTTGCATATCGTGAAGACACAGTGCGACGTTGTAGCGGCGCAACAGCTCGTACACTCGTTCGTCGTACCAGCTCGGCTCGCGGAATTCGACGGTGTGGCGGTAGCCGCGCGGCAAGGCGCGCAGGAAAATCTCAAGACGCTCGAGATTCAATGGCCAGCGTGGCGGCAGTTGGTAGAGGACGGGGCCGATGCGTGCGCCGAGCTGCCGCGCGTTTTCGAAGAACCGCGCGAGTGGATCCTCAGGATCCTTCAGCTTCTTCATGTGGGTCAGGAAACGACTCGCCTTGACCGCGTAGAGAAAACGGGACGGCGCCTGCTCGCGCCACTTGGCGAAGGTCTCGGCCGATGGTAACCGGTAGAAGCTGTTGTTGATTTCAACCGTGTCAAACGAGAGCGCGTAATGGGCAAACCATCGCGACGTGGGAAGTTCCGCCGGGTAGAAATCGCCTCGCCAGTGTTTGTATTGCCAGCCTGAACAACCGATTCGAATGTGTCGAGCGGGGTATGCCGATGCCCGATCCGAATGGTTGAGCTGTGCGATGCCGCCGCTGAGCTCGCTAAGTGCTACGTTCCCCACTATTTACAGTCCCGGAATGGTCCGATACAATCATCAGGCGCGTTCGGGTCGCCGAGGCACGCGCAAATCCACCACAATTGGGCCTGTTGCACCCGGTATGCCCGGCTGCTTGGCTCTTCAGCAGAGGGAATACCGTGTTCGGAGGCAAACTTCCACGCACCCGCATGTTCTGGATGATCGCGGGGGCGCTCGTCCTCGTCCTTTCCGTCATCTCCTTCTACCTGCTTCGACCCTCTGCACAGTCGGCACCGGCGACCGCGGCTTTTTCTGATTTCCTGCATGACATCGAGGCCGGCCGCGTCCGACACGTCACTCAGTCACAAGAGGCGCTCGAGTTCGACCTCGTCGATGGATCGCGCTATGTGACGGTGGCACCCCAGGGATACGTCGCTTCGAACCCGACGTTTGTCACGGACCTGGCGCAGCGCGGCATCCGTTTCGATGTGAAAGCAGGCGAGGAGACGCACAGCGCGGGCGGTTACGGCGCGATGGGCTTTGGTCTCCTGCTCTTCGGCTTTGCCGGCCTGGCGCTCTTTCGCGCGATCAATGGGCGCGTCCCGACGCTCGAGAAAGCTCGGACGATCGATCCGCAGCTGGTCNCCGTCACGTTCGCGGATGTCGCCGGTATCGACGAAGCGAAAGACGAGGTGCGCGAGATCGTCGACTTCTTGAANGAGCCCGAACGGTTCGCCGAGATCGGTGGGCGCATNCCACGAGGAGTCCTTCTGATTGGTCCTCCGGGCACCGGCAAGACGCTGCTNGCGCGGTCGATGGCTGGAGAAGCNAAGGTCCCGTTCATATCCGCAAGTGGCTCAGACTTTGTGGAGATGTATGCCGGNGTCGGCGCGTCACGCATCCGCAAGCTGTTCAAGGAGGCGAGGCGNCACAAGGCGTGCCTCATCTTCATCGACGAGCTCGACGCTGTGGGNAGAAATCGTGGCGGCAACTCGCTCAGTCACGAAGAGCGTGAACAAACACTGAACCAGCTGCTCGTTGAGATGGATGGCTTCACGCAATCAGCGAGCACAATCGTCATCGGCGCCACCAATCGGCACGACATCCTCGATCCGGCTTTGCTGCGTCCCGGCCGGTTCGATCGACAGGTGATGGTCGGCAACCCGGACATCAAGGGACGCGAGCAGATCCTGCGCGTGCACGCGAAGAAGGTGGCCCTTGAACCCGAAGTCGATCTGCGCGCCATCGCTCGTGGGACACCGGGATTTTCAGGCGCCGATCTCGCGAACCTCGTGAACGAGGCCGCGCTGATTGCCGCGCGATCCGGACGCAAGTCGGTCGGCAACGGCGATCTCGACGCCGCGCGCGACAAAGTCTTGATGGGTGTCGAGCGGAAATCAGTCGCGATGAGCGAACGCGAGCGGGCCACCTGCGCCTATCACGAAGCAGGACATGCTGTGGTAGCCGCCCTGCTTCCCGACGCGGACCCGTTGCACAAGGTCACGATCATTCCGCGCGGCCGTGCGCTTGGTGTGACGATGCAGTTGCCGGAGGCGGATCGGTATACGCACAGCAAGCCGTTCATCGAGACGCAGATTGCGATCCTGATGGGAGGTCGTATTGCCGAGGAGCTGTTCCTCAGGCAGATGACGAGCGGAGCTTCCAACGACATCGAACGTGCGACCGAGCTTGCGCGAAAGATGGTCTGCGAGCTCGGCATGTCGCCGCTCGGGCCGCTCCACTACCGGCGGCCCTCAGGCGCGTTTGACAACGACGCACGCGCGGCCGGATTCAGCGAGGAGACTGCCCGGCGCGTCGACGAGGAAATCCGAACGCTGGTGATGCGCGGCTACGAAACAGCCCGGCAGATCATCGAGCGGCAGCGCCCGGCCGTGAAGGCGCTCGCCGAAGAGCTCCTCGAGGCCGAATCGGTTGATGCCGATCGGCTGCGCGAGATCCTGGCGGCGTCCCTCCTGCCGCCCGCGACCTTCCCTTCAGCCGTTCGTGACGCGCTGATCGAAGCCCGACTCGGGTCCTAGTCAGAAATCCCAAATCCAGAATCCCAAGCTCCAAATCCCAACGCCGGTTGCGCCAGGTGGGATTTGGGTTCTGGGATTGGGTTTGGGATTTTGTGACGTTCGTAGCTACGATTGCGTCTCACCCTTTTTTGAGGCGCGACCGTACTGTGATTCGTCACTTCCGCATCGCTTTCCTTGTTATTGCTGCGTTCGGTGTGTCCGCCGCTCCCTTGCTGGCGCAACAGGGCGGAGCACCGGGGCGTCAGCTCCCGACTGGTAGTCCGTTCGGCGGCGGCGTTCCGCAGGGAACCGCTACTGCTGAAACGCTGCAACTCACCGTCGGGGACGTCATGCGTCGCGCACTGCAGTACAACCTCGGCGTGCTGCTGTCCGAACAGGACCTATCGCACGCGGGCGGTACGCGATGGGTAGCGTTAAGTCAGCTGCTGCCAAACCTCAGCGCGCACGTCACCGAGTCCAGACAGCGCATCAACCTGGAGGCGTTCGGGTTCAATCCCTCCAACTTTGGCCTGTCGAGTGTGGTTGGGCCATTNAACACGTTTGACGCGCGTGTCACGTTATCGCAGGCGCTCGTTGATCTCCGCGCGTCCCNCGAAACACGATCCGAATCCCACAACGTCGAAGCGGCACGATACTCATACAAGAGCGCACGCGATGTGGTCGTGCTGGTGGCAGCAAACGCGTACCTCCAGGTGCTTGCCGCGGATGCTCGTGGGCAGTCGGCACGCGCGCAATTGCAGACTTCTCAGACGCTCTACCAGCAAGCCCTGGACCTGAAGCAGAACGGCATCGTCGCGGGCATCGATGTCGTCCGCGCAGAAGTCAGGTTGAACGGCGACCGGCAGCGTGTGACGGTCTCGCAAAACGACTTTGACAAGGCGCGCCTCCAGCTGGCGCGCATCATCGGCCTGCCCATCGGCCAGGCATTTGCCCTCAGCACAGCGCTGCCCAATGTGCCGGTGCCGGACATGACTCTCGAGCAGGCTCTTGCCCAGGCCTATCGCGATCGACCGGACTATCTCGCCGCACAGGAACGGGTGAGAGCCGCTGAAGCCTCTCGAGCGGCGGCGTTCAGCGAACAGCTGCCATCGGTGCGGGTGAACGCAGACTATGGCGCGTTCGGTCTGACCGCGTCCAATAGCGTTGCAACGTACACGCTCGCGGGTTCAGTGGTCATCCCGATTTTTCAGGGTGGGCGAACGCAAGGGCGCCTTGCCGAGGCCGACGCGGACCTGCGACAGCGGCGCGCGGAAGCGGAGGACATGCGCTCACAGATTTACTACGACGTGCGTGCCGCATTTTTCGACCTGCAAGCGACGGGCGAGCAGCTGCAGGTCGCAACGCGATCACGCGAACTGGCCAACCAGGAACTAACGCAGGCGCGTGATCGATTTGCTGCGGGTGTCGCCAACAATCTCGAGGTCGTGCAGGCCCAACAGTCCGTGACGACGGCCGACGAGCAGTATATCGACGCACTGCTTGGCTACGACGTGGCGAAAGCGGTCCTCGCGCGGTCGTTGGGTGATGCCGAGGCAGCAGTGCAGCGCATCCTGGGGCCGGGCACTCCATAACAGGTCATTTGTGTAGGCCGGATCCTTTTGGACCCGGCCATTGGAGAACGAAGAGACGTGCACAAACGTATTCGCATCGCGATTGCCGCCGTGGTGATCGCGGTGCTGGCAACCTCCGTGTGGCTGTGGGCAACGGCCGGACGCGAGACAACTGATGATGCGCAGGTCGACGCGCACGTGGCACCCATTGCGGCACGTGTCGGCGGCACCGTCACCGAGGTGTCGGTCAAGGACAATCAACCGGTCGATGCAGGCGCGGTGCTCGTCGTCATCGATCCGCGCGATTACCAGGTTGCGCTCGACAAGGCACGCGCCGAACTGGCGACAGCGGAAGCGGACGCGGCCGCCGCACGCGTCAACGTGCCCATCACATCGACCGCCGCGACGAGCAACGTGTCAACGGCGCAGGGCGGCGTGGAGCAGGCACAGGCCGCGATCGAAGTGGCTCAGCGCGGCGAAGACGCGGCGAACGCACGCGTCGCGACGGCACAGGCCCGCCAGCGCGAGGCGGAAGCGAACGCGGCCAAAACCGCCAAGGACGTCGAGCGCTTCAAGGCGTTGCTTGCGAAGGACGAAATTCCGCAGCAGCAGTACGACGCCGCGGTCGCCGCGGCCGAGGCGACGCGCGCGGCCTCGGATTCCGCGCATGCGCAGGTCCAGGAGGCCCAGGCTGGCATTTCGGTCGCCCAGAGTCAGCTGATGCACGCGCGCGCCGGTGCCGCGCAGGCGACCGCGCAACTGCAAACCGCGCAAACGGGTCCGCAGCAGGTCGCGGCTCAACGTGCCCGTGCGTCCTCTGCCGACGCGCGTGTCCTGCAGCAGCGCGCGGCCGTGCAGCAGGCGGAACTGAATCTTCAATACGCGACCGTACGAGCGCCGATGCGCGGCATCGTCAGCAAGAAGACGGTGGAGGTTGGTCAGGTGGTGCAGCCTGGCCAGCCGCTGATGTCGGTGATTCCGCTTGAAGAAGTCTGGGTCACGGCGAATTTCAAGGAGACGCAGTTGGAGAACATGCGTCCCGGCCAACCGGCCATCATCGAAGTCGATGCGTACGGCGGCCGCGATTTCAAAGGGCACATCGAGAGCCTCGCCGCGGCGACGGGATCACGCTTCAGCCTGCTGCCGCCCGAGAACGCGACGGGGAACTTCGTCAAGGTCGTTCAGCGCGTCCCCGTTCGCATCACGATCGACGAGAAACAGGACTCGCAGCAGTTGCTGCGGCCGGGTATGTCGGTGACCGCGAAGGTGTATACGCGCTAATCGCCGATGACGGAACAGCGCCACGTCAACCCCTGGATCGTCGCGATTGCCGTGATGTTCGGCACCTTCATGGAGGTGCTCGACACCACGGTGGTGAACGTATCGCTGCCGCACATCGCCGCAACGATGTCGGCGACGATCGACGAGGCGACGTGGGTGTTGACGTCGTATCTGGTCGCCAACGCGATCATCCTGCCGATGACCGGCTGGCTCGCGGCGACATTCGGCCGCAAGCGGCTGCTGATGATGTCGGTGACTGGCTTCACCGTGTCGTCGTTTCTGTGCGGCATCGCGCCCAACCTGGCGTCTCTCATCTTCTTCCGCATCCTTCAAGGGGCGACCGGCGGGGCGCTGCAGCCGTTGTCGCAGGCGGTGCTGCTCGAATCGTTCGAACCGCACGAGCGCGGAAAAGCGATGGGATTCTGGGGTCTCGGGATTGTGGTGGCGCCGATTATCGGTCCTGTCGTCGGCGGCTGGCTCACTGATAGCTACAGCTGGCGTTGGGTCTTCTACATCAACCTCCCCGTCGGCATCGCGTCAATCATCATGACGAAGATGTTCATCTTCGATCCGTCGTACCTGCGCCGCGACGTCCAGAAGGTCGACTACTGGGGCATCGGCATGCTGGTTGTCGGCATCGGCGCGCTGCAATACGTGCTCGACCGGGGCCAGGAAGTCGACTGGTTCGCGAACCAATCGATCTTGATTCTGTCGCTCGTCTCGGTGGTCACGCTGCTGCTCCTCATCTATCACGAGCTGACGACCGATCACCCAATCATCGACCTGCGCGTCTTCAAGGAGCGCAGCTATGCGACGGGTGTTTTTCTGATGACGATGCTCGGCTTCGTGCTCTACGGAAGCCTCGTGCTCCTGCCGGTGATGCTGCAGACGCTGCTCGGCTATCCGGCATTGCAGGCCGGCATCGCGATGGCGCCGCGCGGCATGGGATCGCTCGTCATGATGCCGATTGTCGGCATGCTCACCAGCAAGGTCGATGTTCGCAAGCTGCTCGCGCTCGGTTTCTTCGTGGCGGGCATGACGTTGGTCTGGCTCGGTTCGCTCAACCTGAATGCCGGCTACTGGGATATTTTCTGGCCGCAGTTGCTCCAGGGGACCGGCATGGCGCTCACGTTCGTGCCGCTGACCACGGCCACCATGCAGGCGATTCAGCCGCAGCGCATGGGGAACGCGACCAGTCTGTTCAACCTGATGCGGAACATCGGCGGCAGCGTGGGCATCGCGGTAACTGGCACGCTGCTGACGCGGCAGCGTCAAGCGGTCGGTACGGTGCTCGGCGAGAACCTGTCGGCCTATGACGTCCAGACGCAGACGCTGCTGGCGCAGATGAAGACCGCGTTCATGGCCAGAGGCGCCGACGCGGCGACCGCAACCGAGCGCGCGTACGCGGCGCTGCACGGCATGCTGCTGCAGCAGGCGTCAATGGTGTCGTTCGTCTGGCTGTTCCGGTTGCTCGGCGGAATTTTCTTGCTGCTGCTGCCGCTGATTCTGATCATGCGACGGCCGAAGGGAAGGGTCGCCGCGCCTGCGCATTAATTCTGAATTTTGAAATTACGCGACCTCCACAATCGGCGGTTCCGGCCTGGCCGTGATCGGAACCGCCGAATAGCCCCAATGCGCAAGCGATCGCTGGAACAGCGCCGTTTCCGAGGCGAGCACCTGCAGCTTCACGACAAGCCGCACCAAAATGTAGCCCTGCGACACGGCGACTCCCGTCCACATCCAGATGCCGGCCCCGCCCGCGCCCTGATTGATGAGCCCCCACGCGGCAATTACCGCAAGGAAAAGTACGGCGTTGATTACATATAGACCCATTACTCGTGTTGGATTGCGGACGATGAAACGGAGTGCGGCGATCAAGGCCCCGGTCATGCTGCGTCTGTCTTCGACAACAGCGCGGACCTTCGCGTAGTCGAACGCGAGCGTCGCCGCGGCGACGAGCGTGATGAAGATCGCGTACATCAGAACACGCCAAAGGAAGACTGTTCGCTCGACCGGCACGTCGCGGGTGACGTTCACATACCACTTTGCGAAGAGCCATTCGTGAACGTAGGTGAAGAGAAACCAGTACGTGACCGCGGCGGCGATGCCCAAGCGGATAAAACGGAAGAAGAAGGTGCCGCAGGCGGCGAAAAACGCGAAAGCGCCGACTCGTCGGCCGCGGGCGTATCGATCGAGGATGCCGCCGGTCACAAACATCCAGCCCGCAAGGTAAACGCCGAGGGTCCACGCAATCGGGGTGCTGAGCGCCCGCCGGTCGAGGAGGCCGCTGACGCTGTCGAGCGTTGTGGCGAACCCGATGATGGTCGGCGTGAACGTGGTGCCGATGCCCGTCGCCTGACCCGAGAACTCCTGCCACCAGTCGTAATTCACGCCGTCCGCCGCCTCGCCAGCGGCGAGGCTCGAACCGAGGTGGTCCTGCAGCGCGTCGCGCAATGACAGCGCAAGCGGGAGCGCGGTAAGCAGTGTGATGCAGTAGATGCCGACTATGACCGTGGGAGCCGCGGCGACCCGTCGCAAACCGTCACGCCACGAATGACCAACCACTAACCACCAACCGCCAACTAGACCAGCCACGCGTACGTCAGGAGGACGTCCTGCAGCCACGCCATCCATTTCAGGCTCCACTTCAGGCTGGCTTCACTTGCGCGCGGCTGCAGTGTTCGGCTGTTGTTGGTGTAGTTCACGTCGAGCATCAGCACGCGATTCGGATCGACCTGCACGGATCGTGCACGGACGTTCGTGTCGTACCGGTAAATGATTCGGCGCTCGACGCCATCCCACTGCTCGCTCTTCTTCGAGCCGTCACTGAACGTCGTCAGCACGTCCACCGGAAATATCGCCTCACCGAACCGCCGAACGACGACCGTCGTCCGGAAGTGCCCGGTGCCCGCCGGAGTGCTGGTCAGCAGCTGGACGCCATAATCAAACGTGTTCGATCCGCGGTAGGCCTGATCGAAGAACGGTGTCAGATCGCGTCCGGCCGCTTCATTCAGGCTCCGAAAAAAATCCGCGGGCTCGGGATGATGGAATTGCCAGCGGTCGAAGTACGTGGACATGGCGCGTTGCAGCGTGGGCCATCCAAGCCGCTTCTCGAGCGTGTGCAGCCACAATGCGGTCTTGAAGTACGTGATGTTTCCGCCGGTTGACGGCCAGTAGCGGAACGACGGCGTCGCCTCCGCATCTGATTCTGCCTGCGCGCGGTAGCCGGCGATTCCCTCATCCACGTGCCGTTTGACCGAAATATCGCGGAACACCCAGGGGACGAAACCGCCGAAGTAGCGGCGGGCGAGATAGTTCCTGGCGCCGTAGGCGGCTTCGTCGACACGCGCTTCGGAGAACTGATTGATCCCCTCGTCCATCCACGCATGCTCGAACTCATTGCTGCCCACGAGGCCGTACCACCACTGGTGTCCCGCTTCGTGAATGGTGACTGACTCTGGTGACAGCACACGAGCCGGGGCGATCCAGCGCGTACCGGCGGTAAAGAGCGTCGGATACTCCATGCCGCCGCTGCCGCTTTGAAATGCAGGATCGATGATCGTGATGTTCCCGTATGGATATGGACCGAACCACTCGCCGTAGTACCTCAACGTCGCGGCGGCTGCATCGAAATGTCGCGACTGCTGACCCGCGTGGTCGGGACGAAGCAACAGGCGCATCTGCACCCGAGGCAGCGTCGGATGTTCGAACGTCCGTGTGAGGACGATGAATTGAGGACTTGTCGTCCAGGCGAAGTCATGGATGTCTTCGCCGTGATAGTGATGGATCCTGCTTCCGTTGCTGCTGTCGGTGACGCTGACTTCAGTGCCCGACGCGCCGACAACGTAACCGCGGGGAACCGTTATGCGAACGTCGTAGACGCCGTAGTCGGAATAGAACTCGGTGCCTGAATGAAACTGATGGGTATTCCATCCTGCATCTTCGAGCACACCGATCTTCGGGAACCACTGGCCAAAGAAGTAGTAGTCGTCGATATAGCCGGTGCGCGCGAACGGTCGTGGAATCTTTGCGCTCCACTCGATGTCGATTTCCAATGTTCCATTCGGAGGGACTGGTTGCGGCAGCGACACCGCCGCCACCGTCCGGTCCGCCATATTGCCATCGTCCGGCGCGATGAAGCGTACGCTCGATGCCAGGTCGTAGCTTCGGTCCAGCGTGACGCGAAACGCCTTGATGTCGGTTGAACCCCATGCATCCGGCCGTGCAATCGTCGTGTTTCCGCCAAGCCGGCGCTCACGCAGCCAGGTGGACTCCGCGTTGCGCCATGCATTCCAGTAGAGATGGAACTGCAGCTCGCCAGTCGAGTTTGCGCTGATGTTGCGCCACCGGATGCGCTCGCGGCCGTGCAGCATGCGATCGCGTGGCTCGAGCCGCACGTCGATCTCGTAGTTGGCGTTGCGAGCGGATCGCGCGCCCGGCGCAGGCTGATCGAACTTCTGTGAACCATGGAGTGTCGTGGACAACACCACCGCGATCACACACAGCGCGAACGTCGAACGCACGGCTGAATGTTACATTAGGGAACTTGCGACTATGACGATTCGAGTACTACAAGTCGGCCTTGGACCCATTGGCGCCGCGGTCGCGCGTCAGCTTGCGATTCGCAAAGGCTTTCGCATCGTTGCAGCGGTCGACATCGATCCGAGCAAAGTGGGGCGGGATGTCGGCACCGTAGCGGAGCTCCGCGCTCCGATTCGGGTGAAGGTTACCAATGACCTGCGGAAAACGGCGAAGGCGGCCAAACCCGACATCGCGGTGCTGTGCACGTCTTCGTCGCTCAAGAGCGTGATGCCGCAGCTCGAAGAGCTATTGAAGCTGCGGCTTCCAGTCATCTCGACCACCGAGGAGCTGGCGTATCCGGCGCCACGGAACCGCCGGCTCGCGAAGCGGCTCGATGAAATGGCGCGAAAAGCAAAAGTGGCGGTCCTCGGAACAGGCGTCAATCCGGGCTTCGCGATGGATGCGCTCCCCATTGCGCTGACGAGCGTGTGCGAGCAGGTCAATCGTATCGAGGTGCGGCGCGTGCAGGACGCACGCACCCGTCGTCTCCCGTTCCAGCAGAAGATCGGCGCAGGCCTGACGCGCGAGCAGTTCGAGCAGCAGGTGAAGACGGGCGCCGTACGCCACGTCGGCTTCCCAGAGTCGATCCAGATGATCGGCGACGCTATGGGCTGGACGCTCACGCGCGTCACCGATGATGTCCAGCCGTGGATTGCGGAAGAAGAAGTGCACAGCGAGCTGCTCGCGGTCGATCCGGGCTATGTCGCTGGCATCAGCCAGGAAGGCGTCGGCTACGTCGGCGACGAGCCGAAGATTCGGCTCCAGCTCGACGCGTATCTCGGCGCGCCCGAATCGTTCGACTCCGTGCTGATCGACGGCTCGCCGCGTCTCTACTCGAAGGTGCAGGGTGGCATCCACGGCGACATCGCGACTGCATCGATGACCGTGAATGCTATTCCGCATGTGTTGACCGCTGCGCCGGGACTGCGGACCATGCGCGACATGCCGCTGCCCTCGTTCTTCGCCGGGCGTTGAGCACGGCTTGCCAATGTGCGCGGCGCGCACATCGGCGTGCCCCGCTGGCACATGTCGCTCTCTGACGTCGGCGGAATGCCTCAACTCCGCACGAATTCCCGCCACGGATCCGGCACGGTCCCTGCTCAATACTCGCCGGACCGAAGGACGCTGGATGCAGATTCTCATTGCGGATGACGACGCCATCAGCCGCCGCCTCGCGATGCACGCGCTGACGGGCTGTGGCGCAAACGTTGCCGTCGCCGAAGACGGGCACGCGGCGTGGGCGCAGATTCAGGAGCGCACGGAGTCGACGGTGCTGATCCTCGACCGCCAGATGCCCGGCATTGACGGCATCGATCTGTGCCGTCGAGCGCGGCTCCTGTCGTCGTTTCCGCCGCTCTACATCGTGATGGTGACCAGCGCCTCGGAGACGGTGGACATCACTGCGGGTCTTGATGCGGGGGCGGACGATTACGTGGTCAAGCCGTTCAAGGCGGCGGAGCTCAAGGCGCGTGCGCAAGTCGGGATGCGTATGGTGGCGCTGCAGGAGAGCATGGCGCGCCGACTGGCGGAGCTCGAACAGGCGCTCGCCAACGTCAAGCAGCTTCGCGGGTTGCTGCCGATGTGCGCCTACTGCAAGAAGATTCGTGTGGATGACAAGTACTGGCAGCAGCTCGAAGGCTATCTGTCGGACCACTCAGACGCCGAGTTCAGCCACGGGATCTGCCCCGAGTGCTTTCCGTCGGTGATGGACCAAGTTCGCAACGAGATGAGCTAGGTCCCCCGGCCGCCTGAGAACGTCACGCGCCAGATCTTGTTCCCTCCGTCATCGGAAACAAGCAGGCTGCCATCCGGTAGCGTGATCACGCCGACGGGTCGTCCCCACACATCTCTGTTCGCGGGACCAATCATCCAGCCCGTCAGAAAATCCTTCGGCGGTCCGGACGGTCTGCCGTTCTGAAAGGGCACGTAGACCACTTTATATCCGCCGCGTTGCGAGCGGTTCCAGGTGCCGTGAAGGGTGATGAACGCGCCGCCGCGATATTCGGCCGGAAACTGCGTGCCGGTATAGAACGCAAAATCGAGCGGCGAGTTGTGCGCCGGCAGCGCCACGTCCGGCGTAATGGTCTTCTGGACGAGGTCCGCGTGCTGCCCGTTGTGGCGCGGCTCCGGATGCGGACCGAAGTAGGCCCATGGCCATCCGTAGAATCCGCCGGGCTGAACATGCGTGAAGTAGTCGGGCGGCAGATCGTCGCCCAGCCCGTCGCGCTCGATGACGGTCACCCATAGCGTGTCGCTGTTGGGATACCAATGGATGCTCGACGGATTGCGCGTGCCGCTCGCGAAGATCTCATGTCCGCTGCCGTCGGGGTTGTAGCGATTGATCGCCGCCCGCCGATCCTCATCCGGCGTAATGTTGGATGAGGATCCGACGCTGACGTACAGCTTCTGACCGGCGCGGTCGAACACAATCGCGCGGGTCCAGTGGTTGCCACCGCCCGGTACCTGCAGGATCTCCTGACCGGCGCCGACCGTGAGCGCCTTCGCGTCGTACGGAAATCGCCTCACGCGGTTCGTCTCGGCGACATACAGATAGTTCTGCCAGATGGCCAGGCCGTACGGACGATTTAAACCCATGACGAGCGGCTTCTTGCTCTCGGGCTTCCCGCCCGCGAACGCGTAGACGATTCCAGCGCCGCTGTCCGACAGCAGAATTTCGCCTCCCGGTGCAAGCAACATGAACCGTGGCATATCGAAGCCGCTCGCCCACGTCGTGACCGAGAATCCCTGTGGAACGTGCAGCATCGCGCCGGGTGGCGCCTGGACAACTCGCGGAGCATTGGTGGCCGACGGTGTCGCGAACGGCGCGGGCAGCTGCGGCGCCTGCTGCGCGCCCACAACAGCGCCGCCGACGATGAGAAGCATCACACTCGCAACGCGCATATCGCCTCCCCGCCCCTTACGACAGAGGAACTCGAACGATAAACATACCCGCGATTAAGCCGAGAACCGAAAGGATCACGGATGCCGCGACGTAGATGAGCGCCGCAACGACATCATGGCGTTCCCACATCAGACGCGTATCCAGCGCAAACGCCGAGAACGTCGTGAAGCCGCCAAGTACGCCGGTCGTCAGAAACAGCCGCTCTCCCGCGGTCGTCGTTTCACCGCGAAAGGCGAACCACGCGGCAAGCATCCCCATCGCCATCGAGCCCGTGATGTTCACAACGAGCGTCCCCGCCGGATAGTCAGCTCCGACGAGCGCGAGCATCGTCCGATTCACCCAGTGACGCGCCGCCGCTCCCAGACCACCACCGACAAACACCAGAACGTATCCAAGCGTCATATTCATCAAATCAAAAATAATAGCCGTGAGCTCCGGTCACGCGGATTCGCGTAAGAGGTTTCCTCCCGCGTAACCATGGCGGAACACGTTGGGGACACGGTCGTTGTCCGGAAGCAAAGACATGTGTCAGTTTCCGCGCGTTTGTGCGGGCATATCTCTTGCTGACGATGTCCGAGATCTTTGTCCAGCCCTACGTGCCAGTGCTGCAGCGGTTCCAACAATGTCCGACGTACACGAAATCGGCCGACGAAATTTCTGTCTTCACGCCTGCCAGGCAGCGTCATGTCTGGCGCTTGGCTCGATCATCGAGGC
>Ga0065705_10001936_pt1 | contig 29379 bp, 22 predicted proteins | sample SwibulcommuniRL2_FD_59092 | JGI IMG/M metagenome (GOLD analysis project Ga0065705, IMG submission 59092) | Bulk soil microbial communities from switchgrass field near Rose Lake, East Lansing, Michigan, USA - RL2 Bulk Soil v2 (version 2) | ecosystem: Environmental > Terrestrial > Soil >...
TCTGCGAGAAGTACCACACCTCGAGGGCCCCAACGTTCCACGGCCGATCGCGCCAGCCGTACCATCCGGCCTTGGTGGCCTTCGGGTTGGCCGTCAGGTCGAGGCCATACATCGTGGGATATTGCGTCTTGCCATCGACCGTGCGCGCGTTCGCGTTGATCGCGTTGGCCATGTCGCGCCAGGCGTCGACATACTTCTGATCGCCGGTCAGGAGCAACGCGTTGTTCAAGCCGATAATCGGGCGCTCCATCCGGTTGCGATTCTCGCGGCGGTTGGTCACGGGGTTCACGGGGCTGAACCCCCAGCCGTACGCGCTGCCCCACCATTTGCCGGTCGGGCCGCCCACCTTCCCGTCGAGATCCACGAAGGTCGGGATGACGCCGTTGTTCTGTTTCATCCGCTCGAGCCATCCATCGACGTAGGTCGTCACCCACTTCTTGTACTTCTGGTCGCCGGTCGCGAAATACGCATTCGCCGGCAGCGTCGTCGCAACGAGGTTCAGGGCGTGATCGCCCACCACATCGTGGTATTCCTGGTAGTGCGCCAGGAACTCGTTGAAGTTGCGCTCGCCGTGCAGCGCGTCGAAGCCGCTCATGTCGAACGGCTCTCCGACCCATTCGGTCGACGTCGCCTTCCGCAGCAGCGGTCCCTTGCTGCCGTTCATCATGCTCCGGATGATGTTGTGCTTCGGATCGTAGTTCGGCGCGTCGGGGTCTTCGTCCATGTAGAAGCCGGCGAAGCGCCGCACGCGCTCGAGATATTTCGGATCGGTCGGCACTGAGAGGGCCATCCGGTTGAAGAGCTGGAGCCCTTCGCCGTGATGCTGCCAGTCCGACAGGGCGCTGAACTCCTTGAAGTACATCCCGTCCATGCCGGCAGGTACGCCTTTGCCGGTCTTGGCCTCGGTGTACTGCTTGATCATCCCTTCGTTGCCCTTCATGTACATCTGCACGATCTCGTCGCTCGCACCCAGGGCGTGCAGCTCGGGCCAGTGATTGAAGTTCTCAAACGCATCGTCGGGACCGTCGTTCGCACCCCAGCGGACGAACACGAGCAGATAGCCGCGGTCGTCGAAATATTTCTGGAAGAACTCGCGCGCGGCCGGCACGTTGTCGGCCAGCAGTTGTCGTTCCATCTGCGCCCACTTCGGCGCGGACATGGGCGAATCGATCGTGACCGTCGAGGCAGGGCCAGACGAAGCAGCTGGCGCGTCGCTCGAACAGGCCGAGACCGTGGTTGCCACGAGCAGGCCGCCCACAAGGGATGCAAGAAGGTGCTTCATAGAGGGACCTACTGGAAAAAGGCTCCCGGAGCTATTTCTGATTGAATGCCGGATGTTAGCATGGACTATCGTGCTGGACGAAAAGGACATAGAGGAACGCTTCGTACGGGCGTCCGGCCCAGGCGGCCAGAACGTCAACAAGGTCGCGACGGCGGTCGAACTTCGCTTCAACGTCGGCGGATCCGCGCTGGCCGAGGACGTGAAGATTCGGCTGCGGCACCTCGCCGGACACCGCATGACATCCGACGACGTGCTGGTGATCGACAGCCGGGAGCACCGCACCCAGTTACAGAATCGAGAAGCGGCCCGCGCGCGCCTGCTGGCGCTGGTCGCGCAGGCGACGCCGCGTCCGAAGACTCGACGTCCCACCAAACCGAAGGCGGTCTCGCGCGAAAAACGTCTTACGTCGAAGAAGCGGCGGGCGGCCGTGAAGCATCTGCGCGGCCGGACCCGCTCGGACGATGACTGACAGAATTGTCGGTGCAGCGCGAGTCTTATTTTGAGTCAAGTTGCGCAACGGCGCGCGATCCACGAAGATGGCTGCATGCTTTTGATAGCCCTCAGCACGATCAGTCTTGGCGGCGTGTTTCTCGTTTATCAGAGCGTGCGGCCGATGATGCGGCGCCGCCGCAAGTACGACGCTGGCGCGGTCAGCGAGTACTGGATTGCGCAGCAGCGCGGGAATTCGCCAGACGCCACGCGTTAACGCGCCTGGCGATCCACACGATCATCAGCACCACAACGGCCAGGGCGACGAGCGGCGCCAGGAGCGCGAGCGCCGCGATCAGCACCGATCCGGCGAGCTCCAGGGTCGCCAGGATAGGATTGCCGAAGCCCGCCGTTGCCGCTGAGCTCTTCAGCCGCAGCAGCGACGTCGAGGCGTGCACGACGCCCGCCGTGCCGCCAGCGCCAATGATGGCGATCGAATACTGCAGCCAGGGTGGTAGATCGGTGAGAAGCGAGGCGCTCGCGAGGATGCCCGCGACGACCGCGAGCGGCGCAGCCAGCGTGTCGAGCAGGTTGTCGAAAAACGGGACGTAGTACGCCGCGATTTCGAGAATCGTTGCCGTCGCAAGGGCGACCGTCGCCGGCGTTGTCGCGAGCCATGCGAACGACGGCGACAGTGCCACCCATCCGGCCTGCGCCGCCAGGCTGAGCGCAAGCAGCGGAACGAAGACACGGAACCCCGCCGCGGCCGCCAGCGCCAGCCCGACACCGATACTCAGCAGCGATTCGGATGTCATAATCGGTATCTTGGCACCGTTTCCCCTGAACCGTCTCCTCGAAGGCCTCACCGGGCCGAGCCGGACGGTCGAGTCGAGCGTCCCGCGCCACACGTTTCAGGACGTCATCCTGCCCTCCTCGACGCGACGGTCGCTCGACCAGGCCCTGGCGCAGGTGACGAGCCATGACCTCATCTTCAACCGGTGGGGGCTCGGCCAGCGCCACCCGACAGGTCTCTCCCTCGCCTTCAACTTCGCCGGCCCATCGGGGACCGGCAAGACCATCTGCGCGGAAGCGATCGCCCACACGCTGAGACGCCGGCTGCTCATTGTGCGCTATGCCGAGCTCGAGTCGATGTGGATGGGAGAGACGCCGAAGAACGTCGCCGCGGTCTTTCGGCTCGCACGCCAGGAGCATGCCGTGTTGTTCTTCGACGAGGCCGACGCCATCGCCTCGCGCCGATCGACGTCGATCGATCATGGGTTCCAGCGCGAATCGAACACGGTCGTCAACGTCCTGCTCCAGGAGCTCGAGCGATTCGACGGTGTCGTCATTTTCGCCACCAACCTCGCGGCGAACTTCGACCCGGCGTTCGAGCGGCGGATTCGCACGCACGTGCTCTTCGAGATGCCCGGCGCGGACGAGCGCGAGCAGATCTGGCGCGTGCAGATGCACCCCACCCTGACCCCGCTCGCCGACGATGTCGATTTCCGGGACCTGGCGGGGAAATACGAGGTCAGCGGCGGCGATATTCGCAACGCGGTGCTGAAAGCCGCCCTGGCAGCGGCCTCATCTCCGGGTCACGACACGCTGAAGGTCATTCACCACCATCACCTCGAGGACGGCATCAAGGACGTCATCGCCGGCAAGCGCGTGATGCAGCAGTCTCTGTTCACCGACGCGACAGAGAGCCCTCTCGCCGTCATGGAGCGGATGAGGGCCGACTCGCCGCAGACGACGGTCTATGCCCTGGCCATGGCCGGCGCCGCCTTGCTCGTGGCGTTGGCGGCGCTGCTGGCGGTGCTTCTTCGCTGAAAAACGGTTCCGGGATCCGTTTCAACTCCTTCGCGCGATCCACCAGCGAGCCACGATGACGCACACGGCGACCATCGAGATGAAGATGGCGAGGGGCAGCAGGACGGAGATGAGGCCGAAGAAGAGCGATGCGGCGAACTCGCCGAAGCTCACGCGTGCTTCAGTTCCCCGCGCCGCAACTGCTGGTACAACAGCAGTGCTTCGCGGATGAGGCGCAGCGCGTCGGGCGGGCCGAGCAGATCCTCGACGACCACCTGCTTGTGCTCGAGCACTTTGTAGTCTTCGAAAAACCGGCGGATCTCGCGGAGCACGTGATTGGGCAGCTGCGCGTAGTCGGTGTAGTCCGTGAATGCCGGGTCGCCAATACTCACCGCCACGATCTTGTCGTCGAGCCCCTTCTCGTCGCGCATCCGCATGACGCCAATCGCACGCGCCTCGACAATCGTCAGCGGGTGCACGGGCTCCTGTCCGAGCACCAACGCATCGAGCGGATCGCCGTCATCGCAGTAGGTGCGCGGAATGAACCCGTAGTTGGCCGGGTAGTGCACGGCGCTGAAGAGGACCCGATCGAGCTTCAGCAGACCAGTCTCCTTGTCGAGCTCGTACTTGTTCTTCGATCCCTTCGGCACCTCGACGATGACCGGAAAGGATTTCTCGACGGAAAAATCATCAACGTAGCAGTCGTGCCATGGATGCATCGGCATCATGATAGTCCATGGGCAACGGTCGTCGGGCCATGGGCAAGGGGCGGCAATCGTCGTGTAGGATTGCGCAATGACCCAACTCTCCCGCCGCGCGCTCGTCGAAGCGCTTCTTGCGGGTGTTGCCGGGGCTCGGCTCTCGGCGCAGGCGCGCGTGCGGGGCAAACCCAAGCCGCTCGCTAAGGACGCTGTCGCAGGCGACTGGACGTCGTTCCTCGGACCGGCTCACAACGGCACGTCGGCGGAGACTCGACTGACTCGCACGCTGCCTCCACCGCTGGTCTGGGAGTTTCCCAAGGGCACCAGCTACACCTCCCCGGCGATTCTCGGCGACCGGCTCGTGTACGTGCATCGCGTGGGCGACGAAGAGGTCGTCGAATGCCTGCACGCCGAAACGGGCGAGTCGCGGTGGCAGTTTCGCTACCCCACCAGCTTCGAAGATCGATACGGCTACAACAACGGGCCGCGATCGAGCCCGGTGATCGACGGCAACCGGGTCTATACGCTGGGCGCGCAGGGACAACTGCACTGCTTCGATATCGGCACGGGCGCGCTCGTCTGGCGTCGACACATCAACGCGGAATACAAGGTGCCGCAGGATTTTTTCGGCACAGCGACGACGCCGCTCGTGGAAGACAAACTGCTCGTCATCAACGTCGGCGCGCCTGGCGGTCCCTGCGTCGTCGGGCTCGACAAGGTGTCAGGACGCGAAGTGTGGCGGGCTGGCAAGGAATGGGGCCCCAGCTATGCCTCTCCGGTACCCGCGATCGTCCACGGACGGCGCCGCGTCTTCGTGTTCGCTGGAGGCGAATCAGATCCTCCCTCGGGAGGCCTGCTGTCCATCGACCCCGCCAACGGCGCCGTCGACTTCACCTTCCCGTGGCGCAGCCGGTCGTACGAGTCGGTGAACGCGTCGTGCCCGGTCGTCTTCGACAACAAGGTGTTCATTTCCGCCAGCTACCGCACCGGGGGCGTGCTGCTGGAAATCAGGCCCGACTTCACGCATCGGCAGGTGTGGACCACCCAGGAGTTCGGACTCCACTGGAACACGCCCATCTATCGGAACGGCCACCTCTACGGCTTCGACGGCCGTAACGAACCCGATGCGTCGCTCGCCTGTGTCGATGTCGCCAGCGGCAAAGCGGTGTGGCGAGCCACACCGGAGTGGAACGAGACGGTTGCGGTGGGAAGCCAGCGACGGGAGCAGCTCGTGAGCACCTATCGCGGATCGCTCCTGGCCGTCGACGGACAGTTTCTCTGCCTCGGCGAGCTCGGCCACCTCGTCTGGATGGACCTGTCGCCGAAGGGTTACAAGGAAGTGTCGCGCGCGTGGCTGTTCGGCGCACGCGAATCATGGGCGCTTCCCGTGCTCAGTCGGGGTCTGTTGTATGTCGTGCAGAACACGCGCGACGTCGTCAACGGCGCGGGCCCCAGACTCTTGTGTTACGACTTGCGCGCGTGAACGCGGGCGACCATGTGCATGTAGCCGCCCACGCCGGCGTATCGATCCGAGGCCGCTTCCTTGATGTGCGTCAGCGCGAGATCCTTCCGCCCTGTCGCCTCGGCGTACAACCCGATGTAGAGATGGGCGTAAAAGAGTCCTGATGGCTGGCTGCCTGCGGCTTTCATCACATCATCGGGCGTGAGCACGCCACGAAACATCTGATACACCTCGCGCATCGGGACGCGCGAGTCGGGCCCCACGGGCAGCAAAGCGGCTTTCGCCTTCTCGGGTGTTTCGCTCCTGGCCACACACAGGAAGTGCCAGGCCGCATTCTCCACGTCGTCCGGATTGACGGTGCGGTGCGACTCGAACTGCCGCCGGCAGTCGGCGAAGCGGCCGGCGTAATAGAGCGCGATCCCACGCTGCCACAACTGCGGCGCTTCGTCTGGAATGATCTTCGCCAGCTCGTCGAAGGTTCTCGCCGACTCCGCGAACTGGCCCTTCTCGAATTGATCGACGGCGCGATTCAGCAGAGCCTGAGGACTCTGTGCAAAGAGCACGCACGACAGAACGAAGAACCAGGAACCCAGAACCGAGAACCTCATCGTAGATCCAAGGCAACAAGCGTGTTGTCGTTGCGCAGGTAGACGATGCCGTTCGCGAGAGCCGGATACGCGCGAACCGTCGCAGGAAGGATCTGCGCGCGTGCGATTGGTTGAAACGCCTTGGGCGACAGCGCCGCCAGAATCAATTCCCCCGTCTCACGCACGACCAGCAGGCGATTGCCGGCCAACGTGACGCTTCCCGCACCGAAGCGCTCGGTCGACCAGAGGACCCTCCCGGTTTTCATGTCGATCGCGCGGAATACGGGCCCGAACTCCTGGCGGCCGTGAAATCCGTAGAGCACGCCATCGTGGTACATGCTCGTCGCGTAGTGATTCGACAGCGCATCATCCGACGTCCAGACGTCCACCAGCTTGGTACCGTCGAATTGCAGCACGCCTGAACCCGGCCCGTACTCGGCGGACACGAAAATCGCATTGCCCACGACCACTGGCGTTGCCGCGTTCACCGACGCCGCCTGCCTGGCGCGCCAGGCGCGCTGAAATCGCACCTGTCCGGTCGCCGGGTCGAGCCCCACGAGGTTGTCGCGCGTCAGAAACACAGCGTAACGGCGGCCGAGAATCGTCGCGCCGATGCCCGATGAATAGCTCGCCGAGTCGGTCGTCGCCGTCCACAGCACGTTCCCGCTCTTCGCGTCGAACGCGACGATGCCGCCTTTGCGCCCCCCGACGTTCGCGATGACGCGCCCTTCCTCGACAAGCGGCGAGCCGGCGGCGCCGAAAAATCCTTTCGGCACGTCGAACTGGCGCATGGCATCGACGTTCCACACGGGCTTTCCCGTGGCAAGGGCGACGGCATGCAGCTTCCCTTCCGCCCCGTAGGTGTAGACGTTGCCATCGGCCACGACAGGGACGGCGCGCGGTCCTTCGTCGAATCCAAAATCGTCCCTGTAGGCGGTGGGATAGGCGTAACGCCACTGAGGCGCGCCGGTGAGCGCATCGAACGATTCCACGACTTCCTGGTCGCCGACGCGGTGGAACAGGATGACGCGGTTCTCGGCAACCGCGGGTCCGCTCAGCCCCTGCCCGATCTGTTTCCGCCAGACGACGCGCGGCCCGGCCGATGGCCACTTCTCGTTGAGCGCACCAACATAGACTCCGTTACGGGAGGGCCCGAGGAACTGCGGCCAGTCGGCGGCAATTAGCGGGGAGGATAGTAAGAGGACGAAAAGGAGACGGACCATTGGCAGATTGGCAGATTGTGAGATTCGCAGATTGTTGCGGGATTGGCAGATTGTGAGATTGGTCAACGCCGCAGCAACTCTGCTTTCTGCGATCTTCAATCTGCGAATCTCACAATTAATCTTCCAATCCGCCATCTGGCAATCTGCCAACAATCCAGCAATCCACCAATCCGCCCATCTACCAATCGTGGATTAGAAGAACGCCCTTGCGTGCCAGGAATCCGCCGCTCTCACTTCCCATTTGCCGGCCTGCAGGTCGCCGACGCGCGTCAGCGTGTTGTCGAAGACGCGCGTGTTCGGGCCGACGGTTCCGGCGGCGGCCAGTTGGGCGAAGCGCTCGCGCGGCACGCGGATGACGGCATCGCCTTCGCGGTAGAGCACGGGGCTGTTGTTGATGAGCTCGAGTCCCAGCACCGTCTCCAGTTGCTGCATCCGGCGCACCAGCGCATCGATGGAACACCCGGAAACGCCGGCCGCCCGCTCGTCCACCCCCACCAGGACGAACTGGCCGTGTCTCAGGTCGCGTCCGGCCGAGAGCGGCACGCCGTGCGCCATCCATTGAGTGATGAAGGCATCGGTTTCCTCGAGCACGCGGCGGCTTTCGGCCGCGGCGAGCGGACGCTCGGCGGCGAAAATCCAGAGGCGCGCGTCGGTCGGGAGCTGGTCGAAGGGGATGCAGGGCATGGAAAACATTCTAGCTCTACGCGAGCTAACATGTCGCAAGTTGTATCGGCGGTCCCTCCCCGTCACAACCTGTGTGATAGTGGGCCCACACAAGGGAGATCCTCAATGACCCGTCACGCGCTCGTCGCCGTGTGGCTGGGCGCCGCATCGATCGCGGCGTTCGCCCAGGCGCCGCCCAAGTAGTACTCATTCGAGAGGAGGCCTAATGACGAAGACACGAAGGCATGAAGACACGAAGACGCGACGCGGCCTGGTGATGTTGGCGGCGGCGGCGGCGACCGTGTGGCTCGGCGCGTCGGTGTGGGCGCAGAACGGCAATCGGGCGTCGGGCCATGCCAACATGCTGACAGCCCAGGAGCAGAAAGAAGGCTGGATGCTGCTCTTCGACGGCAAGACACTGGACAAGTGGAACGTCACGCCCGAACTGGCGAAGGTGTGGAAAGTGGTCGACGGCACGATCAAAGCCGACATGTCGGGCGCCGGCGGCACGATGCTCACCAAGGACAGCTTCGACAACTTCGCGTTGAAAGTGGAATTTCGCGCGCATCCGGACATCAATTCCGGCATCATGCTCCGCAATCCGCCACCCCGGCCTGCGCCGGCGCCCGGGGAAAAACCGGCGCCTCCCGCAGGGGGGCCCGGGTACGAGCTGCAGATTCGAGACAGAAATCCCGGCAACTACAGCAGCGGTGACTTCCTGACCGGAAGCGTCGTGAACGTCGGCAAGGCCCCGCACGACGCGAAGATCATTCCGAACGAGTGGAACACCATGGACGTCACGGTCGACAAAGACCACTTCGTCGTGCTGTTCAACGGCCGGAAGGTGGTCGACGCGAACGATTCGAAGCGCGCGTCCGGCCATATCGGGCTGCAGCTGGCGCATCCTGAAGATGTCCGCCATGCGAACATCGAGTTCCGGAATCTGAAGGTTCGTCGTCTTCCATAAGTACAAGAAAAGGACACAAGAGCAGGGGGCACTCCGGCCCTCTGCTCTCCTCTCACCCAGCCCTGTCGCCTGCACACAACCTGCTCGTTTTCAGGTTGTGAGCCGTGCGCACCTGTCGTATAGTCACCCCTTCATCAGTTCAACCTGGCTTTCGCGCGCGCGTCCATCAGTAGATTTGGGGGACTCGCATGAAGTGTCTGGTCAGGACCCGCAATAAGGCGCCCGCACACCTTCGCGCTCACCGCTCTATCTCCGTCATTGCGAATGCAATCGCTCTCTTGCTGAGAGGAGGCAGCAGCCCCTGTCGATTGCCGCGAAAGTGATCTTCACGTTCGATCTGGAATAGGAAAAACGAGAGCGTTCTGTTTCGTTGTCATCACCAGTCCTGTCTCGACAGAAGGGGTCGGAAAGGAGCTAAAGAGATGGATGGCATACGAGGTCTTGTTCTCAGTACGTTCGTTTGTATCCTCACGATCATTCTGGCCGGCGCGCCGCGCGCCTTCGCCCAAGGCCAGAACGCAATCCTCACCGGAACCATCGCAGACAACGACGGCGTCATCCCCGGTGCAATGGTCATCGTCACCGACCCGGCGACGGGGCTCACCCGCTCGGCGGAATCGAACGAACAGGGCGTGTTCCGCGTCCTTTCGCTGCCGGCGGGCAGACACTCGGTGCGCGTCGAGATGGCGGGATTCAGGCAGATCAACCTGAACGACATTCAGCTGGTCAGCGGTGAAACACGCGACCTTGGCAGGCTCGTGCTCGAAGTCGGCACGCTCGCAGAGGCCGTCACGGTGTCCGCCGAAGTCACACCGGTGAACACGACGACCGGTTCACTTCAGAGGAACATGACCGGCGACCAGCTCACGATGATTCAAGTGAAAGGACGCGACATCTTCGGCATGATGAAGATCCTGCCGGGCGTGAGCGACACGACTTTCAGCCGCGACTACGCCGCCTGGCAGTCGGGCCGCGGGCTGAGCATCAACGGCGGCACGTCGCTCAACAAGAACACGACGATTGACGGCGTGTCGGTCGGCGAAGAAGGCGGCGACGGCACGACCCACGTGACGCCGAACCTGGATTCGATTGGCGAAGTGACCGTGATCACCAACGGCTACACCGCCGAGAATGGACGCCAGTCGAGCGGACTGATCCGGATTGTCACCAAATCGGGGACGAACCAGCTGAAGGGATCGGCCTGGTATAACGCCCGTCGCGACGAATGGAATGCGAACGACTACTTCCGCAAGAAGCAGGGGGCGGAGAAACCATTCTTCGAAGTCGATATCTCGGGCTACAGCCTCGGCGGTCCCGTGGTCATTCCAGGGCTCATCGACAGCCGCTCGGGCGAGAAGAAAGCTTTTTTCTTCTTTTCGCAGGAGTTCGTCGACGACGTCCGGCCGACGGCCGTGCTGCGGACGAACCTGCCGACCGAGGCCGAACGCCGGGGCGACTTCTCTCAAACGCGAATGACGAACGGGACGATCCAGCCCATCATCGATCCGCTAACCGGGCAGGCGTTCCCGGGGAACATCATCCCGCAAAGTCGGATTCACCCGATGGGTCAGCAAATGCTCAATCTGCTGCCACTACCCAACGGCGTGATCAATCAAGCGTCGGGTCAGCAGTTCACGTCGAACGATGCACAGGACACGACGCCGATTCACAAGCGCCGGAATTTCATCATGCGGGTCGACGGCGTGCTGAGCTCGAGCCAGCGCGTCAGCTTCAGATCGATCCTCGACCGCGACGACAGCATCACCTACAACCGTGTGGCGCCAGGGGTCGGCTCGCACAACAACGTGTTCCCGGGCGACTTCGTGAGCGGCTCGCACAATAAAGTGCTGGGCAGCTCGATGGTCAACGAGATGAGCGCGGGCTTCTCGCACAACCACTACGGCTTCAGGGTCGGCACGGGAGAGCTCAACATGGAGGATTACACCTCCTACTACCGCTCGAACTTCCCGTTCGATCCGCCGCGACTCGAGCCGTTTGGTCCGTACGGCGAACCGAGCCTGAGTCGCATCAACGTGGACGAATACCCGTACATGCCCGACATCCTCTTCCTCGGTGGCAATCGTGCGAACCTGGCGCGATGGCGTCCATGGGCCGGAAACACGCGGCCGGGGCCGACATGGAACGAGAACTACCGTTACACGTTCCAGGACGACCTCTCGTGGAACAAGGGCCGCCACAACATGAAGTTCGGGTTCGTGACCGAGCGTGACGCCAAGACGGAGCCCGGGTCGGCGACATATACCGGTGTCTACGACTTCGGACACAGCGGCGACAATCCGCTCAGCACGGGCAACGGTTATGCGAACGCGCTGCTGGGCTATTTCACGAGGTACGAAGAGCGGACCAACCGCGTCGATCGCGAGCGGCGGCACTGGCAGACCGATTTCTATGCGCAGGACAGCTTCCGCATGACACCGCGTATGACACTGGATTACGGCCTTCGCGTCGCCCATCACGGTGCGATCTACGAAGTGAGAGACATGAACTCGGCGTTCGATCCCGGGTTGTTCGATCCGAAGCAGACGCCGGTGTTCTATGAGCCGTATTGCACGACCGGCGTCAGCGGAACGCAGGCGTGCGCGGCGGCGAACCGGCGCGCGAGGAACCCGCAGACCGGAGAAATCGTGGCGTACGCCTACCAGGGCACCACGGTTCCCGGCTCGGGCAGCACCAGCAACGGCATATTCAGAGGAGGACTCCCCGGAGAGAAGGCAGGGTGGTACTACGACATGCCCTACTTCTCATATGGTCCGCGCGTCGGGTTTGCGTGGGATGTGACCGGCGACGGCAAGACCGCCATTCGTGCCGCCGGCGGCATCTTCTACAACTTCCTCAATCAGGGCCAGTACGCCTTCGACGGCGGCCCGCTGATCACACAGGACAAGATCATCCGCGCCGCGTCGATTGACGATGTGGCGGCGCTCGGTAAGGCGGGAACGCAGTTTGCGGAAACGCCTCAGCAGACCGGCCTGCCGGACGGCTTTCCGCTGGTCACGCACGGACAACAGGCATCGGCCGGCGAGCTGAGGCCCGAGACCTACTATCAGGGGAACATCGCGTTCCAGCGCGATATCGGCTTCAGCACCACCGCCGAGATCGCGTGGGTCGGCAACTTCGGACGCAACTTCTGGCGCCTGAAGGACTCGAACAACATCGCCCCCAACGCATACGCCGATCCGAAGAATCTCTTCAACAATGAACCGATCACGGTCAACCCTATCCGGCGCGATTACGCGGGCATCGGCAACGTTCGATACCTCACGACCGGTGAAGACACGCTCAACTACAACGCACTGCAACTGAGCGTGCAGCGCCGGTACAACCGCGGGATGCAGATGGGCCTGGCGTATACGCTCTCGAAGTCCGAGGGCATCCAGGGTTATGACTGGCTCACCGAAGAGTTGTACGGCGACCAGGGGCTGCGCGACCACTACTATGGGCCACCCACCGTCACGACGGCGCAGCTCACCAACATCACCGGTATCACGCGAGCGGACCGGCGTCANATGCTGGTCCTCCACTACAGCTACGAGATTCCGACGCTGGAGATTCCAGTCCTCAAGTATCTGCTCATGGACTGGGAGGCGTCGGGTGTCACGCAGTTCTCCTCGGGCTACGCGCTCGACCCGATCTGCGGCACCACTCTCGGCGGTGTCGAGAATATCGACCCGTCGTTGAGCGGCATCTTCAGGGCGGGAACGACGATCGCGGACCTGAACAACACGAACTCGCGCTGCGAGTTGACGGGCGAGCCGATCTACCAGGTGAACCGCGACCCGAACGTGGCGGAAGAAGATCAGATGCACTTCAACCCCGCTGCGTTTCGCCGGCCCCTGCCGAACGGCAAGGTCGGCAACCTCGGCAACGCGCCGGTCGGCGTGCTGCGCCATCCCGGGTATTCGAACTGGGACTTCACGCTGGGACGCCGCTTCAGAATCGGAGGACGCACGAACCTCCGCCTGCAGCTCCAGGTGTACAACCTGTTCAACCAGGTGGAATTCATCGCGCTGAACGCGGACTATCTGTTCGGCGCGAACGGCGTCAACACGTCGCCGGACACGGGCAAATACACGACGACGACCAATCCGAGGAACGTCGGGCTGACGTTACGGTTCGACTTTTAGGGTTCGTTAGAGTTCGTAGAGTTCGTAGAGTTCGTAGAGTTCGTAGAGTTCGTAGGTTCGTAGGTTCGTAGAGGTTCGTGAGGTTCGGTAGGGTTCGGGAGGCCTGCCGCGCCGAAGCGACGAGGAGACGGCGCGAAGGCGGGCGGACCGTGCTTCCACGGTCCGCCCTTTCTCTTGTACGCTATGAAGATGCACGGGCACGACACGCCTGGCGGCGATACGTTCGCCTGGCTCGAGCAGCTGCTGCGAACGGGCGGTACCGATGCGGCGTTCGAGCAGCTCGTGGAGCGTTTCCAGCGCGAGAAGCAGTACCGCCGGGTGTTCGACGCGCGGCTGATGCAGAAGCGGATTGCGCTGAACCTGCCGCCGGTGTCGCAACCCACGCTCGCCGAGCTGCCGAAGGATGTTCAGCAGGCGTATCAGGCGGCTTATGTCGAGGCCGCGCGCGAAGTCGGCGAGCTGTTCCTGGCCGACGGCGACATCCCGCGGGCGTGGCCCTACTTTCGCGCGGTCGGCAACCTGGACCCTGTTGTCCACGCCATCGAGACCTTCGACGCGGGCGACGCGGACTCGCCCGAATCGCAGGATCGTCTGGGCTCGACGATCCAGGTGGCCTTTCAGGAAGGCGTGCACCCTCGAAGGGGCTTCGAGCTCATCCTGACCCATTTCGGGCTGTGCCGTGCCATCACGATGTTCAGCGCCTATCCGGATACCAACGGCCGGCACGATTCGCTGCGCCTGCTCGTGCGCACGCTGCACGATGAGCTGGCCGGCAACCTGGCCCGGGCGATTACGGCGGTCGAAGGGACGCGGCCGGAGTCGACCTCGATTGCCTCGCTGATCGCAGGTCGCGAGTGGCTCTTCGAGAACGACGCGCAGCACACCGACAGCTCGCATCTCTTATCGGTGCTGAAGTTGAGCGCCGAGCTGGACGACGAAAAGACGCTGAAGCTGGCTATCGCGATCGCCGACTACGGGACGCACCTCAGTCCGATGTTCCAGCCCATGGACGATCCACCATTCGACAACGTCTACGTGGATCGCGGCATCTATCTGAGGGCGCTGGCCGGTGAACGCGTGGACGCCGCGGTGAAGCACTTCGAAGACAAGGCGGCGCGGTTCGATCCGGCGGAGTATGGAACGGGTCCCGCCGAAACGCTGGTCGGGCTACTGGTCCGGCTCGAACGATTCAAGGACGCCATCGAGGTGTCGCGGCGGTATCTCTCGGATATCGCGGCGGCAGATCTGTCGTGTCCATCGCTGGCGCAACTGTGCCAGATGGCCGGCGACTTCGAGCAGTTGAAGTCCGTCTCGAAAGACCAGGACGACCTTCTGAATTATTTAGCAGCAGCCGTTCAATCTCGATCGAATCTCCGCCTCCGCTAAAGCTACGGCGGACCCGCCGTAGCGCTGCGCGCGGAGGCGGGCCTAATCCCTAGGCCAGAATCTCCTTCTTGACGGCCCCATGCACGTCGGTCAGCCGGAAGTGGCGACCCTGATACTTGAACGTGAGCTGCGTGTGGTCGATGCCCAGGCAGTGCAGAATCGTCGCGTGGAGATCGTGGACGTGGACCGGATCTTTGGTGATGTTGTAGCAGTAGTCGTCGGTCTCGCCGTAGGTGATGCCGGGCTTCACTCCGCCGCCGGCGAGCCACACTGTAAAGCAGCGTGGATGATGATCGCGCCCGTAGTCGTCGGCTGTCAGCTTGCCCTGGCAGTACACGGTACGGCCGAACTCTCCGCCCCATACGACAAGCGTGTCCTCCAATAGACCGCGCTCTTTGAGATCCTGGACGAGGGCCGCGCCAGGCTGGTCGGTATCCTGGCACTGCCCGGTAATCAGCTTCGGCAGCGTGTTGTGGTGATCCCATCCGCGATGGAAGAGCTGAATGAAGCGGACCCCGCGTTCCGCGAGACGCCTGGCGAGCAGGCAGTTGGCGGCGAACGTGCCGGGAGTGCGCGACTCGGGTCCGTACATCTCGAAAATCCGGTCGGGCTCTTTTGAGAGATCCGTGAGGTCGGGCACCGATGTCTGCATCCGGTACGCCATCTCGTACTGTGCGATCCGCGTCGCGACTTCGGGATCGCCCGACTCTTCCTGCTTCATCTGGTTCAGTTTCCCCAGGTAGTCGAGGTAGCGCCGGCGCGAGTCGCTGCTGAATCCAGCCGGGTTCGACAGATACAACACCGGATCGCCCGTCGATCGGAACTTCACGCCCTGGTACTTGCTCGGGAGGAAACCACTTCCCCACAGCCGGTCGTACAGCGGCTGGTCGCCGGGCCTTCCGGTACCCTGCGACACCATGACCACGAAGGACGGCAAGTCGCTGTTCTCGCTGCCCAGGCCGTAGGAAATCCACGCCCCGATGCTCGGCCGGCCGGCCAGCTGGGCGCCGGTCTGGAAAAACGTGATGCCCGGATCGTGGTTGATCGCCTCGGTGTACATCGACTTGACGAAGCAGAGATCGTCGACGACCTTTGCGGTGTGCGGCAGCAGGTCGCTGACCCACGCGCCCGACTGTCCGTGCTGCGCGAACTTGAAGTTCGGCGGCGCCACCGGGAAGGTCGCCTGCGTCGAGGTCATGCCGGTCAAACGCTGCCCCATCCGGATCGACGCGGGCAGCTCCGAGCCGCGCAGATCGTGCAGCCGCGGCTTGTAGTCGAACAGATCCATCTGGGCCGGCCCGCCCGACTGAAACAGGTAAATCACGCGCTTGGCGGTGGGCGCGAAGTGCGGCAGCCCCTGCAGCGCCCCGGGCGTACCAGCAGCGCGCAGGTCTTGGCTCATCAACGTCGCGAGCGCCGCGGTGCCGATGCCCGCGCTGGCCAGTCCGAACAACTGGCGGCGGGTCAATCGCAAGTCAGGGGCCCCCAAGGCAGCAGCGTTGGGGTGAAACAGAAATTTGCCCTGCGGGTCCATGCGTCATTCCTTCGTAATGGTCTCGTCCATGTTCAGCATCATGCTGGCCAGCGTCGAATACGCCGCCAGCTCGCTCGCGTCGAGCTCTGCGTCACGCGGCGACTCGCCCTGGCTGAGGTATTTGGCCGCAGCCTCGGGATTCGCCTTGTAGTCGTCCAGATAACTCGCTAGTGCCTCGCGCAACAGGGCGGCTTCGCGGGGTGTTGGACCGCGCGCCACCACCATGCGGAACGCGAGCGCGATTCGCTCGTCGGCACCACCACGCCGTTCTTTCATCACGCGCTCGGCGAGCTTGCGCGACGCTTCCAGATAGGTCACGTCGTTCATCAGGTCCAGCGCCTGCAGGGGGGTGTTCGTGCGCGTGTCGCGCACGACGCACGCCTCACGTCCTGCCGCGTCGAAATTCATCAACGAGGGCGGCGGGCTCGAGCGCTTCCAGAACGTGTACAGGCTGCGGCGATAGAGCTTGGCACCCTTGTCCTGGACGTAGTCCTGCCCCGACAGCTCCTTCCACAGCCCGGCCGGTTGATACGGCTTCACCGACGCACCACCGAGCTCCTCGACCAACAGACCCGACACGGCAAGCGCCTGATCGCGAATCATGCCTGCGGGCAGCCGCAACCGCGGTGCGCGCGCCAGCAGACGATTCTCTGGATCCTTTTGCAGGAGCTCCGGAGCGGCCGCCGAGGACTGACGATACACGGCGCTCGTGACAATCAGTTTCTGCATCGCCTTGATGTCCCAGCCCGTGCGGACGAACTCGGTCGCGAGCCAGTCGAGCAGCTCCGGGTGTGTTGGCCATTCTCCCTGCGATCCGAAATCTTCGACCGTCTTCACCAGCCCGACGCCGAAGTACATCTGCCAGAAACGATTGACGGCCACGCGCGCGGTAACCGGATTCGAGGGATCGACCAGCCACCGGGCAAACCCGAGCCGATTGTTGGGGGCGCCTTTCGGTATCCCCGAAAAGACGGCAGGGACGCCGGGCGTCACCTTGTCGCCTGGTTTGTCGTACGCCCCGCGAAGGAGGAGGAACGTGTCGCGCGGCACGTCTCGTTCCTGCATCACCATGACCGTCGGAAGGCTCTCGAGAAACTGCTCTTTCCTTCGGCGAACGTCGGTCAGGTCCTGCCACGCCTGGCGCAAGCGCGCCGGCGAGTGGTTCTCGAGGAAATAGAGGGCGATCTTCTCGGCCTGCGCCTCGGTTCTCTTCGCCAGGGGCATGCCGGCAATCTCCGCGATCGATTCGCCGGATGCGACGACCGCCGCATGCCGAGGCGACAGCGCGACGTTGTAAACGCGCACATCGTCTATCTGGCCGTGGAACCGATTGGCGGGCCCGCCGCCCCCGCCTATCCGCAGCGGCTCGCGCGACTGAAAATTCTGATTCACATCGTCCAGGTGAACCGCGAGCTCCTGCGACTTGCCATCGAGGTAGATCCTGATGCCCTCGGCGGTTCGCGAGCCGTCGTAGGTCATCATCACATGCTGCCATCGATTGAGCTCGATTGGCTTCACCGTCTCGACGCGCGCCCCATCGTCGAGCCAGCGCAGAATCAGGTTGGCCTGGAGCTTGCCGTCTTTTAGATACAGGCCGTAGCCGGTGTCCTCCTCGGCGTCTTTCGTACGAGTCACGATGGCGCCTGTGTCGCGAGTCGGATAAATCCAAGCCGCGAGCGTGAATTTGCTCTGGAAGCCGAACCCACCAACATCGCCGGCGGAAACGAAACGCGCGCCGTCAAGATTGGCTGCCTTGCCGATGCGGCCTGATGCGAAGCTCGCCGGTCCATCCTGAAACTGCGCCGTCGCAGGCCGGTCGCCGGCAGGCGGCGCGCTTGCGGAGTCGTACGACTGAAGAGCCGGCATTGGCGCACTGGGTGACGCCTGATTCGTCACGTCAGTGTCGAGTGGAAAATACCCGACGAGATCCTGAGGTATCGACCAGTGGAGAGGTACCGACTTGTCGAGCGATGCCTCCCAGCTTCGCTGCGCGCTTGCCGATTCCGTTCGAAGGCTCTCGAAGCGCTTTTCTGCCGCTGTCAGCTCGCGGTCGATTGCGGCCAGTTGTGACTGTTGCGCGACGGTCGGCGCCTGAATCATCGGAGCCGAATTCCCGTACTTGTTGGCCTTGCCGCGCTCCGGAATGTTGTTGAAGTACGCGAAGAGCTGGTAGAACTCTTTTTGCGTGAACGGGTCGTACTTGTGGTCGTGGCAGCGGGCACAACCCAGGGTGAGCCCCATGAATACCGTCGACGTCGTCTCGACACGATCGACGACGTATTCGACGGCGTATTCCTCGGGAATGATGCCGCCTTCTCCGTTGCCGCGATGGTTGCGATTGAATCCTGTCGCAATCCTCTGATCGAGCGTCGGGTGCGGGAGCATGTCGCCGGCGATCTGCTCCAGCGCAAACTCATCAAACGGGAGATTACGGTTGAATGCCCCGATGACCCAGTCGCGCCAGCGCCACATGTAGCGCTCGGCGTCTGTCTGATATCCGTTGGTATCGGCGTAACGCGCCGCGTCGAGCCACTGCGCGGCCATCCGCTCGCCATATCGCGGAGACGAAAGGAGGCGATCGACGACCTTCTCGTACGCGTCCCGGGATTTGTCGTTCACGAATGCATCGACTTCGGCCGGCGTGGGCGGCAGTCCCGTCAGGTCGAGGCCTACACGGCGAATCAGCGTGGCACGATCCGCCTCGGGTGCCGGAGCGAGGCCCTCCTGCTCGAGCCTCTTCCCCACGAAGAAGTCGATGTCGTTTCGGGCCCACACGCGGTTGCTGATGTCGGGTCGGGGTGCGCGCCTGGGCGGAATGAAGGACCAGTGCTTTTCCCATTTGGCGCCCTGCTCGATCCATCGTTGAATCAGATCGATTTCGGCGGGCGTCAGCGTGCGGCCCGAGGCCACGGGCGGCATGCGCCGGGCGGGTTCGGCGGCGGTGATTCGCCGAATCATCTCGCTCTTCGCGACGTCGCCGGGCACGATGGCAAAGCGTCCGCCGAGGTCCTGCTTGGCGTCGGCCTCGACGTCGAAGCGCAGCTTCGTCCGCCGGCGCGCCTGGTCCGGGCCGTGGCAGGTGTAGCACCTGTCGGAGAGGAGCGGCCGGATGTCGCGGTTGAACTCGACAGGCCCGCGCGTGCCGGTACCACCTGCGCTGCGCTCGCCGGGGGCCTGCCCCGGTAGCCGAGCGACGGCCATCAGTACAACCGCGAGAGCGATTGCCGCACGCCGCATGCTGCCCTCCTGGATTCGACTCAACTGTGCTCCCGACCGGGAGCGACGTCAAGGCCCGAAAGCACTGGCAGGGCTGGAGCCCTGCGGAAACCACGAAGGCACGAAGACACGAAGACACGACGAACGCGACGTGCGACCGGGTTCCGCGAGCGTGGAGATCTATGGCTTGCGGAAGAGGACGAGGTAGAGCGACGCCGGCTGGCTCTCGGGCGCCCAGGTTTGAATGGTTCTCACGTGCTTCAGGGCCGCGCCGACCTCGGCCTGCACGACCTCAGGCGGCACGCCATGGCCGCCGCGATTCGCACGCACACCCGCCGGCACTTCTGATTTCTCGCGCGGCGGAAAATCGATAATCGCCAGTCTTCCACCCGGCTTCAACGACGCCGCGAGGCTTCGAATCATCTCGTCGGGCTGCGTGAAGTGGTGATACGCGTCGCGAACGAGGATCGCGTCGCAGCAGGCGGCGGGTAGATTCGTGCTCGCGGTGGCCCCCTCCACCACCGTGACATTGGTCAGTTGCTCACGTTTGACGGCGTCACGCAGCGCCGCCAGCTGCGGAGCGCCGATGTCGCTGGCGTAGACGCGGCCACTCGGACCTATCCATTTCGAGAACCTCATCGTCCATGCCCCGAAGCCCGCGCCCACGTCGCCAACCGTCATTCCTGGCTTCAGATCGAGCACCTGAACCAGCTGTGGCACCTCGACCTCGGCCGCCTTCAGTTGCCCCTCGGTCAGCGCGGTTTGCTGCGCGCTCAGCTCACAGAAGACGAAGAGAAGGAACGCAAACAGCACGACGCTGAATTTTCTGAGCATGGTGTCATGGTACCATCGCCGACTTGTGATGCCCAGATTCGTCCGCGACGTCTCCGCCATTTTCTGGCTCTCTCTCTTCTTGATTCTGTCGCCTCATTCCTTCGCTCAGGCACCATTCGAGCCGAAGCCCGGGCTGCCGGGTAAGGACGTGGTATGGGTCCCCACGCCGTCTGATGTTGTCGAGACGATGCTGAACCTGGCCCAGGTGACGCCAAAGGACGTCGTCATCGACCTTGGCTCAGGGGACGGCCGTAACGTCATTGCCGCGGCCAGACGCGGCGCGCGGGCCATTGGCTTCGAATACAACCCAGACCTCGTCGAGCTCTCGCGACAGCATGCCAGGGATGCGGGCGTGGCCGACAAAGCCACGTTCGTCCAGGGCGACATGTACAAGGCCGATATTTCGCAGGCGACGGTCCTGGCCCTCTTCCTCACACCGGAAGTACTCGACCAGATGCGCGACAAGTTTCTGGCGATGAAACCAGGCACACGCATCGTGCTCAATACGTTTCCCGTGACCGACTGGGAACCGGATGCTACCGAAACCACCGGCCCGCCATGCACGATCTGGTGCACGGCAATGCTCGTCACCGTCCCGGCTCAAGTGGCGGGCACATGGCGAATGGGCGACGCGCAGATGGTCCTTCGGCAGGATTTCCAGTTCGTCAAGGGCACCATGGGCACCCAGCAGGTGACCGGACGGCTGCGAGGCGACGAGATCACGCTGACGTCCGGCACGAGCGAATACAAGGGGCGGGTCAACGCCGATCGCATTGAAGGCACCGCCACTACAGCCGGACGTCAGACGGCATGGACCGCCGCGCGTTCAGACACGCGTCCCGCTCGGAATCAATAGAACTTCCGCGAAATACAGAATCCCAGGTACCAGTCGTCGGTGTTCGCGGCGCCTCGCGCCACCTGTCCCATCGTCGTACCGACGCCATTGGTGAAGGTCAATTGGAACATGTGCCCGCCCGCGCGCTTTTCCAGTCCGAAACTCATCTGCGCCGAGCCGGGAGTATGACCCGCAACGCGGGGCGTACCTTCGAACGTCAGGTACACCGTCGGTCGAATCCGAAGGCGTGCACCGAGGCCCAGCAACATGCTGTCGTTGTGGTCGACGATTTCAGACGGCTCGAGGTTCGAGTTGTTGACCCAGATGGGGTGCACGTACAGGGCGGCGTGCTCGCCAATCGTCCTCGAGACGACCGCGCCCAGCGCCGGCGAATAGCTGTCGCGGAAGTTATTCGTGCCGTCGATGGTCGCCAGCGCATCGATCGTGAACGGGAAGGACTCCCCCTGTGCCATCAGCTCGTATTGCGAAAAGAATTCGATGGTTCGATCCGACGTCCGATTAATGCCTACCTGCGTGCGGCGCATGATACCGAAGCGATACTCGAGCCCGATCTGCGCGCCGCTGTCGAGTCCGAAGAAACGCTCGACCAGGTTGCCGAAGTCGCCGTCGTTGAGCGGCGTCAAGAACCGGTGCGTCACTCGAAACGCGCTCTTGTACTTCGGGAGGCGAAGCGTCGTTGGCAACGCAACAAGCGTGAAGTCGGGTTGGGCGAAGTTGATGTCGAGATCGGGGTCGTCCTGTGCGGCAGCCGGCGCACCTATCGCCAGCGCGAGGACACACATCGCACACACGCATCGTAGTCTGCGCATCGCAATCACCTCAGTCGGTTAGTTGTTGGCGGCGCCCTCTTCAATCCAGCGCCGGATGACGGACATTTGCCCCGGCTCGAGAAACGGCCCGTTCCCTCGAGGCATGCGCTGCCCCGCGATATCGGCGTGTCCCTCGAGCTTTTTCACGATGTAGCTGTTGTCTGGATCGCCGGGAATGACGAGCGTCGCTCCGGCCTTTCCAGTACTGGGGCGCCCAATCAGGTTCTGGTACGACCGGCCCTCGAGCAGCACGAGGCCACCGGTCGGCGTGCGGCCCTGATCGGTGTGGCAGCCGATACACGCAAGGCGTCCGCTTGAATCGGTGACGTTGAAGATCTCCCGCTGGATGCTGCTGAAAGTGGGGGTGAGGTTGGGTGTCGGTCCGGTAATGTCGCTCAGCTTCTCATCGCAACCCGAACTGGCAAGGACGAACAGGATAAGGACGGCTTTTCCAAAACCTCTTTTCATTGGGCTCCTTTCGGCTTGGCCTGAACGACAAGCGTGCCCTTCATGTCGTTGTGGCCTTTCCCGCAATATTCAGAGCAGAGGATGGGGAAGCTGCCGGCAGTTGCCGCAACGAATTCGATCGTCACCGGCTCATCTCCCGGTTTGGCTCGCGGCACACCTTTCTTGACCTTGAACTGCTTGATTTCGACACCGTGCGGTCCGTCGGCCGAGCGCACGAGCAGTCGCACCCGCTCGCCCTCCGTCACTTCGATCGTCGATGGCTCGAATTCAAATCGGCGAGCCACGACCTCGATGACTTTCGGTTCGGTTTCCGTTGGGTCCTGAGCGAAGACCGCGCGCTCAATGTCGGGAAGAAGAGTGAGGGTAACGATGACGAGTACCGTGAAGGCAACGCGTCGCAGACGGAACGCCACCATTGGGCGGGTATGCTACCACTCAGTACTTGTATATCAAATGGTTTCGTCTCCTATTTTTGTGCATCAAACAAAATATTTTCAGATCCGATTCAACGTTCTGGATTCCAATCCAATTCTCTGAATCCACGACGAACATCGTCCGCTCGCTGACACTTGAGTGAAGCTCGCCGTCACGGCTCGCGTGCGTCAAGACAGCGAACGTACGCGTGATGCTCGGCATCGTCAGTCAGGCAAGGCTAAGGCCCTGCGCTACCGCAGCACCTGTTAGAGGGTCAACGTCCGCGTGAGCTCTCGAATGTCCTTGATCTTCTCTATAGACTCGATCTGCTCGAGCGCGCGCTGGATGCGATCCTTCGTCAAGAGCGGGGATGCACAATCCACGAAGCGCTCCCGAAGCTCCGCCATCGTGAACGGCCACGCCGGCGAGCCCCTGTAGCGCTCGTCGGACGGCTGCGTCAGCTTTCGGCCGTCCACCAGGTCGACCTCGACGATGCTGCGAATCTTGTCGAAACCCATGGCTTCGATCTTCGGATCGAACTCGGTCGAGACCTTCGTCATCATCTGCTGGATCGGCGCGCTCGAGACATACTCGTCCGTGAATTCCTGAATGCCGGCCTTGCGCTGCAGAGCGATCACCCCCAGCAGAAACGGCACGCAGAACTTCGCTTCGAGCTCGGTCTTTGCCGTCTTGTATCGCAGCGGCTCGAGAATATTCGAGCCTGCCCTCAGCCGGACCGCCTTGATCTGGGCCGGCTGAATGTTGTGATCGGTCACGAGCTTCAGCATCGCGTCCATGCTGGGATGACTGAGGCTTCCGCACGGGTACGGCTTTACCGACACACCTGGGTTCACGATCGAATGCGGACGGCCGAGTGCGCCAATCAGCCGGCGGGGCTCGGCGCCGCCACCCAGCACCTGAAAATATCCCCAGCGCCCGTCGAGACCGTCGTCTCCCGCGGTGAATCCCTGAGACGCGAGCATCACCGCCGTGACGCCGTTCTCGGCCGCGCGCCCGGCATGGAGCGGCTTGGTCATCGATCCGAAATTCACGCGCAGCCCGGCAGCAAAGCTGGCGGCGATGCCGATCGCATGTGCCGTGTGGGCGGCATCCAGCCCCAGCAACCGGGCGCTCCCGCCCGCGCCGGCAAACGTGCCCGCCGTCGCCGTGCTGTGAAATCCCCGCCGGTAGTGGTCGGGGTCGATCGCTTCCGCGATCTTGCACTCGACCTCGAAGCCGGTGAGGAACGCCTCCAGAAACGCCGCCCCGCTGGCCTGCCGCTCTTCCGCCACCGCGAGCGCCGAGGACAACGCGGGCACGGTCGGATGCGTCAGAAGCCCGTACGTGCGATCGGGCGTGGTCGACAGTTGCGTATCGTCGAAGTCCATGGCGTGACCCGAGGCCCCGTTCGCCAATGCCGCGAAGGGCGCCGGCGCGCGCATTCGCTCGGGCCCGAGTATCGAGGCGACGCCGTCCCCTTTTGAAACCGATTTGACGTAGTGCCTGACGATCTCGCTGCCCTCGACCTTCGACCCCGCAAGAATCATCGCAAAGCCGTCTATGAGGCAGCGCTTGGCCTGCAGGATGACGTCGGGTGGAAAGCTGTCGAGTCTCGCGCTGGTGACGAACTCGACGACCGCGCGCGTCGAACCCTTCAAGTCGTCACCGGTGGCTTTTGCAGCCGCCGGTGCAGATACCTGGGCTGCATCGGCAGGGGCGCCTCCCGCAAGCGTTCCAGCCGCACCAGCAGCTACGGTCTGCAGAAACTCTTTTCGATTCATCGAATGATCCTCTTCTACGTCAGGATACCCTTCACGACCTGCGCCTTCTCCACTCCCGTTAGCCTGACGTCCAGTCCCTGGTTGCGCACCGAGAAGCGTTCGTGATCGATGCCGAACCGATTGAGGATGGTGGCCTGGAAATCCCGCACGTGGACGGGATCTTTGACGATGTTGTAGGAGAAATCGTCGGTCTCGCCGTAGACGACGCCTGGTTTGATGCCTGCCCCGGCCAGCCACATGGTGAAGCAGCGTGGATGGTGATCGCGGCCGTAGTTGGTCGGCGTCAGCCGTCCCTGCGAGTAGATCGTCCGTCCGAACTCGCCGCCCCAGACGAGCAGCGTGTCGTCGAGCATCCCGCGCTGCTTCAGATCCTGCAGGAAGCCGTAACACGCCTGGTCGACGTCCAGGCACTGGCTCGGCAGAAATCCCGTCGCGTTGGAGTGGACGTCCCAGCCGTTCAGCCAGATCTGGACGAACCGCGTGCCTCGCTCGAGCAGCCGTCGCGCGGTCAGGCAGCACTGGGCGAAGCTGCCGGCGCGGCGCGCGTCCTCGCCGTACAGCTGATACGTGCTCTCGGGCTCGCCGGACAAATCCGTCAGCTCCGGCACGGAAGACTGCATCCGGTACGCCATCTCGTACTGCGCGATGCGCGTCATCGTTTCCGGGTCGCCAATCTCCTGGTGCTGCAGCTCGTTCATCTCGCTCAACGCGTCGAGCATGCGCCGGCGGACGGCCGGAGACACGCCGTCGGGGTTGTTGATGAAGAGCACCGGCTCGGCGCCCGCACGCAGCGACACGCCCGAAAACTTCGCCGGCAGGAATCCCGCGCTCCACATCCGGGCGGACATCGCCTGGATCGGCGTGCGCAGATTGCTGCGAACAGCGTTCATGACGACAAAGGTCGGCAGATCTTCTGTCAGGTTGCCAAGGCCGTACGCCAGCCACGATCCGATGCAGGGCCTGCCCCCGACCATCGAACCGGTCTGCATGTAGGTAATCGCCGGCTCGTGATTGATCTGCTCGGTATGCAGCGACTTCACAATGGCGATGTCGTCGACCATCTTCGCGGTGTTCGGCAGAAGCTCGGACACCCACGCGCCGCTCTGCCCGTGCTGCGAGAACTTGTAGACCGACGGCGCGATGGGAAATCTCGCCTGACCCGACGACATGGTCGTCAGGCGCTGGCCCTGGCGGATCGAGTCGGGAAGATCTTTGTCGTACCAGTCTTTCAGGCCCGGCTTGTAGTCGAACAGGTCCTGCTGGGGTGGTCCTCCCAGCATGTGCATGTAGACGGCACGCTTCGCCCTGGGCGCGAAGTGCGGAAGATTCGACAGGCCGCCGATGTATTTGTCCGGCGCGGGCCCCGACGCCGCCAGGGTCTTGTCGAGACCGAACATCGTCGCCAGCGCGGCGACGCCCAGGCCGCGTGCGGTGCGCGAGAAGAATTGCCGTCGTGTTTCGTGGATGAGGGCGTCTTCAAAGGGATTCATTTGTTCAGCGCCTCGTCGAGACTGAAGATCTGATTGGCCACCATGGTCAACGCGGCAAGCTCCGGCGCCGGAAGCGTCCGGTCCACCGGAAATGAGCCGACCGCAATCAGCCTGGCCGCCGCTTCCCCATTTGCCCGGTAGTGCGCGACGAAGTCCGCGTACGCCCCGAGGACGATGTCGCGCTCGGCCCCGGTCAGCGTGCGTGACAGCACTCGAAGCACCATGAAGTCAATCGCGGCGCCGACGTCGCCCGGCGACCGCAGCAATGCCCGCTGCGCCAGCACGCGCGCCGCCTCGACAAACTGCGGATCGTTCATCGTCACCAGCGCCTGCAGCGGCGTGTTCGTCCGGTCGCGGCGCACCACGCAGACCTCACGCGTGGGACCGTCGAAGATGTCCATCGACGCCGGCGGCGCCTGCCGCTTCCACAGCGTGTAGAGGCTCCGCCGGTACAACGATTCGCCGTTGTCCTGTGAGTAGTTCCTCGTGTTGCTCGACACCATCGACGTGCCTTCCCACACTCCCGCTGGCTGATACGGTTTCACTGGCGGACCACCCAGCTTCGGCACGAGCAGGCCGCTGGCCGCCAGCGCCGAGTCGCGCACGACCTCGCCGTCGAGGCGGAAGCGCGGGCCTCGCGCGATGAGGCGGTTGGCGGGATCTTTCGCGAGCTTCTCCTGAGATATCGCCGCCGATTGGCGGTAGGCGGCCGATGTCACGATCAGCGTGATCAGCTTCTTCACGTCCCAGCCCGATTCGCGAAACTCGACGGCGAGCCAGTCGAGCAGCTCGGGATGCGACGGCGGCCGCGCCTGCACGCCGAAGTCGTCGGCCGACTCGACGAACCCGGCGCCGAAGAATTCCTGCCACAATCGATTGACGATGACGCGCGCGAACAGGGGGTTGGTGCGATCGACCATCCAGCGCGCCAGCCCGAGCCGGTTCGCGGGCAGCCCCGCGGACATCGGCGGCAGGAACGACGGCGGGGCGGCCTCGACCATCTCGCGCGGCTGATCGTACATGCCGCGAAACAGGAGCGGCGCCGACGGCTTCGAATCGCTCCGCTCTTCGACCACCATCGCGGTGTTCGACCGCAGCTCGATTTCGCGATGCTCGGCGCTGACACGCGTAAAGTCTGCCGACAGTTTCCGGTAGGCGGCATCGCGATAGGCGAGGTAATAACGCTTCAACGCCTCCTTTTCGACGGCCGACCATGCGGTGGCGGCCTTCGGCGCGGCCACGGCCGCGGCCGGCCACGACGCGGCCATCCGCGCCTCTTCTTCTGTAATGACGCGATTGAAGACGCGGAATTCGGCGAGGGATCCGTCAAGACCCCGTTCGCCGGTCGCAGACGCCCCAAGAGACACCGGCTCCGCGTTTCTGACGCTGCTCTTCAGCTCGGGCGCAATCGTCGAATCCTGATTGCCGTAGGCGCCGCGCTCGATCGCCATCCGGGTGCCGTTCAGATAGAAGGCGTAGCCGTTTTCAGATTTACTGCCGTCATAGCTGAACGTCAGGTGATTCCAGCTGCCGGCTTTCACGGGCTTGTTGTACGGCGCCAGCGCGCGGATCGCTTTGCCCTCGGCGTCGACCAATCGCAGCCGCGCGACGCCTTCGTCAATCTCGAACGCCCAACCTGTAGCGGGCACCGGCGGCGTGCTCGTAGAGTCGCCCGCGGTCAGCTGGCTGGCGATCACCAGCGCCTGTCCGCCACCGGTTTGCCCGGGATGCAGGGTAATCTTCGGGAGGAACACCCAGGCCGTCATCGAAAACGGCGCATCACCCGACACGTCGATGCCGGGCAATTTCAGCGGAGCACGGCCGTCGAACTTCAACGACGGAATCCCGGTCCAGGGAGAGGCCTCACCCACAGTCAGGCCCGACTCGAGCGGCAGCGAGCTCTCGGCGCCGGCCCGCCGAACACGCACGGCATTCGCACCTGCCGAAACGGCAAGCACTTCCGCATCGCCCAGCGGATCGCCGACTTTGCGCCGCTCCGCAGATAACACCCACGTATCGAATCGCGCATTCGGCGCCGCGATGGCGGCGTTCATCCTCGACCGCAGGGATTTCCTGAGCGCGTCCAGCTCGAGCCACCGCGCACGGTCACGATCGTGGGGCACGGTCACGATCGGGGGCGGATCCGGCCGGTTGTTGTCCATCACGCGCTCGGTCGTGTTGTTGAAAAACGCCTCGAGCGCGTAATGGTCCTTCTGCGTAATCGGATCGAACTTGTGGTCGTGACACGTGGCGCAGCCCACCGTCAGTCCCAGGAACACCGTGCCCGTGGTGTCGGCCCGATCCTTGATGTACTGAAAGCGGACTTCTTCCTCGATGATGCCGTTCTCGTTGGTCGTGGTGTTGCTGCGCACGAATCCCGTCGCGATGAGCTGATCGAGCGTCGGACTCGGCAGCAGGTCGCCGGCGAGCTGCTCGATGGCAAAGCGATCGAACGGCATGTTGGCGTTGAAGGCGTTGACGACCCAGTCGCGGTACGGCCAGATGCCGCCACGATAGTTGTCGTAGTGAAGACCGTTCGTGTCGCCATAGCGCGCCGCGTCGAGCCAGTAGCGCGCGCGGTGCTCGCCGTAATGTGGCGACGCGAGCAGCCGGGCCACGACCCTGGCATAGGCGTCCGGCGATGAATCAGCCACGAACGCGGTGACCAGGTCGGGCTCGGGCGGCAACCCCGTCAGGTCGAGAGAGAGACGGCGGACCAGCGCGTGGCGCTCGGCCTCGGGATTGGGCGTCAGCCCCGCCTGTTCAATTTTCGCCAGCAGAAAGCGATCGACAGGCGTGCGAACCCACTTCAGGTCGTTCACCGGCGGGAGGGCCGGCCGCACTGGCGCGACGAACGCCCAGTGCTGGTTCCATCTGGCGCCCTGCTCGATCCAGCGCCGGATGCTTTCCTTCTGCGCATCGGTCAGCGTCTTGTGCGTCGAGACGGGCGGCATCCGCCGGGCAGGGTTCTCGTCGGTGATCTTCCGGTACACCAGGCTCTCATCGGGCTTGCCTGGCACAATCGGCGCACCAGTCCGGCGCGCCGCTAGCGTCTCTTCATGGATGTCGAGCCGCAGATTCGCCTTGCGCGTGGACTGGTCGGGGCCGTGGCACACGAAGCAGTTGTCCGACAGGATCGGACGGATCTCGCGCTGGAAATCCACGATGTTCGCGGGAACCGCCCGCGCCGGCGCCTGCCCGGGCGCTGGAGCAGGTTTCCCCGCAACCACGATCCCAATCGACAGAATGCAAAGCGCAACGCAGGCGATCGAACGAACCCATCGAAGGTGACGAGCCTTCACGAGTCCTCCTCGGAGGGGATC
>Ga0065705_10001831_pt1 | contig 29310 bp, 15 predicted proteins | sample SwibulcommuniRL2_FD_59092 | JGI IMG/M metagenome (GOLD analysis project Ga0065705, IMG submission 59092) | Bulk soil microbial communities from switchgrass field near Rose Lake, East Lansing, Michigan, USA - RL2 Bulk Soil v2 (version 2) | ecosystem: Environmental > Terrestrial > Soil >...
CACGCGAGCAACTGGATCTGCTTTTACAGATCGAGCATACGCTACGGCCTCTTTGAAATGCGCACGCTCCGCGATCTGCAGCGGGCTGGGCGGCTTGGTGAACTTGGGTTTGCGGCAGACAATAATTCTGCCCTTGTACTTCTTGAATACCAGGTTGCCAATGGCGCCTCGGTATCCATCGATCGTTTCGTTTAAGTTGACTTCAGTCATGTTTTCTCCTTAGCTTAGATTTTGTTGAAAGGTATCTACCGGATGGTCAAACGGGTCCTTTTTGATCTTATCTTCCTTCGATTTTCCTTCGTTTTTGGTTCGTTTTTGCTTTCTAGCACCGTCCCGACACTTGCGCAGGCACGCAGTGCAGGTGAGGTTGGCATTGAATATGCAGGTAACCTCAGACCATCCTTCTGAATAGGCTTGCTTAAAGTTAGATGCCACAAACCTTCGGGACGGTGCATGAACGAGAAACAAAATGTGCCTGGCCGAAGGTTCGGCCAGGCACATCGAACAGCATGGGGTGGTTTCAACTTCGGCAGCCTGGCGGTCTTGTTGCGAAGAGCACGCAACTTAAGGTCCATGGCTTTGCGTCCCCGCCTTTCGGCGGGTTTGCTAGTATCGGTATCAATGTTGGGAAGGTTCGATTGGCGTCATGTTACCACCGCGGTGAAAGCCCCTGTCAAGCGATTTGTTTTGACAATCGTCTTGGATTTTCCTGTCAAATATCATTTGTAATACCTGAACCTCGTAAGGCGGGTTTTCAACCCGCTTAACCAGTTAGTCCGGCTGGAAGCCGGACCTACTTTGCCTCTTCCTTCGCCTTCTCAGCAATCTTCTTGACAACCCCCAGTCTCGCCAGGCTAATTATGAACCGTCCCATCTGGCATTATTGTCCCTTTGTAAGACACCTTACCCAATTCGGCATCTCTAAGATCGGCTCCACTCAGGTCAGCGCCACTCAGATCGACCTCGCTCAATTTGGCTCCTTTAAGATCGGCGCCACGTAGGTTGGTACCGCTGAGGTTGACTCTAGATGTCGCATTGCTTGTGATGATCTGTTGGTAGTAGCTGAACGAGAAATAGTTACACACACCAAATAATTCAGTTTATGGTTCAAACCCTAGGGGCTTTTATATGAATAGTGCTTAGTAATCATTCGTAGATGTTCGGTGAACGACTGCTTCTAGCTGCTGAGATTGAAAAAATTGTAGAGAACGGCCCACGCTTGACAAAGTCCGGCAAATGGCAGTATCCAAGGGAAGTCGTTGGATTAAATCAAAAGGGCAGGGAAGGGGAACAGGTCAAGGGTGCTAGTTGGCACGGGCGAGTTTTCTCAATAGGTAGTAAATCGATTGTAAGGTGTATTTTCTAGGATTGGGGTATATTATCGATCAGGATCCGTGAAATCCTACTTTTGTCATGCGGCTCGGACTAAATAAGTTCGGGCCGTAACCACTTAAAGACATGGCTGGCAATTAGCCAGGCTTTTGATTGTTATTGGGAAAGAGATTTGAACTTTGTGATGAGTTGTTTGATACTGTCAGCAGTTGTGCAAAGTCGGTTTTCCGTAGGCGCGCCACCAACGCCTCCTGCGCATGGCACCAGACCGACCGAAGTGGCAATAAGAATAATGCCGCCAGGCTTCTGGTAGTGTAACTGTTCCAGCTCGTCAACGGTCAAAGTTCACATTGTTGTAATGTGCTTAGTCTTGTGCAATCGAAGGGTGTTGGATATTATCGAAGCAACATTGAGGATCGTAAGAGGCAAGATCGGCAATATGGCAATGGGACGGAATTCTCAACTAACCCGGCAAATTGGTGAGCACCTTGTACTTGCAAAACTTGGCAGGCTTGGATACAGCGCAAGTCCATTTGCTGGAAATGTTCCTCAATTCTATTATGGGAAATAAAAGGCAAAGCATCGTGAAAATCATTATCAAAGCAATCTGCCCCATATTGTTCGTGGTAGTCATGCTGACATCCTGCAGCGGCTCCGCGCCAACGCCTCAGAGCAGTTCTACAAACACCTTTGAAGCAGCGCTCTCTGCCGCGTATACGGAATTTGCGGAAACACAAACGGCCCTTCCAACAGGCACGCCAGCTGCCACTCAATTCCCAACCATTCCTGGAGCTTCCTTTACTGTTGTCCCGCCGGCAGCGGACGAGCAGGTCTACGTAGATCCCGAAGGCTGGTACTCCGTGAACCTTCCCGCGGATATGAAGTCCTGGGACAAACCGAACGTCTTTACAGGCGGGAACCGCCTCTTTGAGACAGACTATTTGCCTTATATGTCAAAACCTATTAACCTCTGCCTCTGGTTGGCAAACGTGGAGTCCAATCCAAAACAAAGCAGCGTGAACTGGATGCCTCCATGTTCCGTAAGCGGCAAAACAGACGATGGGTACAACGTGGATTTTGCGATCTATGAAAACCCTCTCGCCGATCCGGATCACCGTTTCATCTATGTAAAAATGGGCAGGTTGTATTCGTGGGTGGACACTCATATTAAACACACAGTAACCTGGCTGAAAAAGGCACCGGAAACAAACTCTGGGACGTCGCTCTTAACCCCTAAGGAAGCCTCCTTTTGGGAAAATCCAGATACCCTGTTGAAAGACGCTACGATCACGGAATATGTTTTGCCTCCTGAGGCACAGGCTGGTCCAATGGTGGAAATGTTAACGAGCTTCGTGCCGGAGGAGGCCAAGCCTGATTGGGAAGCGATCCGGAAAGAGTATGCTGCATTGCCAAAAGAACCCACAGTGGAAGAACAATTGAAGTCACTTGGTTATCAGCTCAAGGTTGTGGAAACACAACCAAACTACCGGCAGCAGTTGTTCCGCAATGGCAGGCTCTTATTTGATTATGTCTTTAACATTCCAAAGGTCTACAAAATATCCACCGGTTCCGGCCCGATCACGGCGTTTGTCGTCAATGTGATGGGCACGCAGTACAATGGATACTTCGATAGTTTCCTGGTAGTGAATGACGCCATCTACGCCTGGGATTATGCCTCCTCCGACACCGCCAACTTTGCGCCCATTCTGTACCAGAGCGAGCTGTTATGGGCAAAGGGGACCGAAAATAGGGGCGTAGAAATCAGAAGGAGCAACCGGGAGGTTCTGTTCAACTTCCGCACCTACTTTGCCGCGCATCTGGAGGTGAACAGTTTCCGAGCTTGGAACGATCACTGGATTTTGACCGCAGGCGATTTTATAGTCCAGGACGGAGAGATCCTCAACCAAAAGCTGGGGTTTCAGGAGATGTTCGCATGGAGCTTGATAGACGAGAAACCCGTGTACTTATTCCGCAAAGGGGCAAGGCTGGGTCTCTCTTACGATGGCAAGGTTCTTCTGCTACCTTATGATGATATCCCACGTGGCCTTTGCTGCGGTTTGGGAGTCAACAATCCCGGTGTCTATGATCGTTCCATGCGCTTCTTCGGGAAACGGGATGGGGTTTGGTATTACGTAGTAGCTAAATTTCAATGATCCATCATCCTGAAAATTCGGGCATCCCTCGTCCCACCCGCCAGCCCTCATCAGGGTGCTGCGCGATACCCCTGAAGGGGAATAACGCGAGTCGTTGGCACACTTCGCACAAAATGGAGAACATAGAACAAATGCGAAAAACCATCATCATTATCATTATTTTCTTTGCCCTTATACTCGTTTCCTGTTCATTCCAACCAAAATGGGTTTTGCTCCACCCCTCAAACAATCCGCCAGCATTGGCTCAGAGCGGATTTGCATACGACACAAAGTCAGATGAAGGTATAGTGTTTGGGGGGATTTACAAAGATAAGTGGTCAGATGACACCTGGATATGGAATGGAAGCGATTGGCGCAAAGCAGGTTCAACAAATAAACCACCCGCCCGCGAAAAAGTAGCTATGGCATATGATGAAACGAGAGACAAGGTGGTTATTTTTGGGGGAAGCATGGATAAAACAATCTTTGATGATACCTGGGAATGGGATGGGAAAGACTGGAAATTAGCAAAATCTGTCCATAAACCTCCCGCCCGATGTTGCCATGCTATGGCTTACGATAGCGTGAAGAAAAAAGTATTGTTGTACGGTGGTTGGAATAGCATTACTGGCGAATTCTTCAACGACACTTGGGTCTGGGATGGAAAAGATTGGAAACAACTTTCTTCTGGCAATGCTCCGTTATCAGCAGCGCACATGCTAGTCAACTTCTCAACAGAAAAGAAATTGATATCTGTTCCGTCATCGACCTTTGCTAACACTTGGGAATGGGATGGAAATGGATGGAATGAAATTCTTTCCCGTCCTATTCCATCTCGTGCAGATGGGAGGAGCATCTTTGACAGCAAATATAAGAGAATAGTTTTTTTTGGCGGGATCGAAAAGAGTACGACATTTCTAAACGACACTTGGGTATTCGATGGACAGATATGGAACTTGTTAAAGGTCTCCTCTCCACCTCCTCCTCGTTTTGCACACATTATGTTTTATGATCTAAAGAGACATAGCATCATTTTGTTTGGCGGTGCGGGAAAGGAAAGTCTATTGGGCGATACCTGGGAACTTGTATTACCGCAAGATTTATCGGCCATGGTCGTTGAAAAAACTCCAACGCCGTAAAAGTCAAAAGCCTGCCAACAAAGTGTACATCTTGCTGATGTGATTACCGACTGGTAATACAAGCGGTTAGGCAGTTCAACATCGCACTACAAATATTCGGAGAAAATATGACAGAGCAACTTAGTTCAATTGAACTTCTTGAACCTGCGCCCAAGAAAAAGAGAATAAATAGATATTTACTAGCATTTCTTATCTTAAGTGGAATATGCTTCATTGTACTTATCGTATTCTTCATTTATTTTCAAAACACCATGCCATTGCGTACAGCAGACGCGCTGATGAACCAGGGTAGATGTACAGAAGCAATGCCCATTTTGGACAAGCTAATCGAGGATAGACCAAATTGGGTATTGCCATACGAACGCCGTATCACCTGCAACATGAATTTTCAATCCAATGTATTCACGGAAGCACTGGCATATAAGCTCGCGGCCCTGGAGGATGCGAATACGATTATAGAACTGAAGCCCACCACCGGAGGCTATTACGCGTTGAGGGACTACATTCTGCGCGAAACGGCTTCCCTGGAGGTCGATTCCGTCAACCTTTTTGCCATGTATGACCTTGCCAATCAGAATGTGGTCAAAGCCATCGAACTTGGCGTGGTCCCGACCAGTTATGTGTACCGGCATTATGCTCGCAATTTGATCGAGGGAAATCACTGCGAGGAGGGTCTGGCCGAGACCCAAAAACTGATCGATCAAACCACCCGGCAGAGCAACGATTTTGGGCAATATTACAGTGTATATCTTACCGAAGCCTACCTGTGTCTCGGCGACCTGGACAAGGCACTCGAAAGTGCTCAAACCATCACCTGTGACGATCCCATTTCGACCTGCAAATCTGGTTTGTTGACGGAGATTTATTTTCAATCCGGGGACGATGAGCGCGCCCTGGAGACTGTCAATTATATGATCAACTGGCAGCCGCTGGGAGGCGCGTGGCGTTACTTCGTCCGCGCTTTGATATATTACGAGCAAGGGGAAAAAGAGTTAGCCTTGCAGGATCTTGAACGTGGAGATGCTTATTCCTGGTATGGGAATGGCGTGTACTGGTATGTGAAAGCCAAACTCGCCTTCGATGCAGGCGATAAAGAAAATGGCATCCTCTACCTTCAGAAAGCCGAGCAAACATTGGATGCGACTTATACGCCCTTACGCAAACAGATCATTAAAGAACTGATAACTTACGGAGAGGAACCTATTAGGCTAGCTCCTAATCTGCCATTTACTCCTGTGCCTGTCCCTTAAAGTTATTCCCATAAAATATCGCCCAACAGCTGGAACCACCAGCGGGCAAGCAAGCTGTGGACTGCAACAACATGTGATACAGGCCAAAACATCAAGAAATCGCCAAATTTAGCCTTGTTTTCGATGATTCTAGCCCAAAAAAAGTGTATTGGATGTCAGTGCAGTTGACACAAGCCGTTAGGTGGTTCGCCTGAACTCAAAAACAGAATTTATAAGGACACATCATGGAAAAAAATGTAGAAACATCTTCGGAACAAGGTCTGCTAGATTTATCTGTTGAACTCTCGTCAGGCGATGTCACTGCTGGAAACGAGTTTGCGATTTTTGTCTTGGTTAAGAATCCTTTTAGCAAACCTCTTTGGATACGAGAAGTTAACGTAAGTCTCCCCAGTGAATTAAAGCGAGTTCACGACGAAAATATTCAAGAAAAAATCAAAGAGACTCAAAACAACTACCAGAAAGAAAATGAAGAAAGAAAACAAGAACACAAAGAATTGCAAGATAAGATTGATGGCTTTCAACAACAAATCAATGAACTCAATATATCTTTAACCGCAAATCCTCAAAAAGACTCTGATGAAATATCTAAACTTCTTCGCAAATTGGAATTTCATTTAGAAAGTCTCGAAAGCCAATTACGGAATAGCCTAGTTGGGGCATCTAATGTAACTATAACTGACGGGGCAGAAGTTGACATATTAAGAATAGGCTCACAACTAACAAATGTGACTATTGAATCTGACAACAAAGCACCTGACAGTAAAACTACAAAAGTAAAGCAAATCGAAATTTATGAACCCTGGTTAATATACGAACGACAATCTCAAGAACGAATTGTAAAACTAAGAAGTTCGTTGCCTGAAAATTCAGCTCTTCAGCCTGGCAGTACCGCAGTTTATACGGTTGTATTGAATGTGAAACGCTCTCTAGTTTTCACACCTTCTAAATATCGCCTTCAATTCTATGTTAACTACAATTTTGACTCGCCATCGTCGCACCATGATGTAATAATGTCAGCAGAAAAAACATATACCAACACAATCGCACATTCTCTTTCGATAAGACCATCAGTTTATTCTGTACTAACAGGTTCAGTAATCGGCGGGATTGCTGGTGCAATCGCTCGCTTATTGCAGTCACCCACAATGCCCACCGCTCAGGGCATAACTGTTACATTATTTTTGTCAATAATTTTAGGTGGCATGGCAGTAATATTTATGGCCCGAAAATCCGACGCACAATCTTTTATTTCGATTGAAGATTTTTGGGGCGGAATATTAATAGGCTTTTTAGTTGGGTACACAGGCACATCATTTTTTGAAGGTGTTACAGGAGCGCAATTGCCCAAGCCATAAAAATATGTCTACCAAAGCCGCACCTAACACAGCGTACGCCGGGACTAGCGTGATAGGACTGCTGCCTGAAGGGACAGCGTGCGCGTTTCCTTCATTTTCTCTTTGCGTTCTGTTTCAGCTTCCACGCAGCTAGATCGTTTGGCGTCAACCCAACAATGCCAGGCAACCGGTAAATCAACTGTAAGGTGTACTTCTTAGGGATTGGAGTATATTATCGATCAGGTTCATGAAAACCTACTTTTGTCATGCGGCTCAGAGTACCAAAGAACCAGTTAGAGCCGCAGGCGTCTGATCAAGGAAACGGGGAGAGTCCATTCAGATCATTCTACAAGAGCCTAAAACCTACCCCCAGATATAGAAAGCCCCCAACTAAAAGGCTACAGCGAAGCTAGAGCGAAGCGGGCTTCGCCCGAAAACGTCTCTTTTGCCAAAAATGAGCGCCAGATATGGGGGTCAAGCTAACAAAAAAGCAAATCAAAACCTATACCAGCCAATCCAAAAACTTATCCCATCCGCCAGCGAACGGCAGGAACCACATCTCCATACTCGTGAGTCATCAACGTGCTGCGCACTACGAAGTATGTCATTCGCTACGCTGCCAGACGCAGGTTTGCTTTTTCTCGGAAGTTGTTTGGGGTCATGGAGAGGTTCCAGTGGAGGTGTGATTAGGGAATTATCGTATGGATTGTGGAGGGGAAAGGAGTTGCAAGGTATCCATTATGTAAAGCACAGACTTCTACCCCGTCAAAACTTTACCACTGCGCGCCTATTGGCTGCTCCAGTGAAAAGACAATGTCTGCTGCATACGCAACTCTCCGGGTGTCAGTTTCAGAGAGAAGCATAGTGATTTCCCGGTAAGTTCAGTTTGGAATTGATCGAAATTTGCAATTGTTGCAAATTTAGGATGATGCTTATCATACCTCGATAGCATCGACTGTAATCAATTCGTAACTTCAATGCGCTTCTATCGTCATGTTCTAGTAATTGCCAAGGCGGACTAACCGCAATTGACCCATTTTTCGGAAGTTGGTCATTAATACAGCATCAGCGTACTGGAATGGGGACAATATCAAGGAACTTAGGGAGATTGAACCATGCAACAAAAACCTGCCAGCCGTTCGGCGTATAGATTATTTTCGCTCGCCTTGTTGGTGAGTCTGTTATTTTCCAGTTTTAGGGTAGATACGATTTCGCCTGTTCATGCGCAGGAAGCCTCCACGGAAACACCGACTCCTGCCGCAGCAGCTATCCCTGAACAAGGTGACTCCAGCCAGGATTCTAAAAAGGTCTCCAGACCCATTGCATCTCAGTTCATTATTCATTTCAAAAACAACACACCTGAAGAGGATAAGAAAGCCTTCGTGCATACCCGGGGTGGGGCTGTTGTGCAGCGGATCGATGCCCTCGATATCATGGTAATCCGTTTGTCCGAACAGGCACAGGGCAGGCCCATTCCTAAGTCTGCTATCGTGGAAAGCATCGAACAGGATTATTTCATCGACGTTCTGGACGATGCGGCTCCACCTAACGATCCACGCTATCCCGAGCAATGGGCTTTGCCTGCAATCGGAGCGCCATCAGCATGGGCACAATTGTCAACCGATGCGCAAAAAGTGACTGTCGCCGTCGTTGACAGCGGCATTTGCGCTTCCCACCCCGATCTTGCGGGCCGCATCGTGGCTGGTTGGGACTTCCTCGAAAACGACGCTGTTCCCCAGGATGATTTCGGTCACGGCTGTTCTGTCTCTGGTGTGATTGCTGCCAACATGAACGATGGGATTGGCATTGCAGGTGTTGCGCCAAATGCCCAGATCATGCCGCTGCGTGTCTTAAATGCTAGTGGTGTCGGTGCTTATTCTGATGTCGCTGCAGCTATTGTATACGCAGCTGACCACAGCGCACAAGTAATTAACCTAAGTTTGGGCGGTTCAAATCCATCTTCCTCTTTGGAGGATGCGGTCAATTATGCGATTTCAAAAGGTGTGATTGTCGTTGCTGCAGCAGGGAATAATGGCACGGAAGGTGCATTATTTCCTGCTGCGTATCCGGATGTGATTGCGGTTGGCTCCGTTGACTCTAATATGCAGCATAGCAGTTTCAGCAACTATGGCTCCCAGATTGATATTTGGGCCCCAGGAAGCAATATTCTCACAACCAAGCGCGACGGTAGTTATGGGCTGGTGAGTGGCACATCTTTTGCTGCACCATATGTGGCGGGGGCGGAGGCAATTGAGAAAGTAACAAGCCACACCATAGTTTTAGATGGAAGGACTCTGAGTCTTGGTGATGGATTAGGTGTCTTAACGCCAACTCCGTTAACTGCAACACCAATTCCCACACCAACCCATACAATAGTAACAAATCCGCAGGTTCCCGGAAAGTATTTTGATGCAAAGGATAGATTTTCGTTCGCATATCCCGATAATTGGTCTCTAAACGAACAACATTGGAGCGATACTGACCCAATGACATTTGACGCATTTATCGAATTAATCACACCAGATAAGGAGATAATTACACTGCGTACTTGGGATGATGAAGATAATCAAAGTTTAACTGATCTTGCACATCAACATCTATATCCTATTCTTCTTGATACGGCTCATTTATATGACAGGGGAGAAATTAATGGCAATGAAATGATAATGATGAGCGAAGATGGAATACCTAATCAAAGACCAACGATATTGTACGCATTCTTTAATTGTAATAGTGTGACTTTGCGGATCCAGTATATTGGATATCATGGTGGGACAAATTCACAAATTTATCGGGATATTTTAGAGACATTTGAGTGTAATGGTCAGAGTGAAAAGGCATCAATTGTGCCCAAAATTGAGCCAGCTATATTTATTACAGAATCAGATACATTAGCAAATCAAGGTTTGAATCCCTGCTATGGACATTGGGACCCAACTGAAGGTTCAAATACATCTAGGTACGATTGTGGAGAATGTACTTGGTGGGCCGCATATTCTCGCCCCGATATACCAACAGATGGCACATGGAACTATGGTTTAGATGGCGGCAATGCTTATGTATGGGATGATATCGCTCGTGAAAACAATCGTTTTATAAACATGGTTGTTGATTACCCGGAGGTGGGAGCAATTGCTGTGTGGGAGAAAAATGCTAGTATTGGTGTTCCTGCCGGCCATGTCGCGTACGTTGTTGAAGTGAACGGAGATGGCACATTTGATGTTACACATATGAACTGGCTTGGCTCAAGAGCTCCTCAGAGAACCGATAATCTTCCTGACAGGTCAGATGTTCATTTTATCCTTGGTGGTGTGACGTTTTTTGAAAATCAAAACTTTGGCGGTAATTGGGAAAGGATTAGAGGATCCCAGTCGAATCTGAATTATGGATGGGGAATTAGCTCGGTATTTATTCCAGCAGGTTGGGATGCGATTCTATACAAAAACTCCAACTATGATTCGTCCAGCTGGCGTGAAAGATGGGGAGAACAGACAGTTGATGCATTGAATGCGTCACTTTGGGATCTCCAACTTGATTACTTTTCAGACAGTTCGAACATGAACAACAATGTGAGATCGGCCAAAACTGGACTTAATATATGTTTCCAACCATTTGGCTTAACTGAAGAAGGGGCGGGCAATTTGGGGTGTGGTGGTCCACCCCCCCCAACGGAGACTCCCACTCCTCCAGGAACTATAGATGGGTTTAAACTAATATCAGTTTCATCGCCTACTGTCCAGAAAGGGGAAACATTCCCAGTTAGCATCACCTATGAAGTAGTAAGCGGGCAATTGCTTCAGTCGCGTGGCGATCACCTGTTTGGATTTGATCCTACTTATGGCGCCTGGCCAGTACAGGCTGTAAGTGGAACGGTCAATCCTGGTCAACAAGTAACGTTTATGTTTAACTTGACAGCTCCCCAGCAAACGGGAACGTTTGAATCAAAATGGCAGCTCAGAGTAGGAGGTAATCTTGTAGGTCCGCAAGCGATCGTCAGATTTGCGGTCCAAGATACTTCTCCGCCACCAACCAACAGCGGTCCTTGGAATTCACAGGCATGGCAAAATAAATACTTGGCGGGTTATCCTAACCGGGAAGACCAATGGACCTGGGACGATAACTACCCATACGTTTATTTTGATTGGGGTACAGGTGCGCCCTATGGCTGGGGCGGGAACGAATTCTCCATGCGTCTATGGAAAACGATCCATTTTCCGGGCGGCTATTACTCCTTCCATACCACCCATGATGATGGTGTAAAAGTTTATCTCGATAATACTGTGATTATTGATGCGTGGTGGGACGGAAGCGGTGGCCACGATATTGGCAAAACTGTTTCCGCGGGTGATCACGAAGTAAAAGTTGAATATTACGAGAATCAGGGCGATGCTAACGTAAATGTTTATTGGTATGGACCTGGATTTCCAGAGCCTGATACAAATCCTCCCGATGGCCGTATCACATCCCCGGCGAATCATTCTGCAACCGCAGCCGTACCTCTGACAATTACCGCGGATGCATCTGATGATGTTAGCGGTGTGAATCGCGTGGAGTTCTACGCGAACTATTGTGATGGGTCGTGCGGTTGGCGTCTGATCAGTACAGATTATTCTCTACCATATTCTACTAACTGGGATTGGTCTTCTCTTGCAGATCAACATGTGCAACTCACTACACATATGATTGACAATACCGGTAAAGTGCGAATGGATCCAGGAGGCTATGTAGAGGTTGATCTGGATCGAACGAAGCCAGCGGTTAGCATCACCAGTCCGATTGATGGAACCTCGCTAAACGGGGATCCGATAACTATCACTGCAAGTGCCAGCGACAGCCTGAGTGGCGTATGGAAATTGGAATTCTTTGCAGGTTACAACGATGCATCCGGAGCAGGCGCGCAAGGTATCTTTGAATTTCCATCCCCAGCTTTGCTTGAAACTTCAGGCGAATTATCTTCAGCAGAAGTTTCGGCACAAGGCTGGCATGTAATTGGTTGGGATGAAAACGGAAGTGATGGCTGGAGTCTTAACTGGACTCCTTCTGATGTGCCCGATCAATCTGGAATTTCGATATTTATCTATGCTTATGACCATGCAGGTAATTCTCAAGGAGCGATTCGTTCAGGCCTGACTCTGCAGCGTCAAATCCCAGTAGATCTGCTTTTTAATGGAGGTTTTGAAGAGGGCAACACTCTTCCGGTCTTATGGAGTCAAGACGCGTGGACAGCATCCTACAGTACATTTACATGGGATACCGCACAGAAACATTCCGGTGCTAAAAGCGTCAAAATTGATAACACCACTGCTAACGATGCACGCTGGATTCAAACCGTTTATGTCCAACAGAACTCGAATTATCGTTTGTCAGGTTGGGTCAAGACAGATAACGTAGCTCATATAAGTGGAGACAGTTGGGACGACGCTGGAGCAAACCTGTCAATTATTGATGGAAGTGGAAATCACATATACTCGTCTCCGAAACTGTTTGGGAGCAATCCATGGACATATGTGACCTTGGAGCTTAATACAGGATCTCATTCACAAATTGATGTTGCTTCTAGACTAGGTATGTATTCTGGCACTACCACAGGAATTGCTTGGTTTGACGATCTCAGGCTTGAGTTATTGAGTTCACCACAGTGTTATACGCTGACTAAAAACGTAAATCCAGCGGGGAGTATTGCTGCAAGTCCAGTGCCGAACTGTAGCAATGGAACCAAATATGTTCATGGAACCGTGGTAAAGCTCACAGCAAGTCCAGCAGGCTACGGTTTCAGTAATTGGAGTGGGGATGCTTCTGGCTCAACTAACCCCACATATATGACGATGACAGCCGACAAGTCTGTCACAGCAAACTTCAGGCAGGCAGCGTCACAGACTTTTGGGGATGTTTCTACCGGCTACTGGGCGTGGAACTTTATCGAACGACTGTTTTCGGCAGGCATTACAGGCGGCTGTAATGTGAGTCCGCCCAGCTATTGCCCTGAAGCGACAGTAACGCGCGCGCAGATGGCAGTCTTCCTGCTGCGAGGTATTCATGGCTCATCATATTCTCCTCCCATGCTCGCAGACAATACGGGCTTCGGAGATGTATCTACTACGTACTGGGCCGCAGCCTGGATCAAGCAATTGGCAGCCGATGGCATCACAGGAGGTTGTGGCTCTGGTAATTATTGCCCTGAGTCACCTGTCACTCGTGCCCAAATGGCTGTTTTCTTACTGCGATCCAAACACGGAGCAGGCTACAATCCGCCTGCGGTAGGAGTAAGTACTGGCTTCGACGATGTTCCTCCAACCTCCTGGGCGGCGGCGTGGATCAAGCAGCTGGTGGCGGAAGGCATCACAGCTGGTTGTGGAAGTGGAAATTACTGTCCCGATGCGCCAGTCACAAGAGCACAGATGGCGGTATTTTTGGTACGGACTTTCGGTTTGCCTTGATTTTTATATAATTAAGAGTACACAATAGATAAAAAGAGTTGGTCAGTCTTTTCGGCTGATCAACTCTTTTGGACAAAACTTGATCGAGTCACATAATTATGTTCCATTTATTGGGCAGACCACCCAGCTGTCTGCTCGCGGCGAAGCAAATACTCTGTCCATCCGCGGGTGTGCAGGGCATGGTCGTTTTCAGTGGGTTGAGTTAAGTATACACAGAGTCAAATCCTGGGGAAATTTGATTTCATGATAAACGTTAATTGTAGTCGTGTTTTCAAAGTGCTACAATATGCGCAGCAGAAGACTATTGGGTTGGATTGGAGGTCGCTATGAAAATGGTCCACTTTCGGAAATTAAACATAAAGTTGGGGACTCTCTTTATGGTGCTGTGCCTGCTGGCGTTAAATGTGGGTTCAGTTTCGGCACAAGATACGTGGCGTGGTGCGTGGCCTACGATGTATGCATCAATTTCTTCAACCATGCCTATGCTGTCACCAACAGATGTCCTCTTCAACGGTGGATTTGAAAATGGCGATGCATTTCCCCTTGGTTGGCAAGCAGTGGCGTGGGATATGACCGGTAGTAGCTTTTCTTGGGACACCAATCAAAAGCATTCTGGAAATAGAAGTATCAAAATTTCAAACAATACAGCCAATGATTCGCGTTGGAATCAGGATGTCTATGTTCAGCCAAATTCAGACTACCGATTGTCTGGTTGGATAAAAACAGACAATATCGATCAATCTCAAGGAGGTACAGGCGCAAACCTCTCCTACGGTGCTTTCTTAAATACTTTGCCCCTATTAGGTACTAACAATTGGACATATGTCAGCGTTGATTTTAATACTGGCTCCGAAACACAAATAACTATCTCTGCTCGAATAGGTATGTTTGGAGGGGTTATTACTGGCACGGCCTGGTTCGACGATTTGAAGCTCGAACTATTAAGCGCTTCCAAATGCTATGCTTTGACAAAAGACGCAATTCCAACCGGAGGAGGAATGGTTATAGCATATCCACTTCCCAATTGCGCGAATGGCACACAATATACAGATGGAACTGTTGTCAAATTAACTATCACCCCAAAAACAAATTACAATTTTGTCTCTTGGGGCGGAGCCTGTTCTGGCACAGGAGATTGTATAGTGAGCATGACGTCCACAAAATCTGTCACTGCCAATTTTTCTCAAAGCTCAACAAAAAATCCGCAATGGAAGATTCTTGTATTAATCTATTCCTCGACTGATTTCACATACAGTGATGGCCAGGGCCAGCATCATGTAGTGGCTTCAATGTCCCAAAATGAAATTGATCGAGCTGTTTTTGCGTCCAATAAGTTCATTGGAGTCGATATACCGGCTTTGACAAGCGGAAATATGTTTCCCCTATTAACAATTCGATATCCTAATCACTCATTATCATCTCTGGATTCGTTTTGTGGGTATTGGCCAAGTCGAGCGAACACTTATACAGATCTTGATCCTTTATTTGATTCTGTAATTGTTATTTGGGATGATTCTGGAATAGATCAAGTAACAGGAAAACTGGCTGATCTCAACGGGTGCGGTGGTCTAACGGCATCTAATGGCATCGGACAAACATATGCAACATTTGTTATTGATATGGTTGCGTCGAATCAACGGAACGTCTTCAAGCATGAATGGGGACATTCAATCTTGTTTTACTTCGATGCTGCAGGAGAAAGTCCCAAGCCTACAGTCGATAATCATATAGATCCCATAACGAATCCATATGTCCATTGTCCTTCTGGAATCCCCTATATTTCTGGGGACGAAACAGATGATAATCCAATCCCAAATTCTGGATACAATGACTATAGTGGTTTTACTCATGATTACTATTCAGGTACCACGGCAAAGCCTGAAAATCCTATACAATGCCTCGGGATTAATTCGACAACTTGGTCTTACGGCGGACCCGTCACGAAAACCTCGACAACTTTTTCTGATGTGCCTTTCAATTATTGGGCATTGAACTTTGTTGAACGCCTTTATGGGGCGGGGATCACAGGTGGCTGTGGTACCAATCCGGTCATTTACTGTCCTGAAGCCACGGTCACCCGTGCCCAGATGGCTATCTTCCTGCTGCGAGGGATGCATGGCTCCTCATATGCCCCGCCTGCAGTGGCAGACAATACTAACTTCGGAGATGTCTCTACTACGTATTGGGCGGCAGCCTGGATCAAGCAACTAGCGGCCGAGGGCATCACAGGTGGCTGTGGAACAGGTATTTACTGCCCAGAAGGAGCGGTGACCCGTGCCCAAATGGCGGTCTTCCTGCTGCGTTCTAAGCATGGAGCGAGTTATAGCCCTCCTGCTGCGGGAGGCAGTACTGGTTTTACGGATGTGGCGCCTGCCTACTGGGCAGGCGCGTGGATCAAGCAACTGGTGGCGGAAGGCATTACCGCTGGTTGTGGATCTGGCANCTACTGTCCCGAATCACCTGTCACCCGCGCGCAAATGGCGGTGTTCCTNGTGAGGACATTCAATTTGCCATAACTTGACTTTGAACAGTCTGAAAAGANTAGAGCTGAATAGAAGCGAGAATCTATTCAGCTCTATTTTCGAATTTCGAGTTATGGCGCCCAATNNTGATGCGCGGCAATAAGCATTCCTGTTATCTGCCCGAGCGATNACCAAATTGCAGATAGTTGTATTTGGACCTCAGAATTGCTACAATATGGATGTTCGTTCGTTGTTGTTTAATCGTAGACCATAAACGGTCAGATCAAGAGGGATTGCTTATGATACGAACTATTTGATTCACATGAATTTCTAATTGGACTGATTTTGCATAGAGGCCAGGCTTTCTCCAAGCCAAGGGAGACATTTGTTTCAATAGTCTTTTCAGGAGGTAACTATGAAGCGCAATTTTCTGACCCGTGTCAGTTTTACGGCTTTCGTCCTACTACTTGCACTGTTGCTATCGGGGTGGACCGCGAACCAAAGAACTGTCTTGGCTGTACCCAATTATGGAACCTGGACTGGTACAACCAATCTGGGACATCCAATGTCCTTTTACGTTTCTTTATCAGGCACAGAATGGAGCAACTTTTCATTGACAACTGATTTTATTATCGGCCTTTGTTCCGGGGGATTGGTACAAAGTCTGGATGCCTTTGGCCCTATTTTAAATAATCAGTTTACGGGTGCCGGCAGCGATTTCTCATTTACTGGTCAATTCATATCACCAACCACGGCCAACGGCACGTATTTCTTTAATGGTCATCTGATCCCCGGGTGTGGTACTCTCTATCAGTCTGGAACCTGGACTGCCCAAGCGCCCCCAGTGCCCGAGCCTCGATTTACGGATGTGCCGTTCTCATACTGGGCATGGCAATATGTGGAACGTCTCTACAATGCGGGGATTACCAGTGGTTGTACTCACAGTCCGCTTAACTATTGTCCGGAAGCCCCAGTTACGCGCGCAGAAATGGCTCTCTTCCTCGAGCGCGGCATCCATGGCTCTTCATACAATCCACCTGTGGTGGGAGGCAGCACAGGCTTTAGAGATGTGCTCACCACCTACTGGTCTGCGGCTTGGATCAAACAGCTGGCAGTAGAAGGCATCACGGGCGGCTGTGGCACCGGCATTTACTGCCCTGAGTCACCTGTCACTCGTGCCCAAATGGCTGTTTTCTTGCTGCGATCCGAACACGGAGCAGGCTACAATCCGCCTGCGGTAGGAGTAAGTACTGGCTTCGACGATGTTCCTCCAACCTACTGGGCGGCGGCGTGGATCAAGCAGTTGGTGACCGAGGGCATCACAGCTGGTTGTGGAAGTGGAAATTACTGCCCCGATGCGCCAGTCACAAGAGCACAGATGGCGGTATTTTTGGTACGGACTTTCGGTTTGCCTTGATTTTTATATGATTAAGAGTACACAATAGATAAAAAGAGTTGGTCAGTCTTTTCGGCTGATCAACTCTTTTTGGACAAAACTTGATCGAGTCACATAATTATGTTCCATTTATTGGGCAGACCACCCAGCTGTCTGCTCGCGATAGCTCCCCTTCCGTATATCTCTGCAACAGCAACTTGACCTGTTCGACACTGAACCGTTTGTGCAGCTGATCCATGCCAACCTCCTTTGCCACCGTTCACTTTTCAGCCTTATATAGTTCACTTTTCAATTTTAAATAACACAAGGCAAACGGTAGTTGTATTCAGTAGTCAAAGTTGCTACAATGTTTACACTGGGAAGTCTTTTTACTCACAGTGGAGGATTTTATGAACATAACATATTTGTATCGGCGGTCTGGAAGTTGGCGCTGCGCATTTGTTTTGCTTTTCTTGATTTTTCTGAATTCAAATTTGGTCTCCTTAGCCAGTGCCAAGACCATGTTGGCCAGTACGCAATCAGCTCTTGGTCCTAACATTGTCGTGGATGGCAACTTTGAGACACCCGATGTTACATCGGCTTCATGGGATACATATTATGCTGGTCAGTTCTTAGATAGTTGGTTTGTTGAGGTTGGATCAGTCGATCACAAACATAAAAATGCCTGGCAGTCTGCAGATGGACGACAATCTGTAGACTTGAGCGGAGATTCGAGCGGTGCGATTTCACAGTATCTGCTTACGGCACCGTTGCAATCATATATGTTGAGTTTTGCCCTGGCAGGAAATCCAGGATCGTTAGAGTGTTCATACGCAGGTCCAATTAAACAGATGGAAGTTTGGTGGGGCTCAACACGATTGGATATTTTAAGTTTTGACACAACTGGACACTCCCCTCTCAGCATGGGCTGGAGCTATCATCAATATATCGTTACTGCAACAGATGCCGTCACCAAATTAATGTTTAAGAGCTTATACCCTTATTGCCACGGTCCAGTGCTAGATATGGTCAGTGTACAAAGCTATTCAGGTGGAGAGATTCCCATTTTTGATCTGCCTTTGGATCATACAGACAAAAATTTCGCTGACATTGCGTTGGGAAGCTTTTTTGGCGGCTGGGTAAATACCTGGTTCGACCATAATACGCCGGATTACAACAAGAACCAAAAATTGAGGCTTTGGAACGGCAAGGAACTCACCAGTTCAGATATGATCGACGTTAGTAACTGCAGTACGTTTCCGGGACGATTCGGATTGAGTTGTTATGATGGTCATAATGGGATTGACTTCCAGCGTCAGAGCCATAAAGAAAATGGTGTTGTCATCTATGATGACACGATTTATGCCGCCGCGCCCGGTAGAGTGGTTGCTCTTTGTAATACCTATCCCTGTACGCGTCCTTCCGGTGAGATTACCAGTGACCCCAGTTACGGTAGATGGGTTTTGATTCAGCATGGCGAAGGTGGAATTTACGGAAAGTATGCTACATTCTATGCTCACCTTTCAGAAATAAATCCTGATCTGGTTGTGGGAAAGGAAATAACAGATCCGAAAAAGGTTTATATTGGCAAAATGGGAGGAGCGACATCTTGTACAAGGACCGTTGATAACAAGCCGGTCAGGTATAACTGCGTGGGGGGTATTCATTTGCATTTTGGGGTTTATTATGATGCCAATGGCAATAATAAATGGGAAGATAAATATCAGGGATATACGGAGGCCATTGACCCTTATGGCTGGTTTGGCATCACTGCCGACCCATGGTGGAATAAAAGTTTATATCTGTGGAAGTATCCCCTTCAGGATCAGAAGATTGTTGATCAGAATGGTGCCGAGTTAACCACTCCATCGGGTAAAGGGAAAGTCAAGTTCGAACCAGGCATATTTGTCGCCCCAATCACAGTGGAATTATGGGATTCATTAATGCCGAAAGCAGTTTCGTCCGATCTGAGAGGGATCGGTCATCCTGTTTGGCTCAGAGTCCTGGAATGGCTGACGGGAAGTATAAGTAATTTTCCATCTGCCTCCACCAGCATTAGCACGACAAGCACAGGTTTCCCACAGCCAGCCACTATTAACATTCAATACGATACCGAAGAAGTGGAACACCTCATCTTAAATCAAATGAGTATTTACAAACTGGACGAAACCACAGACTCATGGATTAGGTTGCCAACCAATTTGGATTTCAACATGAACGAGGCAACTGCGCAGATCGATGATATGGGTTACTTCAGCCTCCAGGCACCCCTGATCTGTCCGGCTGACACACAAGAACCCAACGATACCCTTAGCAAATCCAATATCGTACCAACGGATGGGACTTTGATAAACAATCGGTTCGATATTGTTCAGGATGAAGATTGGTTCCAGTTTGAGGCCGTAGCAGGTAACACCTATCAGATAAGAACCGCGCATCTGGCAGCCGGGGCGGATACTATTCTTGAGTTGTATGACTCTGATGGTGTCACGTTGTTAGCGTCAAATGACAATGATAGTGGTTATGCTTCCCTGCTCAACTGGCAGGTGCCGCGAGATGGAATTTATTTTGTGCGTGTTACAAGAGCCTTGGCAAGCACCTATGGTTGTAGTTCGGCGTATGACATTGAAGTTATATTAACTGCTGAGTCCTTATGCTACCCCATCAACACCTCAGTAAGCCCTCTCAACAGCGGTTCTGTTTGGGTAAATCAAATCACGGATGGCTTGATCAATCCTCCACCGATGTGCCAAGACGATAATCAGTATCCGTTTGGAGCAGTTATTCGCCTCACTGCTAGTCCTGAACCAGGCTATGCATTTAATAACTGGATTGGAGACATCTCAGGCAATACTAATCCGGTCGAGATTACTATGCTGAGTGATCAGGTTGTCACAGCTAACTTCACACAGATTCAAACGTTTGGTGATGTGCCTCCAAATTACTGGGCATGGAACTATATAGAACGGCTTTATGTGGCAGGGATTACAGGTGGATGTGCGCTTAATCCGCTCAAGTATTGCCCTGAAACGATGGTCACGCGCGCACAGATGGCTGTCTTCCTCTTGCGCTCCAAATATGGTTCGTCGTACGCTCCACCTGCTGTAGGAGGCAATACAGGGTTTGGGGATGTGCAGCCTGCTTACTGGGCTGGTGCCTGGATCAAACAACTAGCCTCAGAGGGTATCACGGGTGGCTGTGGCAGCGGCATTTACTGCCCTGAATCTGCTGTCACACGCGCGCAGATGGCGGTATTCCTCTTGCGTTCTAAGTACGGTGCAAGTTATAGTCCTCCTGCGGTGGGCGGAAGTACGGGGTTTAATGATGTGTCTCCCACCCACTGGGCAGGCGCGTGGATCAAGCAGTTGGTGGCCGAAGGAATCACGGCTGGCTGCGGGACGGGCATGTACTGTCCTGAGGCCTCTGTCACCCGTGCTCAGATGGCTGTGTTTTTGGTGAGGACATTTAATTTGCCGTAGAAATAGATTGTCGAAGTCATAATGCGCTGGTGTAGGGATTGTTTCCTCGCGAGATCATGATTGATAATGGGAAAATCATGGCAGATGTTTTGATGATGGATATTGGAAGATGATGAATTCTTGATGCTCCATGGGTTTAGGATACCCTCACTCACTGATCAAATCGACCTCAAACCAGGGCCGCGAGATTTCTCTCGCGGCCCTGGTTTACAGTACAAATCGAGTGAGAGATGTCACTTGATTTGTACGGCGTTTGCTTGTACATTCAAACAGAATCAATCACAAAAACACAAAACCGACACATTGTTGGCATTCTTTCCCAGGGAGATACAAATGTTACGCAAAAGCACATCCATACTTGTAATATTGATTTTGTTCAGTTTTATTCCTGGCCCGCCTGGCGTTGTCAATGCCAGGTCATTCAACCTGGCCGGCCTATCCTCTGATCCCTTTGGTTACACCTATGACGATAGAGTTCCATACAATTGGATCCCAGCCTCAACAAATAGTGGCATCTTGGGCGACGATATACTTTCCGGCGCGGTTGAAATAGGTTTTAACTTTCCGTTTTATGAGTTCAATTATTCACAACTTTATTTCAGCACAAATGGGGGTATCACCTTCGGTGATGCTCCCTCGTATGCCCAATATGGTGGTTTTGACATCCCGAACTCAAGCGCCCCAAACAATCTTATTGCCCCATTTTGGGAAGATCTGGCTGTCAGCAGTCCGGATAGTAATTATGTAATGAATAGCGGTGCAGTTTTCTATGCACAAGGTGGAATAGCACCTAATCGTTATTTTATTCTTGAATGGCGTGATGTGACAACCTTTGCTGGATCTTCAGCATTTTCGTTCGAAACCATTCTTCATGAAAATGGTGATATTGTCGTACAGCATCAGTCGCTGCCTGTTTCCTACAATGTGCCACCTATTCCCTACAATTCGACAGTTGGGATCGAAAATAGTGCTGGGGATGAAGGCCTGCAGTATCAATCCGGCGCCAGCGGATTAAACGCTCTGACTGCCATTCGCTTCTATTATCCCACTACCCCAACGGCACGGTTAAAGATTACTCCTCTGAGTGCTGATCGTTTTTCTGCTGTGGGAGGGACGACTGATTTTGTGGCTACAGTAACCAATACCGGCAGTATGGGGGCGGATACCTACGACTTAGCCGCAACCTCCGTTTGGTCGGTCACGTATTATGCAGCGGATAAAGCCACGCTGCTCACCGATACCAATGGCAATGGCTTAATAGACACGGGACCCGTCCCGCAGGGGAGTGCGGTGACAATCACTGCCAAAGTCGCGACACCCATCGGAGCTGCAGTAGGCGCTGCCAACACTGCCACAGTCACAGTCCGCTCTTCTTTGGACATCCGTAAGAATAAGACCACCCTATTGAAGAGCGTTGTTCCTGCACCTTTTGCCCAGATTTATCGAGACCCTGCAGATAATGTCATGAGTCTCGAGTTGATACAGGCCAATGCGCAGGTTGTGAAAAATGCTGGTGTAGCTTATGGTGGCTCAAACCTGGCTATGGCTGCCGCTCCGAACGGAGACTTTATATATTTATGGACCACACACCGCAGTGAAGGTAGTGTGTACGTTACTGAGATCGAGTATACATTGCTGGATCACGACGGCAATACGATGCGGGCAGTTAGCAAACTTAGGGACAATAGTGGCGTAACAATAAATACCGATGACTCCTCGCCGTCCGTTGCGGTTGCACCCAATGGCACTATTGGAGTGCTCTGGAGACAATATCATTTTTCCCAGAGCAGCTACGATAACCAGAATATCTATTTTGCAACTTTGGACCCTTCCGGCACCTTACTCACTGGCCCAACCAATATAACCAATAATACAGCCTGGGGCACCTGGGAGACGCCGAACGTTCCTTTTTATGATAAACCAACCATTGCCGCCACCGATGACGACCACTTCATCATTGGATGGGAAGAAGCCAAATTTGATGGAGTAGAGATACTGTCAAATGTCTGGTATGCGGTACGCAATACTGTTAATGTAACTGTATTTTCCCCTGTTGCGCTAACGACCGGCGACAACATGAGTTTGAGCCCGGTTCTCAACAACTTGACGGGCGGTAAGGCCATCATAACCTGGTCAACAAGGATGGGCATATATGAAGCTCCTACCTACGCGGTTATCCACAGTAGTGGATCTGTCACCAAGCCTGCTACCCTGCTTACCGATAGCACCACTTACCGGTCCTCACCCGATGCTGTCCTTCTGCCTAATGGAAAAGTAGCTATCGCCTGGGCTACCGAAACGGGCGTCCAGTATACAATCCTGAATTCATCCTATATTCTCGAGCGTGGGCCGACTTCAGCAACTAGCCCGTCATCAGCCCTGGGTTCTGAACTCTCGGTAACCACTGACCCCTTCAGCCACGTGATTATGACCTGGAGGGATAGATCATGGTTATTAAAAAACATTTTCTATGCATTAGGAGATAGCGCAGGTTCCTTTATTACCCCACCCATGCTTTATAAGGTGAGTGATGGATTTATTGGCACTAGCCCCAATGGTCAGGGTAATGTTCCGTATGCCAAATTCATCTATGCGTTATCTGTTGTTCGCGCTGGCACAAATCCCACCTCCGCGGTTAGTGTTGATTTCACGGTCACATTCCCTGAAGCTGTGACCGGGGTGGACGTCAATGATTTTATATTGACGACAACTGGAGGCATCTCTGGCGCATCTATCAGCGGGGTAACCGGCACCGGGCCATACACGGTTACCGTGAATACAGGTACGGGTAATGGAACGATCCGCCTGGATGTGGTGGATGATGACAGCATCAGGGACGGGAGCAATAATCCACTTGGTGGGCCAGGCATGGGGAATGGCAACTATGCAAGTGGCGAGATATATACGATCACGAAGAGTCCTTCCTTCAGCGATGTGCCTACATTGTATTGGGCAGGGGGTTTTATTGAACGTCTATATAGGGCAGGCATCACCGGGGGCTGTGGTGTGAATCCACTCCAATATTGTCCGGAAACGACCGTCACCCGTTCGCAGATGGCAGTCTTCCTCGAGCGCGGCATCCATGGCTCTTCATACCATCCGCCTGTGGTGGGACTCAGTACGGGCTTCGCTGATGTGCAGCCTGATTATTGGGCTGGAGCCTGGATCAAACAACTAGCGGCCGAAGGCATCACAGGTGGCTGTGGGCCCGGCAACTACTGTCCCGAGTCTCCTGTGACGCGTGCCCAGATGGCGGTCTTCCTGCTGCGTTCTAAGCATGGAGCGAGTTATAGCCCTCCTGCGGTGGGAACCAGTACTGGTTTCACGGATGTGGACCCGGCCTACTGGGCAGGCGCNTGGATCAAGCANCTGGTGGCGGAAGGCATTACCGCTGGTTGTGGCGNGGGCATGTACTGTCCNGAGGCGCCGGTCACACGGGCGCAGATGGCNGTGTTCCTCGTCAAGACATTCAATTTGCCATAAAGTTAATTTGAAACAAAAAGAAAACAAGAGAGTTGGATAGAAAATTGAGCCTATCCAACTCTCTTCTTAATATAAAAATCCTTTAGTCTCGTTTGTTTGAAATATGCATTGGTCAAGGATATAAAACAGGGAAAGCTGTCAGACCTACCTCTCTATATGCTGGTATGGCTGTGCTGCGCAGTCATGTCTATATACATGCTTATTAAGAGTATACTGGTGATAATAGAATTGTTAGATCTTTGTGGTCATAGGAAGAAACAAATGGCGCAAAACCTTATGAGCATACGAGTATTCAGGACAATCACATAGAGGCTAGTCATTGACTAGCCTGTTTATTTCCTATTCCCGCTCGGATCTTGAATCAGCCCGCAAACGGACTGACCCCTTCATGGGTCAGGAATTTGATTTTTGGATTGACGGGGAAGGCAGTCCACCCACCGTGGACGGTTTACTAACGGAATGCCCTTCTACCGCTTCGATTTTAGAATTCCCTGATACGGCCAGTACGGTTTTACCCTTAAATGGTTTTAGTTGTTTGGCAGCTAAATAAAGCGAAGGTCCTTCATCTCTTAACCTTATTTTAAATTGTACCAATTCTTAGATCTTTCGATATTTAAAAAACTGACAATAATTTTAAAGAAGCTGTTGAAGCGGTAAAAAAGCTTGCACTCACGCTTAGTTGTATAATTCAATTATCTTTCAGCGGCAATTCCCATACTCAGCTCCAAGGCCCGCGCCGCTACTGCATACATCTCTTGAGATGGAAGTATAAAGGAACCGAGATGAATACAAAAACCCATTGGGAGCATATCTACGAAACCAAAGCTCCAACTCAGGTCAGTTGGTATCAGGAACATGCTCAATTTTCTTTGGAATACATTAAAAATACTGGTATTCAAAAAAGAGACTCTATCATTGATGTAGGGGGAGGTGCCTCAACTTTGGTGGACGATCTGATTGCAGATGGATTCCAAAATATCACCGTTTTAGACGTCTCGGAAAATGCATTGCAACTTGCCCGCCGACGACTTGGGGCAAAGACTACTGTTGTGAATTGGATCGAGGCCGATATTACGCTGGCAGACTTACCCCATCAGGCCTATGACCTTTGGCATGATCGGGCAGTGTTCCATTTTCTAACGCAGGCTGCCGACCGGCAGCGTTATGTAGAAGTTGTGAGACACTCAGTCCGAAAGGGTGGGCACGTTATTGTTGCTACATTCGCTCCGGATGGACCCGAGCGTTGCAGCGGGCTCGAGGTTGTGCGCTATAGCCCAGAAAGTTTGCACGGCGAGTTTGGTGAGGATTTCGAAGTGGTCGACACTACCCATGAAACACACCACACGCCCTTTGGAACAGAGCAAAAATTCATTTATTGTTACTGCCGTAAGAATTAAAGTGGCCAAACGTGTGGGCACGCTTTAACTACTTCATCGGTACGTGGGAGGGTTCTGGACAGGGGAAAGCAGGTCATTCGCGCGTTGAGCGCCAATATGAGTTTGTTCTTAATAACAAGTTTTTATTTGTGCGAAATAAGTCCATCTATGAACCACAGGAAAAGAATACAAACGGTGAGATTCACGAAGACTGGGGCTTCATTAGTTATGATCGCGCCAGAGAGACATACATTTTCCGTCAATTCCATATCGAGGGTTTTGTTAATCACTACGTTCTCAATGCACTGACGGAAGAAGATCAAGCCGTCAGCTTTGTTACGGAAGCGATTGAGAATATACCCCCAGGCTGGAGGGCCAAACAGACTTATCGGATACTTGGCCCGGAGGAGTTTATGGAAGCCTTTGAAATGGCGGGGCCGGACAAAGAGTTTCAATTGTATACAGAGAATCGTTTTCAGCGTGTTCGTTCTGAATAGATGTTCATGACAGTAACAGTCGGTGGCAATTTGATCCAAAATTTTGTCACAGGGGCACTTGCATCCATTGCACAAATTGGTTCAGACTTATAGGATGATGACATCCGATTGCAAAAATCGCTTCCGGTGAGATCGACGAAGGAAAACTGTTAGAAGATAATTCATGGCCTTCTATAGAGACTATATTTATCCCCGGCTAGTGGACAGGCTCGGTGACCCACCGCCTATTCAGGAAATTCGCCGACAAATCATTCCACTTGCTGAAGGGAAAGTTCTTGAGATCGGCGTAGGCTCGGGGGCGAATTTTCCTCACTATGATTCCGCAAGAGTAAGCAAACTTTATGCGCTGGAACCCAACTTGGGGATGACTAAGCTCGCAGAAATTCAGCAACGCAAAACAGAGCTCAATATCGAATTTCTTGACCTGCCAGGGGAACGCATCCCTTTGGAGGGTTGTACAATGGATACAGTTGTTAGCACGTTTACCTTAGGTACAATTCCTGCCGTCATGGATGCCATTCAAGGAATTGCACGTGTCTTGAAACCGGAGGGTAAGCTCATTTTTTTTGAACTTGGACTCTCGCCCGACCCTGACGTACAACGCTGGCAAAAGCGGTTGGAACCAATTCACCACTGGTTGTTCCAAGGCTTATATTTGACACGAGATATTCCGGCTCTACTCACGAAGGGTGGCTTTCAGATCCAGCAGATGAACGCAGGCTATCTGGCCCAATTTCCAAAAGCATCCTCATATTGTTGGTGGGGCCGTGCAATTCCAAAATCACAATAGGTATATAAGGAATAATCATGACGCCGGAAAAAACGATCCTTCTTTGCACCATTGGCTCCGCAGGCGATGTCTACCCATTTATCGGCATCAGAAAATGGAGTTTATGAACGTTAGCCTACATGACTTACAATTTCACTTATGGCCTACCTTTTAGCCGTTATAATCCCCTCCTACAGCCTATATCCTGATAAGTTCTTTAATTGTGCCAATGTGACCGATGCTCACACGGACCGCGTAATGAACGGCAGAGAACGAGGAAACCATGTCGAAAGATGTGACCAAAGCCCGCAAGGTGATCTATTCGGCACTGGATCAGGCCTTCCAACGTGCCTTGGAGCAGGAACATGCAAAAGGGGAGACCGTGCTCGATATTGCAAACGCAAAAATTGTTATCTTTTCAGATCAACATAAAGGCAACCGTGACGGCGCGGATGACTTCAGGCTTTGCGAGCCAGCTTACAATGCGGCACTGGCTTATTATTACCGCCTGGGCTACACACTCATCGTGATGGGAGATGTCGAAGAGTTATGGGAGGAGTGGCCTGAAACTGTCTTAAAAGCCTATCCACATACACTGGAACTGGAAGGAAAATTCCATCAGGAGAGACGCTACCTTCGCTTTTGGGGTAATCATGATGATGCTTGGAGTCATTCCGACTTAGTAGAAAGGTTGCTCAGACCGGCCCTGGGAGGCAATCCTCTTAAGGTGTATGAAACTCTAATTATGCATGTCCGGGATGGCAAAGAAGAATTGGGAAGGATTTTCTTCGTGCATGGGCATCAAGGCACGCTAGATAGCGACCGGATTGCACCGCTATCCAAGTTTTTAGTGCGATACTTTTGGCGGCCGATCCAACGTATTCTTAAATTCTCTGTCAACACCCCTGCCAAGGATTTTGAACTGCGCTACGAGCACGACAGCGCACTTTATTTCTGGTCACAGGCCCAGGAAAAAGTGATATTAGTTGCAGGTCATACTCATCGACCTGTTTTTAAATCGGAATCGCAGGAAGAGATCGTTCGCAAAGCACTCAAGGAAGTTGAGGAGATGCTCGTCAATCCTGTGGACGACCAAAAGGTGCAGCAACAGACTGCCGAGCTCTCCGCCCAATTAGAGTGGATCCTGGCGCGCAAACAGCAATCTTCACAGCTTTTACCATTGATTGAATTCAAGAAGCCAAGCTATTTTAATACAGGCTGTTGTGCCTTCTCAGATGGAGATATCACCGGACTGGAATTGAGTGACGGCGAGATCCGGTTGGTACGCTGGCCGGACAATAAAGATATCCCAAAACCTAAAGTGTTAGCAAATGCAAAATTGAAAGATGTATTCGCAGCTTGTTAATGCAAGACCATCCCATTATAAGAAAATACATATTATTTACCTAGGGCGGGGGAAGCGCCATGACAATCATTTGAACTTGAGGGTACCACCCTGCCATTGCCCCGCTGGATTGACCTTGCTCAGGTCAAGTGAATAACCGTCAATATTGAAATCAGGTGGGTTCGTCTCAGGGTTTTTACTCTTGGATACCGAATAGCTTAAGCAGTCAATCGTCTTTCAGAAAGATCACCCTGTTTTTCTTTTTCGAATAGTCTACTCCGGTCTCCGTTGCGATGTGTTCGGCAAGTTCATACACATCCTCTTCATATTTATCGAGCGGCGTGGAAATCATTACCGCTTCTGGGTCGAGGTGAATTCCCACCGCGATTGGAGCCTGGCAAAGCCCGTGGAGCCATCAAAGATCGGGAAACCGCGGTAGAACCCCGCCAGTCTGGAGGGCTCCCCATGCGCGTCAATAACTCTTCGGGGAATGGGAGCATTTGGCTGTTTGAACGAAGAAATTCCACAGCCTAGCGCTATAAGAAAATCCCATCAAAGGAATTCGAGAAACTCCACCCAAATGACTTTACGATTTAATTGCTTTAGCGCCTGTGAGGTTGTTGTAACGGTTTGCGTTATGCCCCTTCAGGGGTACTGGCGGGCGGGACAAGATAACACCATTGTAACGGAATCAACTTCAAGCCGCGCAAACTGCCTGAAAACGCGCAGACTCCCACCAGTCAAGTGCATATCATCCCGGTGCTTGTGCGGGACGCTGTGTTGGGCTGTGATTTCCTCATCGCTATACTTTGCTTCTCATATACCAAAGCCCGTTGTCGTGTAAATGGCGATCGAAAGATAATATACTAAGAACGCTAAACCGACACTCATCAAGAATGC
>Ga0065705_10001848_pt1 | contig 29129 bp, 21 predicted proteins | sample SwibulcommuniRL2_FD_59092 | JGI IMG/M metagenome (GOLD analysis project Ga0065705, IMG submission 59092) | Bulk soil microbial communities from switchgrass field near Rose Lake, East Lansing, Michigan, USA - RL2 Bulk Soil v2 (version 2) | ecosystem: Environmental > Terrestrial > Soil >...
AGCGATCCGTTCACGAACAGCCGCGGGTCAGACTCGTAGCGGGAACGAAGTCTTTCGAAATTGGGAACATCTTCGGCAGAGAGGGCGGCGACTTCATCCAGCACGGCAAGATCCTCTGGATTGTCCAGCGCTTCGGTGAGGATGACTCCCCAGCAATCCCAGGGCAGTAATTCCATCTTGTTGAGGGATGCTACGTCACGAACAAGGTTGCCGCGTACGAAACCCAGACCGTGCATGTCGAAGATGCCGAACGTTTCAGGATCCTGTTCACCGGATCGGCACATCTGCCAGGCTTTGCCTCCCACGATGAATTGATCGCGCGGAACATCCAGCGTATCGAAGTCGATCTTCAACACGTCGCGCTGTAACTCATCCAATTGCGCGTCCACCAGCACCCAGCGCGATTGCCCGTTGCTCCAGTATTCGGTGACCCAATGGTCTTCGAAGTGATTCGGCATGAAGTAAGCGCCAAAACCACAACGCGCCCGAGCCGGGACACCCCGATACCGCAAAAGAGACGCAAGCAGCAGCGAGTGATCGCGGCAATTGCCCAACAGCTTCCTATCCAATGGACGCGGTTCGGTCAGTGGTCGCGGATCCAGAACGATGGTTTGGCCCAATCTCCGTTCAATCGAACGTAATTGCAGCTCATCCATGCGTTCGGGCGGGGCTTTGAAGCCATAACGTTCCGTCCAAAAGACATGAATGGTGACTCCCTGTACGAGTTTCACCAAGTCAGGAATGGAAGTAGGAAGGTTTTCATAGAGGGAAGCATACGTCCCCGGGTCAGTCATACGACCTTGCTGGCTAAAGTAGTTGAGTGTTGAATTCATAGTTCGCTAGTTCGATCAGGGTTTTTGATAGCATATTTCCAATACTTATTTCCATAACGCGTAAATTCTTCGGCAAGGGTCATGCCGACCTTTTCCGCCACCCGCTTCGATGAAAGATTACCCACGCGGATCAGGCTGATCAAATGAGGCAGCTTTAACACGTCGAACGCATAATCACGCACCGCCGTTGCGGCTTCGGTTGCATAACCTCGATTCCAAAAGTCACTGCGAAAGTCATAGCCAAGCTCCGCCGCACGATGATCCTCCATCTGCTCCAGACCACAATCGCCGATCAGTTCGCCCGTCTCTTTGAGAATGACGGAGAACAACCCGTAACCATATTCCGTCTGATGTTCGAGGTTGCGCCGTAACCAACCCGACATCTGCCCACGGGTGAATGGATCATGATTGAATGCCGCCATCACTTTCAGATCGGAGAAAATGAGAAGCAGCGCCTCGATGTCTTTTTCCAGCATGGGACGAAGAACGAGACGTTCGGTTTCAAGCTGCAAATCGGTTCCGTTCAGCATGGATTTCCTTGTCTTGAGAACTATCCCATCAGTCGTACATCGGGGAAGTAAACCGTCGGGAAGGAGAAATTCATTTGGGCGAACTTCCAGCCATCCTCTTCGCGCACGACGACAGCCGTAAAACGCAAAGCCCAGACAAACTTCTCGCCGCGCCGCAGTTCATAGACGGTATTCGTCCCGCCGCGCAGAATATGAAGAAGTTTCTGTTCGGCGCTGAGATCGGGACTGTCGATAAATGTTTTTATGAACTCCAAATAGGAGGTGTAATTCTCGGGGCCGATGGTTTTTGTCACCGTCGAGGACGCAGCGACCCAGCCGACATCGCCGCGGCTATGAATGGACATCGAATCCAGGTCGAGCCGCAGGTCACCCCAGCCTTCCCAGTCCCCGGCAACCAGTTCACGGGCTGAGAGGCGGTCCATGTACCATTCGTCCACGCCCGGTTTTATGCCGTTCGTGCCGATGACTTCGGCATCCGCGGTAAACAACTCCATGAAGGAGTCGACCTGGCTGAGGTCGCGGTGAACATAGCCCTCTTGAAATATCTGGAGAAGTTGACTGATTTCATCTCGCGCGTTCATGCAGATTGTTCCTTTCTATCTATAAGAAGCCGCCCAAAAACGTCATGTCACTCTCCCGAAGGACGCCAGGACGGTGTCCCCGTTCCGGCGGCAAGCCTGACGGGGGCGAGACGGCCTTCGGAAGAGTGACAAGGCTACCATTCCTTGATCCATGGCTCGAGCAGATCAAATTCTGTAAAGCCCATGGAAGTATACAACGCGTGCGCGCCCGTCGAATAGGAACTGACCGATGCCAGCGTCGCGCCAAGTTTTTGAGCACGGCGCTGGCCTTCGCTCATAACTGCTTTTCCAAGCCCGCGCTTCTGGTGTTTCGGATGGGTGCCGACCGGTTCAAAGACGGCGGTGCGCGTCACATTGTCGACCCAGACCGTGCAAAACGCGGCGAGCTCACCATCTGAGGCGACCGCGAGGATGTCGAGCTCACGATTGTAAAGCGGAACGCGCTGGACGTTCTTATACCACTCCCAGCCCTCGTACTTTTCATCGGGTTCGTCGGGATGGAAGGCTTTCCAGGAAAGCCAGCTGCGGGCAGGGAGTTCGCTCTCGTCACCCAGGGCACGGATGGTGTATCCCGCAGGTGTAACGGCATCAGGGATCGGCTGGGTAAAGAAGCGACGGCGCATATGTTCGGCTTTGAACCTTGAACGTGCAAAACCGCGACGGGTCAATACATCCTTGAAGAGTGTATCCCCATCGTTCACCCACACGAGCAGTTCATGTGCGCCGCCTTCCTTATGATTGGCAAGCTTCGTCTCCGCCACATCCAGCATTTCGCACAGGAGTTCCATGTTGTGATACGCGGGGTGAAACTGGAAGAACGCCTCGCCTGGGGTATCCGGATTGAGCACTGCTACAATTTGTCCATCCGTCGCCCAAAGCGTGACAACTTCTTCCAGGTTGAGATGAAAGATATTCATGTTCACGTGCCGGCGCCAGTAATCCCAGCGCGGAAGGGACCACGAATATTCGTGGCGATCATTGAGCAAGAACACCTGGCGCAGGAATTCGCGGATGGGCCTGTAATCCTCCTCACCTTGATAATTTCGTATGCTTGGTTTCATTCTAATCTCCGGATCGTATGGTCAGTTTTGCTCGGCAGTCGTGGGCACGATCCATTCCATCAAACAGTTTGTGAGGCACACACCCGTCATAGCATATCGAAGGAGAACCGCCGTGATCACTTGAACGCCTCGGATCGTTCGCGTCGCATCCATCAAAATGAGAGAGGCGACGAGTAACGAGTCNGATCGAGATACGTTCTCTGNTTGGACTTGCAATGTATTTTCCATGGNATCTCCAGGCAGTTGCATCGCTGATCCTTTTCTNCACGGTCAAGGTTACGCCCGGAGGATGAAAAACTCCCCCATCACTGGGAGAGTTCTCACTATCCGAATGGATAGTGTGCTCGAGGAGACAAGTTAAACGGTTTTCGGTCGTCGCATGGCGGTATAGAGGAGATACACACCACCGAGGATGATTATGATCGGCCAAACGATCTCGTAATAGCTGACGAAGAAAATGGAGCTCACCGCCAACAAGGCGAGAACAATGGCAACGATTCTCGCCCAGGCTTTGTCATGCCGAAGCCAGAGAATGGCAAAAGTGACAGCAAACCCGCCCATCAAAAAGGCACCGACAAATGCGCCGCTTGTGCTGTCGTTGATAAGGCCTGCGATCGCCAGGGTGACGATAACGCCGAGGACCGTCATGACCCCCGCAGGGATGATCGCCCACCAGAATTTCTCCGAGCGGAAATAGAGGAAGAAAAACGGAAGCGCGACCGCGAACATGAAGACCGAGCCAAAATACTCCGCGTCGCGTCCACCCATAGACATAAGCGGGGCGATGCTCAATACGAATGTGACATAGGCGACAATGGCGGCCCAGAAGCGCGTCCGGTTGGTCAAATACACAACGAAGAAACTCAGCGCGACCATGAAAAGGAACAGTGCACCGACCCATTCATCTCCGGACGTGTAATCGACCAGCAGCGTGATCAGTGTCAGAAAGAGCATTACGCCGCTGGGGATCAATGCCCACCAGTTGCGGGAACGGTCGGTCAGATAGGCTGCCAGGAAGGGGATGAGCAGCCCAATGAACAGGGATGAGCTGACAGCCGCCGTGTTGACATTGTTGGTTGCCAGCGCGATAGTGACCGCCAGACCACCAAAGACGCCCGCCGGGAAAAGCCAGCCCCAGTGCTTCCAGCCGCTCTGCGCGTAGCTAAGAAACCCCGTCAGGCTGACCAGGGCAAAAATCCAGATCCATACGCTGTCGGAGAGCCGGTCGATGTAGCCCAGTTGTTGGGCGAGCGCCAATGCGCCACCTCCGATCAACAGTACTCCCCAAAAGAGATTTGACTTATTTGTGTTCATGGGAAATCCTCCTTTGATTTCTAGAATCAGTATACGCTTTTCGCAAAGAACGCATCCTATCCACTAGGAGGGTTTTTTGCCCTCCAAGATGACACTCTAAAAGGGTTTTTGGGCAACGACATACCCATAAGACAGCCAGCGCCCTCCATCCTGCTGGATGATCCTGGCTTCGCCTTCCGGGTCCACCTTGCAGTGCGGAGCGTGGAGTGCGAATTGACTCCACCAATCCCATGCGTCGGATGCATAGTCTGCTTCCAGAACTTGGAAACCCGCCTCCCGACAGAGCTCTGCTGTCTCTTGCACCGTTGCAAAGCAATCCGCCCAGCCCTCCGGTCCGGCTCCTCCGCCTTTGGTGTAGATTGGGAAAAGGTCCGGAGGAATTGGGATATCACGGTGCATCGGTTCACCCAAGCCAAAAATGCCTCCGGATCGCAGCACGCGAAGAATCTCCCTTAGGCATTGTCGATAATAATCCACTCCAAAGAAGCCGCGTACCATCTCGAGCGTCGTGGTCGAATGGACAAAATCGAATGTGTTCGAGGCAAAGAGCGTATCAGGCGCACCCAATTTCAATCCAATGACTCGGTCGGCAACTTCCCAGGCGCGCACGTTGCGCTGGAGATGTTCCACATGCGGAATCCCATCCAGGCGATCATCATCCGGATCGATACCGATCACAAACATATCGTATTCCCTGGCGAGTAAGCAGGTCTGATAGCCATGTTCAATACCAATATCTAGCACACGCGCACCCGCGCGCAGCCGCATTTTCTCAGCCATAAACTCTGTCAATTGCAGACCACCGGGACCACTGCACTCGCTATAGATCAGATCCAGGTCTGTGTATTTACGAGACTTAACATATTCAAAATGCTTCACAGTGCTTTCCATTTCACTACTCATTTATCTTCCGAAACCGCAGGGCTGCCAAAACAAAGAAGAGCGCTGCATATCCAATCAGGGCTGCGGATGGCAACAATACGGAATTGAAGCCCAACCCGCGGGCAACGATATTTTCAAATCCATCCATACCCCAGGCGACCGGGGACAAGTGACCGATGGCCTGGAATGTTGCGCCGGTCACTTCCAGCGGAACCCACGCCCCACCTAATCCGGCAAAGACGAACATGGGGATAAGCGAGAACGTGATCGCCTGCTCTTCAGTCTTCGCCAGGACACCGATCAGCAATCCCAATGCCGAGATGCAAAGCGCAGCGCTGAATGCGACCAGTAGCGTGGCACCAGGGACGCGCAGGTATCCAACTCTCAAAGCCAGTTGACCAAATGTGATAAGGATCAGGAATTGGACCAGGATCAGGAACAGAATCGCCAGGTAATGCCCGATCACAATATGGATTCGACGCGAGGCTGTCGTAAGGATCCTTTGCAAGGTACGTGACTTGCGTTCTGCAACGATCACCTGCGCTGCCGTCAACAGCCCGGCGATGGCAAACTGCAGCATCATACCCGGAGCGGTATGTGCAAGTGGCGAATTTTCGTTGCCCGCCTCCTGCAATGCAGGACTGGTTGTTTCTTTAATGGCGATCGGCGGCTCATCCCAGGCAGACAGGCTCTTCTCGAAAGCGTAGTCGAACGGCATTCCCAGCACTCCAACCTGCTCGATGACTGTTGCCGTGCGGACCGCGCTATCCAACCGGCTTGCAAGGGTCAGCAGCTCTGCCTCGACCGTAGTCCAGGCGCTGCTCTGGGTATCCGCGATCACGGTAAGACGGGCGGTCTTGCCTTTGAGGACGGCACGTCCATATCCATCCGGGACGATGATGGCTGCTGCCAGATCCCCATCCGCGACCATCTTTTCCAGGTCAGCAGCAGAGTTGAATACATTTTCGTCGAGCTTAATGACCTCCGACTTGTCGAGAAGTTCGTGAAGGGAATCCGTCGCCCAGTGGTCATCCTGCGAGAGATACCCCACTGGCAAGCGCGAGTCAGACTCCCCACTGTTGAAGCCGCCGAAAGCATAGCCGAACAGGAACGTGAACAGGATCGGCATGATCAACAGGAACATGAAGGTCTTGAAGTCGCGTGAGAGCTGCAACAGGTCTTTGAATGCGATATCGAGAATGCGAGTCATATTTTTTCTCAGAAATATTCTGGTGGTCGAGTAGCCCGAAGCGTTCGCTGCTGAGGGCATACACTTGCACCGTACGCAAGTGCAGGTGTCGAGACCACACGTTTCATGTAAGCCTTAGTTTTCAACTGGCTTGTTGGTCTCGATACAAGCGAGACAAGCACCCGCTCACTCGACCAACAGCGTTCCTTATACATAACGTCTATTGAACCTAAGCACGCCAATGACGAAGAAGACTGCGCTCCAGGCGAGCATCACCAGGACAGTGAGGAGCACCATGCCGAGCGGTTCTCCGTTCATCGACTGCATCAGTCCACGAATTGCCCAGCCTTGCGGCACAACCAGTGAGACCGTATCTGCCAGGTTTGCCGCGCCCGGCGCATTCATGGCGAAGATACTGACCATGCCCAGCATACCTGTTACAGTCAACACACCGCCGAAGATCACCCCTCCCTGTTTGGTGTTCTTTAGAAGCGAATTGACGAAAATACCAAATGATGCAGCGCTGAAGATGATTCCCAGTGCAGTCATTGCAACGGAGGCGAAATCCCCCCAGCGAATTCCGAAGATAAGACGCGCCGCGACAAGTAGCACGACCACCTGCACGCATACAGTCATAAAGACGGAGATGAGTTTGCCGGTGAGAATGGTCGCCTGAGGTGTTGGTGTCGTAAATAGCCGCGGCAATGTGCGCTCCTCTTCCTCCTTAAGAATGCTCTGTGCCGTGGAGGTTCCGGTGAAGAACGCGTAGAAGATCATCATCCCGGCCATGATCGGACCGATGATGGTAATCAGTAGATTCTGGCTTTCCTCCGCTTCGCTTTTTTGCGCGCCCGCCGGTGCTCGCACCTCGAGCAATTCCCCCTCCATGTCATCACTCAATGCCAGAGAGGTGTTCAGATATCCCTGCACAACCTGGCCCGTCAATCCATACTGTGTCGGGTCGGCTTCATCCATAAATACATTCAGTGCAATGCTGACCCCGCCCATACTGTCGAGGAAACGGTTCAGGATCGAGCGCATGATCGCGGGACCAATGGTCAATGTCGGATCCTGGTAGAACTCGATGACCGCCTTGCCCTCACACATATCGGCAAACTGCCCGGAGAAATCCGCCGGGATGATGATCGCGACCTGGGCTTGCTGGTTGTCAACGGCAGTGCGGGCAGCCTGATCATCTGCTGCGAACGTGACCTCGATCAGGTCAGCCATATCGTCGCTTTCGAGAATACTGACGATCAGGTCACCCATTGTTTCGGCTTTGCGTCCGCCGGGAATATTCCTGGGGTTGATCTGGAATTTAGGTCCGCCTGCATCCATGTTTGCAATGATCACTTTTGTCCGTGGAAGATCGAACCCACCATTCTGCGCCATGTTGCCGAACATAAAGTAGAACATACCCGTCACAAGCAGCGGCACACCAAACATAAAGATCACCGCAAACGTACTGCGGAACGAGCGTTTCAAATCTTTGAGGGCGATGTCGAGAGCTTTCATGGTTTCTCCGTGGAAAGTAAACACGTAGACAGGTAAACAGATCCAGGGCTACTTGTGTACTTGTCTACCTGTGTACCTGATTCAATCCCTCAGTGCCCTTCCCGTGAGATGCAAAAATACCGCTTCGAGATTCGGCTCACGGATATCGACCGAAGTGATGCGGGCGGAATCACGCGAAGCTGCCTCGAATAGGCGCGGCAGCACCTTGTTGCTATCATCAACAAGGACATTGATCCGTTCCTCTTCCACCGTGACACGTTCCACACCTGCGACACTTCTCCACGTGTCGGCAATTTTCGCCGGTTCACCGCTTACGGTCAGGACAATGCGGGTCTGCTCGCCAACAAGCTTTACCAATTCATCATGCGAACCACAGGCGATCATGCGGCCATGGTCCATGATAGCAATGTGATTCGAGAGTTCCTGCGCCTCTTCCATGTAGTGCGTAGTGTACAAAACAGTCATACCCTGATCTTTTAGAGCAACCACGCTATCCAGGATATTGCGCCGTGACTGTGGATCGATGCCAACCGTCGGTTCATCCATGTAAATGACCCTGGGCTTGTGTAGGAGCGCCACACCGATGTTGACGCGGCGCTTCATCCCTCCGGAATATTTTCCAACGCGATCACCCGCACGATCGATCAGACCAATCACATCGAGCACTTCTTTCACGCGAGACTTGAGAATCGATCCGCGCAGCCCGTACATCTTTCCCCAGAACGTCAGGTTTTCACGCGCGCTGAGATCCTCGTACAGTGCTATTTCCTGTGGTACTACTCCCAGCACCGATTTAACACCCATATCCTCCGTGCGGATGGAATGCCCCATGATACGCGCCTCACCGGCATCCGGGCGCAGCAAACACGACAACATGGATATGGTTGTTGTCTTCCCTGCTCCATTCGGTCCGAGCAGGCTGAAAATTTCGCCTTCTTCCACCGCAAAGCTGACGCCCTGCACAGCCTGATTCTCCCCGAACGATTTGCGTAGTTCCGTGACTTCGATTGCAAGAGTCATATCGTTGATCCTATACTGATTTTTTGAACATATATTTTGGATACAAAAGCCAGGTTACGATGATGCCAAAGATAAAAGTGGATGGGGCGGTCTCGAGCATGTGGCTCATACGAACGCTATTCAACGGGATCATCTGGTTCGGAATAAGGTGTCCGATGTTTTGTGGCACACTCAGCAGCAACCCGACCAGCAGGGCAGTTTGCCAGAGTGGAAGTCTGGAGCCGCGGATCACAATGTACGCACCCGCCGCCCATATGAATGTACGCAAAAGCTGGTAGGGAGTTAGCCACGGATCTGTAGAAAAGATGTGCATCATTTGCTGGAAGAAGGGCAGAGCATCCCCAGACGAGCCGTAGAAGACGCGTACTTCCGGGTTTTGCCAGGCGATGAAGTGCCCTGCGGTGTAATATAACACCAGATACGCGAGATAAATGACTCCCAGCTTCCAGAGCCACTCTTTGAGAGGCATGGGAGCGACTTCAGGGGACTCTGTTTCACGGGCACGGACACGCCCCAGCACTAGGATCGTAACGGGGATGAAAAGAAATGCAATCGGAATCCCCTGAATAAAAAGACGGGACATGAGTTCAGGTCCTACTGAAATGCCGTAAAGGAAGTACCACGCTTCCAATTGTGTCACGACGGTCAGAACAAGGTAGAAGGCAAAAGACATCGCGAGCATTAGCTTCCATCCGTACCAGCCCGAACTGTGGATGGTCCACATCATGACCATAACAGTCCCTGCACACACGACCAGCAATGCCGACATCTGGGAAAGGGGTCCCGGCTCAGGCATTGTGGCGAGCAGGTAGGGTGCCACGATCGCGCCGCTAACCGGAAGCAGAATGAAGTAAATGATGAATAACACAGCGAACCGAAGGATCCAGCCGGCGATCCTTCCCAGCGTCTGAACCGGCGAAACTCTCGTCGTTGTTGTGACAACCATAATGAACTCCTTATCGGGATCTGATCTCGATGCTGTCAGTGTAGCCTTTTGCGACAAAAAGCTCCCCTATCCCTGGGCAAGTCTTCACTGTCCACTTGGACAGTGTATCCTAATCGAGCTTCAAGTCCGAAGGCGCTGGAACCAGAAATTCAGAGGGAGCGTTTTATAATAATTCCCGTCGGGAAAGAAAGGGTTTGTCAGACTCCATGTTATTCGTCGTCTCAGAAAGAGAGAATTCAATGAAACATCGTAAATGGTTCGGATCGATCGTGAGCTGTGTGTTGACCGCGCTTTTACTTACCGGGTGTACCTTTTCTGTCGAAGTCTTATCGACTCCAACAGTACCCACATCGACGCTGGTCATACCGCTCGAGACCCCAACCTTTACGGCTTTGGCACCAACTTCCATCCCTGCCTCTGCCACGCCCACTCTGATACCGATCCGAACGGATACACTTCCGATGCTCGAGATTTTTATGAACCTCGGCGAGGGTGAGGATCTGCGCACGGTAGCTTTCACTCCGGACAATGCTGTTCTTGCCACGGCGGGAGGAAACGCAGAAGACTTCCTCATCCGCATCTGGGATGTGGCGACCGGAGGGTCGCTTCTCACATTGGATGGACATACTGGAATTATCTGGGCACTGGCATTCTCCCCGGATGGGCAGATGCTTGTGTCTGTCTCGAGTGACAAAACAGCAAAGATCTGGGATTGGCGCAGCGAAACTTTGCTGCAGTCGCTGACGTTCCCAGGTGAAGTTGTCAATGTCGTCTTTTCGCCGGATGGGCAAACACTGGCTGTAGGCGGCGTGGATGAGTCGCAGAATCAGTTATCGGATGCTGCCATCTGGACATTCGAGGTCAATTCCTGGAAACCCCTGCTGAAGTACCACGAGTACCTGAACGCGCTGGCAATGGCCTACTCCCCCGATGGCAGATGGCTGATCGGTGGCGGCACATCCCGTAACGTGCAAGTGTGGAGGACGAGCGATGGCACGTCGGTTTACACGCTCAACCACGCTCACCAGGTTTCGGATATCGCCATCTCCCCCGATAGTTCCACCGCTGCCACGGCGACCTGTATCACAAGCGTCGATACGGACTGTACGGAAGGAGGCATTTGGCTGTGGGACCTTTCCACAGGTAGATTGCTGAATAAGCTTAGAGGATTTCCCAGTATGGTGGAAAATGTAGCATTCTCGGCGGACGGTTCATCCCTGATTGCCGCCTCTCGTAACGGGACCTTACGCATCTATGCCACTTCCGATTATCTGCCCACCTTCGAAGCGAATCCGCCCAGCGGGAACGGTGTCATGACACTATCGCCGGATAGCGGGTTGCTTGCCACAGGCGGACCCAACGGTGAGGTGCGCCTATGGAAGGTTGTCTATCGTCCGTAAAGCGATTTTTGTTCTTGACAAACTTCATAGGTTCCGTTAAATTTGCTCATAGATAGATCAAATCCGCTACGAAAGGAGATTCGCTCACATGTCAGCAAAGCTCAACAGAATATTGTCTGTAATGTGAGTGCATCCCTCTGCATCGTATTTTCGATTTCCTTTTGATCTAAACTTCCGGCCATGGGTGCGCTTGCGAAGCATCCGTGGTTTTTTGTTCCTCGAGAGGAACCCATCCCCCTGCCGCGGTAAAACCGCGGTTTTTGCGTTAATCGTCAATCGGAGATCAAAGTTTCATGAATTCGCGCACTAAAAAATTTCTGTCCTATTACAAACCGTATCTGGGATTATTTCTGTCCGTAATGATCTGTGCGATCGTGGTCGCCAGCATCACGCTGATCCTTCCGCTGTGCACACGTTACATTACGAAAAACATCTTGGAAGGTCACGTGCCAAATGCGTTCGGTCAGATCCTTCGCGTGGGTGTTCTCATGCTCGTGCTTGTCCTGGTCCATACTGCCTGCAACTTTTATGTTGCCTATCGAGGCCATTCCATGGGCGCCATGATGGAAAGCGACCTGCGCAGCGATCTATTTGAACATTATCAAAAACTCTCGTTCCGTTTTTATGATGAACAGCGGACGGGTGAGTTGATGTCCCGGATCACGAATGACCTGTTCTTACTGTCGGAGCTCTATCATCACGGACCTGAGGATATCGTGATCTATTCGATAAAGTTTATCGGCGCGTTCGTGATCCTGCTTAACATCAATGTTCCGCTGACCATTGTTGTTTTCGTCTTTCTGCCCATTATGGTGATCTATGCATCCATTTTTTACCGCAGATTGAATATCGTATTCAAACGGAATTGGGAGCGCATCGGCGACATCAACGCACAGGTGGAGGATACGCTTTCGGGCATTCGCGTGGTGAAATCCTTTGCCAATGAAGAAACGGAAACAAGAAAATTCGAGCGTGCCAACCATCGCTTCGTCGAGAGCAGAAAACTGCGTTACAAGAACGAGGCATATTCCTACGAAGGGCTGACCGGCTTCACCCAGCTGATCCTGGTCGCGGTGGTCATCTTCGGCGGAGTGAGCATTCTGCAGGCATCCATTGACCTGGCGGACCTGATCGTATTTTTGCTCTACATCGGCAACTTCATCGATCCGATTCTGCGCTTCGGTGAAATTGTCCAGCAGTACCAGCAGGGATTTACAGGCTTTGAACGATTTATGGAGATCCTGGAAATTGAGCCGGAAATCCAGGATTCGGCAGATGCACTTGAGATCGCAAATGTGAAGGGAAATATCGAGTTCAAGAATGTCACATTCCGTTATCGCGAAGACCATGCTCATGTTTTGAAAAATCTATCCCTGCAGGTCAAAGCGGGAGAGACGCTCGCCCTGGTGGGAACTTCGGGCGTTGGCAAGACCACCTTGTGTTCCCTGATCCCGCGCTTTTATGAGGTCAGTGATGGCGAAGTAACGCTGGATGGAGTCAATATAAAGAACATTTCCCTTCAATCCCTGAGACGGAATGTGGGCGTGGTCCAGCAGGATGTTTACCTGTTTGCCGGGAATGTCATTGAAAATATTCGTTATGGGAAACCGACTGCGAGTGATGCGGATATCATCGAAGCCGCCAAAAAAGCCAACGCCCATGATTTCATCACCTCACTGCCGAATGGCTATCAGACCGATATCGGTCAGCGAGGAGTCAAATTATCGGGCGGACAGAAACAACGCTTGAGCATCGCCCGGGTATTCCTGAAGGATCCACCGGTGTTGATTTTCGATGAGGCGACAAGTTCGCTTGACAATGAAACTGAAAGAGTCGTCCAGGACTCATTGGAGGAATTGGCGAGGCATCGCACCACGTTTGTCATTGCGCATCGGCTATCCACGATTCGGAATGCAAAACGGATCCTTGTGTTAACAGATCAGGGCATTGAGGAACAGGGAACCCATGAAGAACTCATGGGTTTGGATGGAACGTATGCGCGGTTGTACAACATGCAATTTGAGAACGCACTGGTTTAGACACCATCCCGCTCATCTGCAAGGAGCATTCGTTATTCATGCAGGACAGCGCCATCCCGTTCGTGCTCTAAAAAGAGCTTGGTGATTCAAACTCCCCTCGGTTCGGTGAATCTTGGGGAGTTCTGATTGCATAAATTTGTAATCCATATTGCTATCAACCAGACTATTTTCCCATAACTGAAAAGCTGCCTTTTCGTTTGAGTATGAAGTATACTAAATAGCAGGTTTTCATACCTGGATCTTGAAAACAAAGCTTAATCACCCAAAGGAGGACCTCATGGCCGGAAAACGTATGAGTAAAACCGAATTTGTAGAAGCGCTTGCTACCCAGAGCGGTGTGGAGAAGAAACAAGTGAGTGCTGTCCTGGAGGCGCTAAGCAGTGTCGTCTACAGCGAGCTGAAAGCAGAGAATGAAGTCGTGATCCCTGGTCTGCTGAAATTGACATCGGTCACAAAGCCTGCCGTCCCGGAACGCGAAGGCATCAACCCTTTCACGAAAGAGAAAACCATGTTCAAAGCCAAGCCGGCGCGCAAGGTGATCAAGCCCCGGCCGCTCAAAGCCCTCAAAGACGCCGTCTAATTTTCCATTCAAACACAAGAGCCCCGCACCTGCGGGGTTTTTGTGCATGGATGGCGCTAACACGGAGAAAAATCCATTCGATTTGTTGAATAATGCTACAATCTGAATCCATTACGAAAGGATTCAGTATCCATTGCCGAGTTCTACAGTATTCAATTTATTGGAGGCATGCCGCGAACCGGGTTGTCCCATTTGCCGCTTGGAACAACAGAGCGTGGAACGTTATCTGGATAACCAGTTCTACGAAAACGTAAACTCTCCAAAATGGCGCGATGGATTACGTGCCAGTTTCGGCTTCTGTCATGAACATGCCTGGCTGGGGGTAAATCAGCGCCTGGGCGACGCCCTGGGATATTCGATCATCTATCGCGATCTGGTAAATTCCATTCTCAATCAATTGGAGGGAGACAGTGGTTCGTCGCGAAACAGGATCGCGAGCGTGATCGATGTGCTCATGCCGCGCAAGCAGTGCCCCGCCTGCGAACAGCGTGATCACGCAAGGCAAATGTATTTGGCGGTATTTGTGGAGGAACTGGGAACCGTCGATATGATCGAGGCATTACAAGCGTCAGAGGGTCTATGCCTGCTGCATTTCCGACTCGCACTGGAACGTGTCAAGAATCCGTCCACCGCAGAAGGACTTCTCAGCATCCAGCGCGACAAGCTTGAGAAACTGCGAACAGAACTGGAAGAGTTCATCCGTAAGAATGACTACCAGGCGATCAGGGAGGGTTTTGGCAAGGAAGGTGACGCCTGGCTGCGAGCGATCGGCATGATGGTGGGGATTAGGAAAGAAAGATGGATCAAATAAGGGAAAGTCAGCCATCAACTTCGTGTGATACCGCGATGTACCTTTTTCCCCGTGCGGCAAGCAGGTTGCATTCCGATTCGAGTCCACAGGTTGTACAGCGCTTCCCATCAGGACCGATCTCGATCAATTTACCTTTTTGAACGAGCAAACCGATCATCGATAGGACTGCTGACGGTTGGGCATCCACGAGACGGCTGATCTCGGAGAGACTCAATCCACTCTCCAGATTTTCCAACCGGCTGATCAATTTTGCCAGCATGGATCTATCCAAATCCCAATAACAATCCACCTTGATAGACAAGGAAAGCAAAAATCCACGCGACGACGGTTTGGTATATCGCAGACGTTACTGCCCAGGACATACCGAACTCATGTTTGATCGCACCCAGTGTTGCAACACACGGAACGTACAACAGCACAAAAACAAGCAGTGACAAAGCGCCCAAGACGGAGAAGTTATCGCGCAGCGCAAGGCTTAATGCCGTATCTTCACTTTGAGTCGAGCTATCCACCAGGTCCACGCCGGGAAGGATGCTCAACAAGATTTTGCCGGAGCGGACGCCCGCATCCACGAATCCTTTGCCGACGGATGTGACATCTTCGCTGAACGTGGTCGGCTCAACCGGTATGGCTTCCGCATCGCCGAGATAGATCTGGCTCATGGTGCTGACGACGATCTCCTTTGCCATGAAACCGGAGACCAGCGCCCCACCGGTTTCCCAGTTCCCAAATCCCAGGGGAGTAAAGACAGGTGCGATCGCGCCGCTAAATTTGCCAAAATAAGAATCACGCTGATCGACCACACCCCAGGGAAGGTTCAACAGGATCCACATGACGATCGAGGCGCTCAGGATGGTCGTGCCTGCTTTGCGGACAAACTCACGTGTGTTCTCCCACATGTGGATCAGAACGCTTTTCAACGCCGGCTGACGATATGGCGGAAGTTCCAACACAAACGCCGACGAGACATCCGGCTTGAGGATCGTGCGTGTGAAAACCATGCCGGCGATCATCGCGACGACGATACCAAGCGCGTACATCGCCCAGATGACCGTTCCAGCCCGCGCACCAAAGAACGCAAGACCAAACACCACATAGACGGGCAGCCGCGCCGAACACGACATCAGCGGGACAAGCAACGCGGTTAAGACGCGGTCGCGTCGGCTGGCAATCGTCCGTGTGGCATAGATGGCAGGGACGGCACATCCAAAGCCGAGGATCATCGGGATGAACGATTTCCCATGCAGACCGACAACGCGCATAAAACGGTCCATAACGAATGCAGCACGGGACATATATCCCGAGTCTTCCAGCAAGGCGAGAAAGAAATACAGGATCAACAGACCGGGCACGAAGACCAGCACACCACCCACGCCTGCGACGATGCCATCGATCAGCAGGGAATGAATCCATGACGGAACCTGCAGGAGATCGAGGAGCAGCGACAGCCGGTGTGCAATCGGTCCATTGATGACCGCGTCCATCCAATCCAGAAATGGCGAGGAGACATCGATCACCAGCCGAAAAATGATGTACATCACGGCAAAGAAAATCGGCAAGCCGAGCCACTTCTGTGTGACAATGTTATCGACGCGGTCGGTGAAGGTGATCCGATCGATGAGCGGGCGATGAAGGGCCTGCCGCACGATGCCATTGATGTATCCATAGCGACGATCGGCAGTAAGCAGATCAAAGTCTTCGCCGAGCAACGATTCGACGTGGGCAGCACGTTCCCTTGCGAATGAAATGATCCGCTCGCCGCCCTCCATGGACTGAACGCGTTCGAGAATATCCGCATCCTTTTCGAGGAGCTTGATCGCCAGCCAGCGTTTGGAATATTGCCGTGTATCGAAATTCAGTTCTTCGAAGCGCGCGAGGATGTTCGCAATCTCACGCTCGATCTTGCTGCCGTAATCCAGTTTAAAGAGTGATGAAGTAATAGTCATAATCATTTGTTAGCCGCTGAGACACACACAGTCCCGGCGATCGGTGCCGGGGGAGACTCTGAGCAGAAGCATTTTTTAGATCTCTGTGCCTCAGCGACTCTGTGGCTAGTTTTTCCGGGCAGTCTTTACAGCCTTGGCGATCAACTCAGTCACTCCCTTACCGCGGTTTGCAGACGTGTGAACCACGGGAATGTTGCCGAGTAATCCAGAAAGCTCATCCAGGCTGATCTTTGCGCCGTGCTTGTGCAGATCGTCGGTCATATTCAATGCCATCACTACGGGAACAGCGAGCTCGAGCAACTGCACCGTGAGGTAGAGGTTACGCTCCAGGTTCGTGGCATCCACAACGTTGATGACCACATCCGGCTTCTCCTCGATGATATAGTCGCGGGCGATGATCTCCTCCGGCGAATAGGCGGTAAGACTGTACGTGCCAGGCAGATCCACGATGTTGACGGTGATGCCATCCTGTTCAAATTCACCTTCCTTTTTCTCTACCGTTTTGCCGGGCCAGTTGCCGGTATGTTGGTGGAGTCCCGTTAGTACATTGAAGATGGTGGTCTTGCCTGCATTGGGATTTCCTGCCAGAGCAATCGTCAGGTCAGCCATTCATCGCTCCAGCAGGACAACTTCGATCTGTGCAGCTTCCTCTTTGCGCAGCGCCAGATGATAGCCTTTGACAAAATATTCGATTGGATCCCCAAGCGGCGCGTGTCGTTCGATCAGAATCGTTTCGCCTTTGACGATTCCCATCTCGATGAATCGTCTGCGTAACGCGCTGATTCCGTTGATCTTGGTAATGGTGCCACGTTGACCGGGTATCAGACGATGGAGCTGTGTTGGTTCGGACATAGTTTTCCTTTTCAAGTTTATTTCGGTGATGGAGTGGTCTCGTATGGTCTTGCACGGTGTATCGAAACCACCGATTACTCATTTCACTTCCACGATCACGAACTCGGAGAGCAACAAACCTAGGGCGACTTCCTTGCCATCTACATCTACCATCAAAGGACCATCCATGGGCGCGGCTTCGAGGACCGTCAGTTCACACCCGGGAAGAATTCCGCGTTCCTGTAGATATTTGAGCAGGTCCGTTTTTGTCGCGTTGACTGCCAGCACACGGACTGGCGCCCCGATCGGGGCCTCACGAAGCAGGATTCCATCCAACGGGGTCCATGAGCCGTCCGCTGCCGGGATGGGGTTTCCTCGCGGACAAAACTTCGGGTCGCCCAAAAATTCCGCGAGTGCTTCCGTCACCTCAGGTGCGGTCGCGTGCTCCAGGGCACAAGCCAGTTCATATAATTTCGCCCAGTCGATTTTCAAATGCTCATACAGAAAGCATTCCCATAAACACTGGCGGCGCAGCACACTGCATGCTGCCGCGCGCCCACTTTTTGTCAGGATGACGCCCTTGTACGGCAGATGTGAGACCAATCCCTGATCGGTGAGGCGGCGGACCATTTCGTTGGCTGAGACATTCGTCACGCCCAGGCGGCCAGCCAGGCGTCCTACAGCTACTACGTCAGCTACCCCCAATTCCGCCATCGCCTTTAGATACATTTCGGTGCTTTCGCTCATCTGAAACATAAGGTTGACCTTTCACCAAATCTTATGGTTAGCCTTATTATTCCCGGTTTGCGGTATTTTTCACATGGATGGATGTCACGTTTTGAATGGAAAAAACTCCCCCAGACTGGTAAGGTGAGGATTTTCCCGTGATGCTCCTGCACAAAAAAGTAGGGAATCCCCCCATGTGCACATGCTTTTCGAGATAGGAAAATATTCTGCACAAGAGAGGTCGGTATTTTTTTTAATCCTGGAATTGGACAATTTACCCTATAAAGGTATACACTTTAGGCATAATTCTTCTTACATCCGGAGTACTTATGAACAGTCGCATATCGCAACGTCGGCCGGGCTGGGGTGCGCTTCGAATCGCAGGCATTTACCTCCTGATTGGCGCGTTGTGGATTCTCTTTTCAGACCGGCTCGCGGCGCAGCTGGCAGGTGACCCGGCGACACTGACAACCATCAGTATTTACAAAGGTTGGGGATTTATTGTTGTCACAGCGCTACTGTTGTACTGGCTAATTCAAGGTCATACAGCGGCACTACGCGAGAATGAGGAGAAAATGCGGCTGGTTACAGATGCAATTCCGGCGCTGATCTCCTATGTAGATGCAAATCAATATTATCGATTTAACAACCAGGCTTATGAGGAATGGTTCGGACAGAAAGTGGACGGCAAGCGGCTCGATGAGGTTTTGGGAAGCGCAGCCTACAATGCCATCTCCAAATATGTAATGGCTGCCCTGCGTGGTGAGACGGTTACCTACCAGACCGAGATCTCATTTCAGGGTGGGGACACTCGTTTTGTAGATGCAAGCTACGTTCCAGACAGGGCACAAGATGGAAATGTCAGGGGCTTTTACGCGTTGGTTCAGGATATCACCGCACGCAAACAGGCGGAACAGGAACGGCGTCAATGGGCGGATGCCTTCGAACATTGTGCCCATGGCATTGCGATTGGCGATCCGGTTTCCAATCGCATTATGGTCTGCAATTCTGCATTTGCTCTGTTGCACAAGTCACGCATCGAGGATGTTGTCGGTTCGTCAATTCTCAGCCTGTACGCGCCCGCCGAGCGCGATCATGTGCGGCAACAGGCAACCCGGGCGGACCAAATCGGGCACGCACAATTTGAGTCAACCATGATCCGCAGGGATGGATCCACGTTCCCCGTTCAAATGGATCTCGTCAGCGTGCATGGCGATGACGGCGAACTGCTATATCGTGTCGCCACCACGCAGGACATCACCGAACGAAAAAAAGCAGAGAGTGAAAGGGCTTACCAGGCCAACATCATTCAGCATATTAACGATGCTGTCATGACATCGGATGAGAACCTGTCGATCACTGGTTGGAATTCGGCAGCCGAGCGAATGTATGGATGGACACCGGAAGAGGTCATCGGCAAAAAAGGGGAAAACATTCTGGCAACGGAGTTTTTTAGCACATCACGCGAAGAGGCAATTCAAGGACTCTGGGAAACCGGAGAATTTTCAGCCGTGGTAACACAGCTCCGTAAGGATGGAACACGGTTTTACGTAGAAACTCGCTCGGTCGGGATTCGGGAGGCAAATGGAGGTATCACGGGTTTCGTCAGTGTCAACCGCGATATCAGCGATCGGAAACAGGTTGAAGAAAAGCTGGAACAAACGAACCAGAAATTAAATGAAATCCTGGCGAGCATCCAGGATGATTTCTATGTGCTGGATCGTGACTGGAATTTTGTATACGCCAGCAAACGTTTCACTGCGAAGGTGGGAAAAGAACCTGAAGATTTCATTGGAAATAATATTTGGACGATGTTTCCAAAACATGTGGGAACGAGCCTGGAAGAGAACTTCCGCGCTGCGATGGAAAAGAGAGATGTGCGGCGGTTTGAAATCGGCGGAAAATACACATCTGCCTGGTACAGAATGACCGCCTTTCCTTCGGCAGAGGGGATTACAGTTCTCGGAACGGATATCACCGATCGCAAACAGGCGGAGGAGCAGATCGCCAAATCGGAGGAGCGTTATCGGCGTGTCCTGGATACGATGATGGAAGGCTCCCAGATCATCGATTTCGATTGGCGTTATACATACGTGAATGATGTGGTAGCGGCACAAGGCAAGCATAAGCCGGAAGATTTGATCGGCCGTACCATGATGGAAGTATATCCCGGGATCGATCAGACGGAATTGTTCGCCATCCTTCGGGACTGTATGGAAGTACGCACCTCACGGCGAATGGAAAATCGTTTTGTCTTTCCGGATGGCAGTGTGGGGTGGTTCGAGTTGAGCATTCAGCCCGTCCCTGAGGGGATCTTCATTCTCTCGACAGACATCACCGAGCGGAAACAGGTGGAGCAGGAAGTCCAGCGATTGAATGAAAAACTGGAGGAGCGGGTCATCGAACGCACTGCGCAGCTGCATGCCGCGAATAAGGAACTCGAAGCGTTCTCCTATTCCGTATCCCATGACCTGCGCGCCCCCTTGCGGGCGATCAATGGGTATACGCGGATTTTGGTCGAAGACTACTCGTCTCTGTTGGATGAGGAAGGCAAGCGCATTTGCGACGTGATCAGTGGCGAGGCGCGGCGCATGGGTGAGCTGATCGACGACCTGTTAACGTTTTCTCGTTTGAGCCGCAAGGAACTTCAGAAGACCAAAATCGACATGAAGGCGCTTGCCTATTCCGTACTGGGGGAATTGGTTACGGATGAACAGCGCCAGCGGATTGATTTTTCGGTAGGAAAACTGCCCTCGGCAGTGGGAGACCCGGCGCTCATCCACCAGGTATGGATCAACCTGCTGTCCAACGCGGTCAAGTTTTCATCCAGGAAGGAACGGGCTGTCATCGACGTGGGGACAAAACGCAGCGATGGTGAACTGATCTATTGTGTCCGCGATAACGGCGCAGGTTTCGACATCCAATACGTGGACAAATTGTTTGGCGTCTTCCAGCGATTGCATAGTGAGGAGGAATTCGAAGGGACCGGGGTGGGGCTTGCAATTGTACAGCGAATCGTCCAGCGCCATGGGGGCCGCGTTTGGGCGGAAGGGCAAGTGGACAAAGGTGCAACATTCTATTTTGCATTACCACGAGGAGAAAATTATGGATGACCTAAGTGCAGTTGAGATTTTGCTTGTGGAAGATAACCCCCGCGATGCTGAGTTGACGATCCGGGCTCTGAAGAAAAAGAACCTCGCCAACAACCTCTATCACGTGGAGGATGGTGTGGAGGCGCTGGATTTTCTGTTTGCGCGCGGCAAATATGGCGGGCGTGATATCAACGATACGCCAAAGGTAGTGCTGCTCGATCTAAAGCTCCCGCGCATAAACGGTTTGGAAGTTCTAAGCGCCATCAAGTCCGATGTGCGCACACAGTCCATTCCGGTGGTCATCGTTACATCGTCGGTGGAAGATCCCGATGTAAATACAGCCTATCAACTGGGCGCAAACAGCTATGTACTGAAACCCGTGCAATTTGACGCATTTATTGAAGCAATGGCAAAAATTGGGATTTACTGGCTTATGGTGAACCATCCCCGGAAATAGTTTGACGTGCACCGCGCCAGCGCGAGCGGTTTGCCGTTAGACTTGCAGTCGGCAAGGAAAGAGACAATGAACAATATGACACGCATCCTAATTGTTGAAGATGAGATCAGTGATTACGATCTCGCTCAACTCGAAATTCGCAAAGTCGTGCAGGAATGTACATTTAAACGGGTGGAAACACAAAATGACTTCCTCGAAGCCTTACACGAGTTTCAGCCTCACATTATCCTCTCAGACTACAAACTTCCTGGTTTCGACGGAGGGAAGGTTCTGGAACTTGCCCAACAGCATGCCTTGTTTTCACCGGTCATCATCTGGACAGGGGCAATGGGCGAAGAGATGGCTGCAGCATGCATGAAGATGGGTGCCTCCGATTACATTCTGAAGGAAAACATCAGGCAATTGGGACGTGCCGTGCTACAGGCGTTGAAGGAACGCGCTGTGCTTCTTGAAAGCAGGCAGGCCGAGGAGAAATACCAGGCGATCTTCGAAAATTCTCCGATCGGCATTTTCCAATCCACACCGCAGGGACGATTTATCAGCGTCAACCCGGCAATGGCACGCATTTATGGCTATGCTTCAGCCGAGGAGATGATCAGTTCCATTACCGATATTTCCCATCAAATTTACACCGCACCTGAAGATCGCTTTGAGTTCACAAACTTGCTCGAAACGCAACATGTCGTGGAGAACTTTGAATGGCAGAACACCCGCAAGGACGGCAGCGTCTTCTGGACATCCACGTCGGCGCGCGCGGTTTATGATGAAGCGGGAAATGTTTCCTACTACGAGGGATTCCTACGGGATATCACGGCGCGCAAAGAAATGGATAAAAAGATTGCTAAAAGTGAGCAGCGCTTCCAGTCCCTGATCGAGAATGGAAGGGAAAACATTTCGCTCCTGGCAAAAGACGGCACGTTATTGTGGGAAGATCCATCGCTCAACATAGTTCTCGGCTACGGAAGGGGTGAATTTATAGGCCGGAGCCTTTTCGAGTTACTGCATCCTGAGGATCTCGGCTGGGTCAGCGAGTTGTTTGTGATACTGGTCCACGAACCAGGAAAGCTTCAAGATGCCACGTTCCGAATGAAACACAGTGATGGGACCTGGCGCTGGATCGAAGCAACTGCCACCAATATGCTGGATGAACCAAGCGTTAAGGCAATTGTCGTCAACTATCGGGATATCACGAGACGCAAGGAAGCAGAAGAGGCGTTGCGCGATTCAGAAGCGAAATATCGGACGCTGGCTGAAAATTCCCTGCAAGGTATCGCCATTTTTCTAAATCAGCGTATCGCATATGTCAATGCTGCCATGTGCACGATCATGGGTTATACGGCAGAGGAATTGATGGAAATGCCAGAAGACCAGATCCTCGCACTCACACACCCGGATGATCGCACTGTCACGCGGGAACGAGCCACAAAACGCCAGGCTGGTGAGCCTGTCTCCGCTGTCAATGATGTACGAATAATAAGAAAAGACGGTACGATACGCTGGATTCAAACGTTTGCTAGCTCAATCGAATATGATGGACAATCTGCAATTCTATCGACTAGCGTAGACATCACAGAGCGCAAACAGGCAGAGATTGAACTTAACCAAAAGAATGATGATCTGGCTCTGCTTAATGCGGTCAATCAGGCGGTCGTCAGAGGACAAAACCTGGATTCGATCATAAATTTACTGGCACAGGAGTTGAAACGCATCTTCTCGACCGTAGGCAGTACCATTTACATGCTTACTCCAGATAAGAAGTCCCTAATCATGCAGCAATATTCCTTCTCTCCCGAAATTGCACAAAGAGTTGAAAAGCTGCTTGGGTTCACCATTCCGAAGATCGAAATCCCCATTAAAGAGGGTGGGCATTTCCATAAGGCAATGATTGCCAGGCGAAGTGCAATCACGACAGATCCACGGGAGATCCAGAGTTGGGTTGCTGAATTCGTCGATACCAAGTTCCTGCCTTCCATCACAAAGGCGATTGTTCGTAAACTGGTCCCGCAGATCTACAAACTGCTTAACATTAAATCGACAATTATTGTGCCATTGATCTTTGAGGAGGAAATTCTCGGCTTCCTCGATGTTTCCAGTCCCAGTCTGTTCACATCCAATGACCTTAAGCGCATCGAGAGTATCGGAGAACAGTTGACGGCTGTCATTCAACGACAGCAGGCAAACGAAAAAATACGAGAATCGGAAGAGCGCTTCCGCCTCCTCTTTGAAAACAGCGGAGAGGCAGTGCTCATTACGCAGCTGGACGGCGCGATTTCATCTGCCAACCCGGAGGCCTGTAAAATATTTGGTAGAAGTGAGGACGAGATCAGAAATCTTGGCAGGGCAGGCATCGTAGATCCAAACGATCCACGATTGCCGTTAGCTCTTGAAGAAAGGGCCAGGACCGGAAAGTTCAAGGGCGAATTAAGCCTGCTTCGAAACGACGGTTCAATATTCCCAGGAGATGTATCCACCACGATATTCAGAGATTCGAGCGGGAACGAAAAAACCAGCATGATCATCCGTGATATTACGGAACGCAGACGGGTGGAGTCTGCCGAGCACGAGCAGCGAGTCCTTGCGGAGGCGTTACGTGATACTTCCCAGATCCTGAGCAGCACTCTCGACTATGGCGAGGTTTTGGATCACATCCTGAATGCGGTTGGACGTGTCGTACCGCATGACGCAGCCACGATCACGCTGATCGATGGGGAATTTGCTCGTGTAGTGCGCTCGCAAGGATATGATAAACGCGCTTCCAACAGCGAAATCATGGGCGTCAGACTTTCCCTGGCTGAAACGACCAACTTACGGCTAATGCTCGAGACCAAACAGCCTGTGGTTGTGTACGATACCTATGCTTACTCAGGCTGGAAACGAATGTCTGCTAATGATTGGCTACGCTCGAACGTGGGCGCGCCCATATCCGTATATGGTGAAGTAATTGGCTTCATCCTCCTGGATAGTGAAACACCCGGTTTTTTCACCCCTGTCCATGCCGAACGCCTGGAAGCCTTTGCCAACCAGGCGGCGCTTGCCATCCACAATGCCAATCTTCTGAAACAGGCCCAGGCGGAGGTCGCCGAACGCAAACGGGCTGAAGAATCCCTAAAAATTGAACGGAAGAAAATGCAGGATTACCTGGATATTGCCGGGGTAATGATGCTTGCACTGGACCGCCACGGGAGAGTCGCCCTGATCAATCAAAAAGGCTGCGAAATCCTTGGCTACTCTGCTGCGGAGGTGATTGGAAAGAACTGGATAGAAACCTTCCTTCCTGCAGAAGTCCGCGCCGAACTAATTGATGTCTTCGAGACTTTGTCCGTGGGAGATACAGCTTCCACTTCCTACCACGAGAATCCGGTTCTCACAAAAAATGGAGAACAACGGATGATCGCCTGGCATAACACTCTGCTGCGCGATGCACAGGGAACGGTGATCAGCACCCTAAGCTCTGGAGAAGATATCACAGAGCGCAAACAAATAGAAGCAAAACTGCAAGCCAGTGAGTCGCGATACCGTTTGGCCACCCAGGCAACAAAGGATGTAATTTGGGAATGGAACGCCGAGACAAACCGACTCCTCTGGACCGAAAACGCTCAAATTGTTTTCGGATATTCGCCCGAAGAGGTGGGTCCTGATGCCCTCTGGTGGGATGAGCGTATCCACCCGGAGGATCGCGAACGTGTGCAATCGAAACTGTACGCATTGACAGCCCCAGAGAGTGCTGAGTCGGTTTGGTTGGATGAATACCGCTTCCTGTTGAAGGATGGTTCCTACGCCTACATTAATGATCATGCCTACATCGAGCGTGATTCCTCAGGCAAGGCAATTCGGATGATCGGAGCGATGTCAAACATCACAGAACGCAAAGGCGCAGAGCAGGCTTTACGCGAATCAGAGGCGCTTTATCGGCGGGCAATTGAGGTTGCTGGCGCCGTGCCATATTATCAATCTTATTATGATAATGGCAGATCCACTAAGTTTGATTTCATAGGAGAGGGCATTCGTCAGATCACCGGTTATGGACCTGAGGAATTCACCCCAGAGCTATGGGATTCGCTGGCGGAGGAAGTTAATCTCGTTGAAGAACTTGCCGGATACTCCGTGGACGAGGGGATTCGACGGGTTCGCTCAGGCGAAAACCCCGTCTGGAAATGTGAGTATCGCGCTCGTGACCGGGATGGAAAAATCCACTGGGTTTTCGAAGCGGCAGTGGAACTGTACGATGAACACGGTGGCGTGCGAGGCTCGATTGGCACGTTTCAGGATATTACGACGCGCAAGCAGGCAGAGGCTGAATTACGCGCCTCAGAGGAGCGCTTCCGCCAACTCGCGACCAACATCGAAGAAGCATTCTGGATGACAGATGCCCGGACAGGGCAGGAACTCTATATCAGCCCCGCCGCGGCTGCCATTTGGGGGAATTCGGTTGAAAACATTTTAAGTGAGCCTGCTGCCTTCATAAACAGCGTTATGGCTGAGGATCGAGAATTTGTCCTTGCCGCCCTGGAAAGGCAGCGAAATGGAGAAAAGACCGGAATAGAATATCGCGTCCGTCGCCCAGATGGTTCCATTCGCTGGGTCTGGGACCGCGCTTTCCCCATTTTCGATGAGAGTGGTGAGGTCAAAACGCTGGCAGGCATCGCCGCAGATATCACCGAGCGCAAACAGGCTGAAATGGAACTTGTACAAAGCCAGGCTCGGTATCAGGATCTATTCGACAGTTCACCTATCTCTTTATGGGAGGAGGATTATTCCCTCGTTAAAAAGAGAATCGAAAGCCTGCAACAGGAAGGTATTACCGACCTCGAGGAATATTTCTCGTCTCACCCAGACGTTATTCTTGAACTTGCAACGTTGGTAAAGGTCATAGGTGTAAACCGGGCATCCATGGAACTTTACAACGTCAAACAAAAGGAAGACTTGCTAAAGAGCCTGCCTGATTTCGTCAGTGATGAAACCCTTATGCACTTTCAATATGAAATCCAGAGTTTGATGAGCAGAGAAAAATTCGGCTGGGAGGGATCGGATCATACTCTTGACGGACGAGAACTTATCGTCATGGTTAAAGGTTCCATCCCACCTGGGCATGAGGAAGATTGGTCCAAGGTAATCATCTCGATCACGGACGTCACTGAACGCAAACTGGCTGAAGAAAAACTACGGGCGAGCGAGGAACGTTATCACAGCTTATTCCAGCATCTTGTGGATGGTTTTGCACTGCATGAGATCATTACTGACGATCAGGGCAAGCCGATAGACTATCGCTTCCTTGAAATCAATCCGGCATTTGAAAAGCTGACCGGCATGCGTGCCGAGAGCACCGTAGGGCGGCGCGTTCACGAGATTTTGCCCAGAGTAGGTAATGAGCACTTCATCGCCATTTATGGTAAGGTAGCGCTGACGGGAGAGCCTATCCATTTCGAAGAATACTCCGCTCCGCTGGGCAGGTATTATGCGATTAATGCCTACTCGCCCCGGCACGGGCAATTTGCCACTACCTTTGAAGATATTACGGAGCGTAAGCAGGCAGAGGCAAATCTGCGTAAGCTCTCACGCGCTGTGGAACAGACTGCCTCCACAATTGTCATTACCGATATCGCTGGCAATATCGAATACGTCAACCCGAAGTTCACGGAAATTACCGGGTATACCTTCGAGGAGGCACTTGGAAAGAATCCGCGCATCCTGAAATCCGGTCATACCCCGGCGGAGGAATATGGACGACTTTGGGAAACCATTATAGCCGGCGAAGAATGGCACGGAGAACTTTTTAATAGGAAGAAGAACGGCGAGCTATTCTGGGAACAGGCAACGATTTCACCGATCCATAACGAGCAGGGAGAGATCACCCATTTCATCGCTGTCAAGGAGGATATTACGCAGCGCAAACAGAGTGAAGCAGAGACCCGCCGCCGCGCTGACGAATTCGCCGCATTGTACGAAACTGCGCGCGATCTGGCGGTGCAGTATAACCTTCCAACCTTGCTCAAAACGATTGTCGAACGCGCCTGCGACCTGCTCCGGGTCCCAGGTGGTGGCCTTTATCTATACGATGAAGCGCGCGGGGATCTCGAGATGGTGCTCGCCGTGGGTAGTTCGGTACCCACGGGTGCGCGACTAAAAATGGGCGAAGGCATGGCAGGGCGTGTGGCACAGACCCAACAACTGCTTATCGTGGACGATTACCACACGTGGGAAGGGCGCTCGCTCCAGTATGAAGCCATTCCATTCAGAGCTGTCCTCCAGGTGCCAATGATATATGGTGGCAAGTTGATCGGCGTTCTGACCGTCAACGAGTTACGCGGCTCGGAGCGCAAATATACTGAGGTGGATGCTCATCTCCTCCTGCTTTTCGCAGAGTATGCCGCCAGTGCAGTCCACGCCGCCAGTCTCCTGCAGGAAACGCAGCGGCGCCTGGCCGAACTGGAAGCCCTCTACGAAAACGGGCTGGCGGTAGGGCAGTTGCTCGAAGAGAGAGAGATTGGCAGTCGCGTTATCGAAACATGCGCCCGTCACCTTTCATGGCACCACGTTGCCATCCGCTTACTTCGTACCGGAACAGATGAGTTGGAAGTGATTGCCCTCAACCAACCGGGATTGAACGAAGAAGAAAAGCTCAAGATGGAACACCATTTCAACCAGATGGTCAGTAGAGCCGGGCAGGGATTGAGTGGATCGGTCGTTCAAACGGGAATTCCACTCCGTACAGGGAACGTTCATGTACATCCACGATATGTGGATACAGAGGCCAGCATTCAGTCCGGGTTATATATGCCCTTGATTATCGCTGACCGTGTCATTGGCGTGATTAGCGTGGAAAGTGAATTATCTGACGCCTTTACAGAACAGGATGAGCGCCTGCTGGCAACACTTGCAAACCAGGCGGCGATTGCCTTTGAAAATGCGCGGCTATATCAGGCGGCGCAGCGGGAAATAGCTGAACGCGAACGGGCACAAGCCGCTCTGCGAGCAAGTGAAGCCCATTATCGCGAACTGGCAGACAGCATCACCGAAATCATGTTTGAGTTGGATCAGGACCTCCACTACACCCACTGGAATAAAGCCTCCGAGATCTTTTCAGGTATTCCAGCGCAGGATGTCCTTGGTCAACCCACGCAGGATGTGTTTGGAGAATCAGACGACCAGTCCTATCGAGAAAAGATCTACAGGCGCGTGCTTACGGAACAACAAGCGCAAACCTTTGAAACTGAAGTTTTCCTGCTCGGAAAGAGACGCATCCTTGAGATCAATGCCTACCCATCTGCACGCGGGGTATCGGTGGTGGCAAGGGAGATCACCGAGCGCCGTTTATCGGAGGCGCTCCAGCAAAAGCGCATTGCCCTGATGGATTTTTCTGCGCGTCACGCGCTTGA
>Ga0065705_10001834_pt1 | contig 29119 bp, 24 predicted proteins | sample SwibulcommuniRL2_FD_59092 | JGI IMG/M metagenome (GOLD analysis project Ga0065705, IMG submission 59092) | Bulk soil microbial communities from switchgrass field near Rose Lake, East Lansing, Michigan, USA - RL2 Bulk Soil v2 (version 2) | ecosystem: Environmental > Terrestrial > Soil >...
AAAGCCACGAGCAATAACAAGGCGGCGAAAATTCCCGCGGCCATGACCAGCCGATTGGACCAGCGCGCTAGGTCCGGCGACCAACTGCGTGGGTTGGAAACGAAAGTGCGCATGACAGAACCAAGAAATGTGGGACAGAGGTCGGAGAAATCGCCACGACGACTGGAGCTTCACCCTGGCGGCAACCAGNGAGCGCCCGGGCCGGCTAGATCAGAAACGACGCAATACGCGCGCGCAGTTGCCGACCGGAAAGTGGCGCCGGCGCGTGAACGTCGCCGGAAAGAAGGGGCGTTGCCTCACAAACCGCCTGAGCTTGTTCAGATCCGGCGCTGCGCTCGAGGATCGCCCAGACCGAAACCTGCACTTCAGGCGTGCTGACTCGTCCGGCGACGGTGGCGCCGCGACAGATGCAGCCCGATTCGTTTGGACACCCGGGATGCGACACGGGATTTGAGCGGTGCGCGAGCCAAGAGGCGCCTGGGCCACTCGCTAGTTCTGGAATCGGTTCCATCGTGCAATGCTGAAGCGCCCCCGCAACGAGCAGGGCGGCGGCAATCGCACCAGAGCGGCGGTTGGCCCAATTCAGCATGGATGGCGGCCAAGAGCAAGGGAAGTGGAATCGTGGCATCTAGACTAGCTGGGCTCGCGGCTGAAGGCAAATCCCTTAGCTCGCGGTAGGTTCCAGCGCCACAATGGCCAGCCCGTGCTTGTCGGCCAGCGTCACCACGTCCGCCCGATCGACGATGATCGTCCTGCCCGCTTCGATTGCCAGCACGCTCGCCCCCGCGGCCACCAGGCTCTCGATCGTTCCGATGCCGATCGTTGGCACGTCAAACCGCATGTCCTGCTGCGGCTTGGCAACTTTCACCACCGTGAAGCCGCCCTGCGGACAAAGCTCGCCCGCCCGGCGGATGCAGGCGTCGGTTCCTTCGACCGCTTCCACGGCGATCACCGCCCGCCCCTTTACGGCCACGCTTTGACCGATGTCGAGACGCCCCATCTCCTTGGCCAGGTCCCAGCCAAACGCAATATCCTGCAGCTGTGCAGCCGTCGGTCCGCGGCGCGTGAGTTGCCCCGCTTTGGCCAAGAGGTCAGGCGTAAAGTCGGTTGCCGGAGCCATCGTGATGCCACTCCGAGAATACTCATCGACCACCGCGTTCAGCAACGTGTCGTCGCGGCGATCCTGTTTTCCCTGGATAAACGTCGGAAAGAACGCACGAATGGTCGTCAGGTCGGGAACCAGGGAAAGCCAGCCCCAACGACCGAAGAGTAGCTTGTCCTTGAACAGCTTGCCGGCCAGCGTCGCCTGGGTCACCCCGCGCCGCCGAAAAAACCTTACATGCTGTCCCATGCGGGCCACGCCGCACACAACGTGGCTGTCGCAAATCTCCGCCAGCCTCGGGTCGGCGTGGCCGGCAAGTCCCACGCAGTGCACTTCGTAGCCCAAGGCCTTGAGCGACTGGGCCAGGACGATCGGAAAGCGGCCCCAACCGGCAACCAGGCCGATGCGGCGGATTTTTGATTTCGGATTTCGGATTTCGGATTTCGGATTCACATTCGCCACATCAAATTCCAAATCATGAATCCGAAATCCTAAATCCTAAATTCCTCACGCCGCGTCCTGCTGCGGTCGCTGGAGCATTCGCGTCAGCTCCTCGATCTGCCGCTCCAGTTCGTTAAGTCTCTTTCGCATCACCGGCAACTTGTACATCGTGGCCCAGACGTGATATTGGTCGCGCTCGTCGATGGCGGGCGATCCGACCACGCGTCGGCCAGGCGGCACTTCGTTCATGACGCCGGCTTGCCCACCGACCATTGCACCGTCACCGATGTGCACGTGATCGCGCACACCAACCTGTCCAGCAATGACCACGTAATCACCAGTCGTCGCGCTCCCCGCGATACCGGCTTGAGCGCAAATCAGATTGTGGCGGCCAATCCTGCAGTTGTGCGCGATTTGCACCTGGTCGTCGATTTTCGTCCCTTCGCCGATAATCGTCGGCCCATAGGTGCCCCGGTCGATCGTCGTGCCCGCGCCGATCTCCACATCGTCGGCAATCTCGACATACCCCAGTTGGTGCGACAACTTGTGCTTGCCCGCGACGAGGTTGTAGCCGAAGCCATACGCCCCGAGCACCGCAGCAGCGTGAATGATGACGCGGTTGCCGATCTGCGTGTTCTCATAGAGCACCGAGTTGGGGAAGATCGTCACATCCGCGCCGATCTGGCACCCCTCGAGCAGCCGCACGCCCGCGTGGATCACCGAACGGGGACCGATCGACACATCTTCTCCCACAGAGGCCAGCGGATGAATCTGGACCCCTTCGGAAAGCCGCGCGCTGGAGGCAATTTGTGCGGCCGGGCTGATGCCGATGGACTTGTTCGTGCGGTTTGGCCGGAAATACTGGACCACCTTGGCAAAGGCCGTATGGACGTCGCCGACGACAATGTAGGGGACGCCCGACGGTTCAAAGCCTGGTCCGACAATGACCGCTGAGGCTTGTGAACGTGCCACAAGGGGAGCGAACTTCACCCCCTCGGCCAGCGTGATCTCGCCGGGCCGGGCACAAGCTAGCGTCGCCGCGCCGATGATGGGCAGCTCCGGTGGTCCGACCAACGTTCCATCAACCAGAGCCGCCACGTCCAAAAGGGCCAGACACATGCCGCGGAGTCCTTTCCTGCGTCAATGTTCCGCCTGCCGAACGGGTAGTCGCCCAACCTCATAAGCTGGCCTCGGCAAGCCCGCGAATCGTAGCCAGATGTTGTAGGCGCGGACAAGAGCGAATGGGCAAGCAAGCGTCCGCTTGACGCTTCCGCGCGGCGGGAAATAGCATGGGGATGCGTTCGGGCCCGCTTGCCCCCACCGCGCTGTTGTCGCAAGTCCTTTCCGCCCTTTGCTTTCCGTCATGCAGGCCGTTACCAAAGTCGCGCTCATCGGCATGGGGACCGTAGGGACAGGCGTCGCTCGCCTGCTGATCGATCACGGGGACCGGACCGCGCGCCACGCCGGCCGCACGCTGTGGGTCGAGGCCGTGGTGGTTCGTGACATGCAGAAGGCCCGCGACTATGACCTGCCGAAAGGGGTGCTGACCGACGATCTGGCCAAGGTCCTCAAAAATCCGGAAATCAAACTGGCGGCGGTGCTGGTCGGCGGCCTCGAGCCGGCCCGGACCATCACGCTGCAACTGCTGGAAAACGGCAAGGACATCGTCACTGCCAACAAGCTGCTTTTGGCCGAGCACGGACCGGAGCTTTTTGACCGCGCTCGCGAGCTAGGCCGCTCGATTGCCTTCGACGCCTGTGTGGCCGGCGGCATTCCGATTGTCACCAACATAGCCCAGTGCTTTTCGGCCAATCAGATTCAGAGCCTCCGCGGCATATTGAATGGAACGACGAATTTCATCGTTTCCCAAATGGAAGAACAGGGGACGACTTATGCTGCGGCACTCCGAGAAGCGCAGCGACTGGGATTCGCCGAGCCGGACCCGACGATGGATGTTTCGGGGGGTGATGCGGCGCAGAAGCTGGCGATTCTGGCACACCTGGCGTTTGGGGCCCGCGTTCACTGGAGCGAGATTCCCTGCCTGGGAATCGACGCCCTCGACCCAGCCGACCTCAAGTACGCCAAGGAACTGGGCTACCGGATCAAGCTGATCGCCGTGGCACAGCTCCATGAGGGTGGCCTGGAACTGCATGTCTCGCCGACGCTCGTGAAGATGGGCACGCCACTGGCGGAAGTCCGCCAGGCTTACAACGCGATTCAAGCCATTGGCGACGCTGTGGGCCCGGTCTTCTTTCACGGCTTAGGAGCCGGGCAGATGCCGACTGCGTCGTCGGTCGTCGCCGACATGATCGACGTGGCGGTCGGACGGATGGGCATCACTTTCCGCACGCTCAACCTTTGGTCGCAGGGCGAGGCCCGTGTCGCCATGCTCGACCACAGGCGACTGGCGGGCCGCTACTATTTGCGATTTACGGTGGAAGATCGGCCGGGCGTGCTGGCCGAAATTGCCGGCGTGCTGGGCAGGCACCAAATATCGATCGCCTCGGTCATCCAGCACGAGCCCAGCGGCGACGGTCAGGTCCGCACGGTACCGCTGGTGATCATGACCTACAAAGCCGCCGAGGGGTCGGCCCAGGCCGCTATGACTGAGATCGACAAGCTCAAGTGCACGCGGCCGGGAAGCGTCAGAATGCGAGTGCTCGACTAACCGCAATGAAATACGCGATCATCATCCCCGACGGCTGCGCCGACGAACCGCAAGCCTCGCTGGGCGGCAAGACGCCGCTTCAGGCGGCGAAGACGCCAGCCATGGACGAAGTCGCACGGCTGGGAATTGTTGGACGGAGCAATAATGTCCCCGCGCATCTGCCACCGGGATCGGACGTCGCCAATCTGAGCCTGTTTGGCTACGACCCCAATCAATACTTCACCGGCCGCGCGCCGCTCGAAGCCGCTGCCCAGGGGATCAAGCTTGCTCCCGAAGATTGGGCGATCCGCTGTAACCTGGTGACCATCGAAAACCAAACGATGCGGAGCTTCACGGCCGATCATGTTTCCACGGCGGAAGCGACCGAGCTCCTCAAGACTTGTCAGCGGGAACTCGGCACTGCGTACTTGGAATTCGTTCCCGGCGTCAGTTATCGCAATTTGCTCCTGTTCCGCGGTGCGAAGGAGCCAGCGCCATTCACTAAGGAGACGCGGGCCACGCCGCCGCATGACTTGACCGATAAGTCGGTCGCCGACGACTTCCCGCGCGGCCCCGGCAGCGATTTGCTCAACGAGCTGATGGGCCGCTCGGTTGCGCTGTTCGCCGATCACCCAGTCAATAACGCCCGCAAGAAGGCGGACAAGCTGCCGGCCACGAACATCTGGCTCTGGGGCCTGGGCAAGACGCCGTCGCTCACGCCGTTCCGCGAGCTCCACGGCAAATCAGGCAAGATGATTACGGCGGTGGACCTGCTCCGCGGCCTGGCCGCCCTGATCGGCTGGGAGCGAATCGACGTTCCCGGCGCGACGGGCTATCTCGACACCGACTATGCCGCCAAGGGCCGCTATGCGGTCGAAGCGCTCGCTTCAACCGACATCGTCTGTGTCCACGTCGAGGCGACCGACGAAGCGTCGCACGAAGGACGGGCCGACGCCAAAATCACGGCCCTCGAAGAAATCGACTCGAAAATCGTCGCTCCGCTGCATGCCGCCCTGAAAAAGCACGGCGATTATCGGATCCTCGTTTCCCCCGATCATCCCACTCCCGTGCGCACCAAAACGCACAGCCACGGGTACGTCCCCTTTGCCATCTGCGGCAGCGGCGTCAAGCCCGATGGGTCAACGACATACGACGAAGCGGCCGCGGGCAAGTCGGCCCTGGCTTTTGAGGAAGGCTGGCGCCTGATGGGGCATTTCTTGCAATAAGTCGCGAGTTGGTTGCCCGGCAGCCCTGCGCTTGACCGTCAACCATCCGAGGCTGCGTGGCCTCCCGAAAAGTGCCATTGCCCTAAGTTCGATTTACTGGGACATATTGCCGCGCAACCGTCTTACGGCAACGGTAGAAACGAATTCTTCGCGACAGGCAGGGCATCGACTATGAAGCGGCTGGCTAGTCGGCTTCGCGAAGCGTGGAAGCGTTTCCGCGGCAGGCGAACAGTGTTCATCGATTGCGGCGCGAACGTTGGACGAGTTCTCCAGCGGCAGATTCAACGGTTCCCCGCGCGCGAGTACTTTGCCATCGAAGCGAACCCCGAGCTCATCCCGCACATTGAAGCGGTTCGCGACCGTTATCCCAACAGCTCGATCAATATCATGCACTGTGCCGCATGGACTAGCGACGGCGCCATTCCCTTCTACCTGTCAGGGCGGAATTCCGAGGGACGCGTTGTCCATGACGGCTCGACGGCCGTGCTCGGAAAGTCGCCGCGGCATCCGCTGTCCGGGGTCATCGACTATGACCACCCGATTGAAGTTCCCAGCCTGGACTTGAGCGCCTGGATTCGCAGCACATTCGTCCCTTCCGATGTCATCTATTTGAAAATGGACATTGAGGGCGCCGAGTACGTTGTGCTCGACAAAATGCTACAAGACCGCACGCTGGATTACGTCAAAGAGGCCAAGGTGGAATTCCACTACAGTGACGATGGACGGATATCGACGATCGACAAGCGCCTGCATGAACGCATTGTCGAGGAGGTTCGCTGCCGCACGCGTCTGGTGGAGTGGCACTGAAGAGCCTCCTATGACGCCCCACATCCGCAAGGTGGTCTATCCGGTCGAGTCTCTGTTTCCGGGCGGGGCCGAGCACGCGCTCTTGCGACTTGCCACGTCCCTGGATCTCAACCGGTGGAAACCGGAGGTATGGCTGCTGCGGGGCGGTGGCGAACTGCTTGCCGACTTCGAGCAGCGAGGAATTGCCGTTCGCGACTGTTCCGCGTGGGACTGGAACCCGCTTGCTCAAGTTGTGCAGACGACCGCAATTCGCTCGGCCCTGCGTTTAACCTTGAGTCGCGCCCATATCGTTCATTCGTTCGCCTGGGACGGCTGCGGGACCGAGGCCGCGGCTGCGACGCTCGCTGTGACTAGCGGCTACATCGTGCGGATTGCCACGGCCGTGCCCCGAGGCGGCGCCAGAGCTTGGGCCCTTAAACTCTGCCTGGCCGATCGGGTCGTCGTGCTCAGCGAATTCTCCAAACGGCAGATCTTGGCGCATTACCCTGGGGTAGAACGCAAGTTGCGAGTCGTCCCCAATGGGGTCGATTGCGAGCAGTTTGCTCCGTGCTGCGAAGCGCGACGTGCCGTACGACAGTCCCTGGGCATTCTTCCAGGCGACATTGCGATCGCCTGTGTGGCCCGCCTGTTTCCGGATAAGAATCACGCCTTTCTGCTGCATGCCTTTCGGAAGCTGCTCGCGACTGAAAACGTGGCCCCCAGGCTGCTACTGGTGGGCGAAGGCGGCCAGCGACAGCGGCTGGTTGACTTGGCGGCTGAACTTGGCATTTCTGACCGCGTTCATTTCCTGGGATTTCGGCGCGATGTGGCAAGGATTCTGTCCGCTTGCGATGCCTTCGTGTTGACGTCGAAGTCGCCCGACGATGGCGGCATCGAAGGCATGTCCAATGCGACGCTGGAGGCGATGAGCGTCGGCTTGCCGGTGGTGATGACGAGGAATGGCAGCGAGGAGATATTGACGTCCGGACAAGAGGGATTCGTCGTTGACGCGCGTGACGATCGCCAGCTCGTAGCGGCCCTGGCGGCGCTGTGCGAATCTGCCGAGCTGCGCTATGCGATGGGACGCGCGGCGCGGGCCCGCGTCAAGGAGCATTACAATATCACGGCGACCGTATCGAAAAACGCGGAGATCTACAGCGAGCTAGTGGACCAAACATTATGCCGTGTCCCTTTGGCCAGGATGCGGCGGGCGATCTGCCAGTGGCCGCGCGGGCGCTGCTCGTCAAATCTCAACTTACATTGACCACTCGCGTCTTGGGAATCGAATCGTGCCATCCGACGCACGGGTCGCCAAAGAACGAAAACGCTTCGAACGGAATGAAGCGGCACAATGTCCGCCCAAGAATCTGGCCCGTGGTCGGCGGGCCGCCGTCGGCTGCCACAACGATGGTTCCCGTCAGAAACTTCGCTGGCGTTCGACGAAGCAGGATCTCGCTTCCAGCGTAGTAGATGAGCCCCACGACCAACCCGATGCCGTAGCCCGCCAGGTTGAGTTGGAACTCTTCGCTGTGCGAAATCGGACCCTCGGCCGGGTCGCGCGACACGGCATACGCAATCCCCACGACGAAGCCCGCTGCGCCGCCCAACACTTGCAGGAGGACATTATCGACCAGCAAGTTCACAAATCGTTTCCACTGCGGCGCTGGCACGACCGCGCGTGGCGGGATCGGCGGCGCAAAAATTTCGGGCGTCGGCGCGGGGCTGGCATAAGGATTGTCATTCATGAAGTGGCCCGTGGTTGAAGTTGCAGCGTAGCACGGCCGTGGACGACTATTGTAGCGCGGCGGCTGCGAAGGGTGGCCAGCCGGCTATCGCGTTCCTTCGACGGCCCAGAATAGATAGGTGAGCGTGCCGGGGCGGACGACGAGCGGCGTGTCGCCGTCGTGCCAGGCGACCGTGTAGCCTTCCGGCGATTCTTCGGTGATCGTGCCGGGATAAAGGCTGCCCCCTTTCCACAGGGCCAACACTTCGTCGCCGACGTCAAAGACGGGCCGGTCCGGCATCGGAAAGATGTCGCTCGTGGGGACGGTGGCTCGCGAGCCGTCGGTGAAGCGGACGTTGTAACCGCCGTCCACCTCGGCCTCGACGCTGGCAATCCACCAGCCGCGGCGGTCATGGACGGCGGCCCAGGCGCCAGGCATGATCTCTGGCACGGGAATAATCGGCGGCTTCAGTTCCAATTTGGCGGCGCTGCCAGGGGGCGGACCATTGGCCGGCTCCGTCGTCTGGCACCACTCGAGAAATGTCAGCGAGCCGAGCGGCACGGCCATGGGGACGTCGCCGTCGTGCCAGGCGACGGTATGACCCAGCGGGCCGATGGCGGTGATCGTCCCGGGGAACATCGACGGGTTGCGCCAGCGAGCCAGGACTTCATGACCGACCTGGAGGACCGGGCGAATGGGGACGGCCACGACGCTGGCACGCGAGACTTGCTGCGTCGTGCCATCGGCGAGCAGGATCGAACAGCGGCGGTCGTCGCCCCCGACGGCCACGGCGTGCAGCCACAGGTCCTGCGACCAGCGGACCGCGAGCGGAGTGCCGCTCTTGGCGGCGACAAGCGGATTCCAGGGGTCGGCCGGAAATTCCTGGCTAGTGGGCTGTGGAACGCCGGCGGGGTAAGGAAACTCGGAGGACATTGCTCAAGCCGTAGGGAACGCCCTCAGCGGCGTTCCCGATGTCAAGGTTCAGGGTTCCGAACGTGCTTGACAATACGCCACGCCCGATGTCGCCGCCAGCGGGATTATCGCGCTGACGGCCCAGGCTTTGCAGCGGCCACCATTGAGACATTGCGCCGTGCGAAAGCAGTACAACCGTGGTGAGGCGCAGCTCGTTCGGCAGGATTTACGGCCGCGGTCGTCAGGCAAGGTCGTCACTTGCCATAATTGTACTTTTCGCCGAGTAAGTCCTCGAGGATCTTCCGTTGCTCCTTGCTCAGCGACTCGCGGACCCTGTCCGGCACGCTGAAGCTCATCGAGGAGGAGATGCGGGCGGCGTCCTCCAGGGTGATCTTCTTCGCCTCGACATCTGCGGCCAATTCGTGCATTTGCCCGTCGTAGGCGGCGCGCAGCACTTTCATATCGTCTTCCTCGAGTTGCAGAGCGTCCCGGATTTCCGGATGGTCGAATAGCTCCATGCCACGGACTTGCAGGACGATTTGCCTCATCCGCTTGAGCTGCTCAGGCCGGAGGATTTCGGCGTACATCTTGAAGAGTTCTTCGGCAACCTGCGTCTCGAGGACGCGTAACTTGGCATTCTTATCGCGTTCGGATAGCTTCGCCTTCTGCACTTTCTCTGTGGCGTCCACGTATTGTCGCCAGATCTTGGACTGCTTGTCGTGACTGGCTGCAATCCGCTTCTCTTGGTCCCGGCTAATCCTCAACTCGGCCTTCGTGTCCTTGGTAAAAAAGCCCAATATGTTGACGGGGCAATAGAGGGAACGCTTCTGGGCATCGTCGTCGGCCAGCGCGGCGCAGGAGAGCAAAAGCGTCAGGGTCGTGGCGAGAATGAAACGGCAGGTGGATATCATGATGGGCCACATGATTTGAACGATCGCGTGTGCGGGTTTGCGAAAGACGCCCGCGCAAGAGCGCGCCCTGACAACTCGAAGATAGGCCGCGAAGTGAGAGGTTGCGGGCCTAAGCGACACGGCTCGACAGGTAGTGAACTATTTGGCATGATATATGCACAATAGTTCCCGTTTCGTTTGGGAATGCCGTTTTGGCAGGGGCGAGCAGAAAGGCGAATCTGAAGTTGGCAGGCGACCACGACCCGAGGTTCCGCCATTTGGAACAGACCGGTGCGGACAATGCGCTAATATCGCTCATATTATTAGTTTGCAGCGGCCAGCGGCTAATGTTCGTAAGTGTTGATAGGAAAACGCTTTATGACAGATTGATGGCTGCTCGACGGGAGAAAAAAAGCTGCCTTCGTATGAGCAGCTGGTAAGCGAGGAATTCGTCACCGACCGAAGTCGTGCCTAGCCGGCGCAACCTACTGGCCGAGGAGACGGGAATCCTTAAACTGCATAACGTGCATAATTGCACCGGCGAGAAACTCGACGTAAGTGCTTGGTGTGTAATAGGTTGTGACGGTCTTGTGGTGCGGAGAAAAAAGTTTGGAACGTGCATAGTTGCCAAGCCGTGGAGCGGGGCGAGTTACGTTTCCACGTGGGCTTGAGGAACGAGGAGTCAGGGTTCTATATATGCCATTGATCGTGCAGAAATTCGGCGGCTCGTCGGTCGCTAGTCCCGAGAAGATCCTGCGGGCGGCCCGACGGGCGATTCGCGCCCAGCAGGAGGGGAACCAGGTGGTCATGGTGGTCAGCGCTATGGGCGACACGACCGACGACCTGCTGGACCTGGCTGCCAAGATTACCGACCGTCCGCCGGCTCGCGAGATGGACATGCTGCTCTCGACGGGCGAACAGGTGAGCGTGGCCCTGATGGCGATTGCCATTCATTCGCTCGGGCACCAGGCGGTTAGTCTGACCGGGGCACAAATCGGCGTGAAGACCGACGGCACGTTCCGCAAGGCCCGCATTCGGTCGATCGAGACGGCCCGACTGCGGAAGTCGCTCGACGAAGGGAACATCGTCATCGCCGCCGGCTTTCAGGGCATCGACGACCAGTTCAACATTACCACGCTCGGCCGCGGCGGCAGCGACACGACGGCCGTCGCCCTGGCTGCAGTGCTGCGGGCTGACGCGTGCGAAATCTATACCGACGTCGATGGCGTCTATACGACCGATCCGCGGGTCGTACCTGAAGCTCGCCGCGCGAGCCGCATCGGCTACGACGAAATGCTGGAGCTGGCGAGCCTGGGGGCGGGCGTGATGCACAGCCGGAGCATTGAGTTTGGCAAGAAGTTCGACGTGCCGATCCACGTGCGGAGCAGCTTCACCGACCAACCGGGGACGATGATCGTCGCCGAACCCGAGCGGCCGGACCAGCCGGTAAGCGGCGCGGCGATCACCAAGGATGAAGCTCGCATCACCGTGGAGGGCGTGCCCGACAAACCGGGCACCAGCCTGGAGATTTTCTCGCGGATTGCGGCCAAGAATATCTCGGTCGATATGATCGTGCAGAACGTGGGCGAGTCGGGCAAAGCCGACATTTCGTTCACGGTGCCGCAAAACGAGCTGGCCACCGCTCTGGATGCGGTGCGCGACGCGAACCAGATCGTCGGCGCCGAGGCAATCACCAGCGACGACAACGTCGCCAAGGTCTCGGTTGTTGGTCTGGGAATGGCCAGGCAGACCGGCGTCGCCCAGAAGATGTTCCGCGCGCTGGCCGACGCCGGGATCAACATCCAAATGATCACGACCAGCGAGATCAAGATCTCGGTGCTCGTGAGCCGCGACCGGGCCGCAGAGGCCCTGCGGATCGTGCATCATGCGTTCGATTTGGACAAGGAGCCCGCCGAGCCGATCAAGCCGTGGTCCGGCCATGCTGCCGCGCCGGATGCTGCCGCCGTCGTGGCCCGGCTGCAAGGGATCAACATGGAGGACCTGACGATCGACGAGGTGTCGCTCGACAATTCGCAGGCCCGCGTCACGATCAGCGGCGTCCCTGACAAGCCGGGTATCGCGGCGAAGGTGTTCGAGGACGTGGCAGCGGCGGGCGTGTTCGTCGATATGATTGTGCAGAGTCATCCGTCGATCGGCGGCTCGGCCACGCTGAGCTTCACGGTGCCGCAGAATCGACTCAGTAAGAGCGTCGATGCGGCCCGGCGGATCGCCCAGAATCTGGGCTGCAAAGGAGTCAGCTCCAGCCCGATCATCGCCAAGCTGTCGGTCAGCGGCGTTGGCCTGCGGACGCACACCGGCGTGGCAATCCGCATGTTCAAGGCGCTGGCCGAAGCGGGCATCAACCTCGAAATGATCAACACCAGCGAAGTGCGGGTGAATGTCGTTGTGGAAGGACTCTCGGGCGAGAAGGGGCTCAAGCAGCTTCAGACCGCGTTTGCGGATGTGATGCGATAGTAGGTTCCTGACGCCGTCAGGAACCAGAGACATCCACGGGGTCAGTTGTGTTCGCGCCTGTCCGTCCCCTCACGGCGTGAGGGGACTACGCTTGCCAGCCCCTCGCGATAACTCGGATAGAGCAGGGCAGGGGAGAGGTCTGCAATCAGCCGCCGAGGATTGACCCGTTTGTCGCTGGCGGCGCGGGCGGCGGCCGGGGAATTGGCCGGCGGCTCGACAAAGCGCGGCGGCGGAGCGCCGAGCAGGCGGGCCAATTCGCGGTAGTAATTGCCGCGGATCACCGGCTGGCCGTCCGAGACGACGTAGAGCTTCGGCGGCTGGGCCCTTCGCTCGGCGAGCAGCACAATCCGCGCGGCGTCATCGACATGAATCAGATTCAGCCAACCGTCGCTCGGCGCATCGATCGGCAGGCCGGCGAGCAGGTCCTTGCTTCGCGGAATTCGGTCGGGGCCGTAAATACCCGCCAGCCGCAAAATGATCGTGCGATCGGCCAGTGGACTGGCCCGCAGCAGCTCCTCGGCGGCCAGGCAGGCCCGACCCCCCTCGCGCGTCGGCTGGCAGGGCGAGTCCTCGTCCACCTCGTCTCCGGTAACTTGTCCGTAAACACCGGTCGAGCTGATGTAGAGGAAACGGCCGACCGTTTGCGGCAATGCGCGAAGGGAATTGGCGAGGCCCCTGACATAGACGTCGGATATCGAGGGAGCGGTTGCCTCGCCGACTCTTCCGGATGCCGCCGACCGGTCATGGACGACCGGGCTAAGCGACAAGCGGTCGTAACCCACAGCCCACAGCACGGTTTCAATGTCTTGCGGCAGCGTCAGTTGCGACAGGTCGGTCACATCAGCCACGATTGGAATGAGCCCTTCCGCGGCCAGCCTCGCCACCCGCTCGGCCGAGCGGGTAACCGCAAAGACCTGCTCACCACTGGCTTGCCACAGTCGTGCAACCCGCCAACCCAGGTACCCGCAGCCGAAGATCAGTTTTGCCATAGCTGGACCGGCTGGGAATAATTGAGGTGAATAATGAGGCGGCGGTCCAGGCGGGACCGTCAGGTGTTCAAGTTTTAGACGCCCGGCGGCGAAAAATTCACCAGATATAGTGAGTTTGCCGATTCGTCATAGTTCACACAAGTCGATGCGAGGCAACGAGTTTCGCGAAGGAATCGGTCGTGGCCGCTGCGGAATGCCGTTTGCCAGCGCCAAGTAATCAGGCAGAATTTAGAAGACAATTTAGAGGTACGGCGAAACCGAATCAGGTAAGATGCGATTCATCGTAGGCAGGGACCATTGAAAGGTTGCCCAGCAGACAGGACGCGAGGGAGGGAGCAATGAACAAGCGGTCGAGCGGTTGGTGGCAGGCTGTAACGAGTGGGCTAATTGTACTGGTTCTAATCTTCTCGCCGCTTGCCGCACCCTCGCTGGCGGCCGATAACGCAGCCGCCACTCCGACCGACGCCGCCAAGGACAGCCTCAATCGCCTCTTGGCCGGGGCCACTCCGATGGGCATCGCCGATCTGAAGGCGATGCAGGCCCACGTCCGCTCGCTGACCGATCAACTGATGAAGTGCACGGTGGGGGTCGAGGTGGGCCAAGCGCAGGGGAGTGGAGTGATCATCAGCAAGGACGGTTATGTACTCACGGCGGCCCACGTCGCGGGCAAGGCGAACCGTACCGTCCATTTCTTCATGGCCGATGGTACCAAGCGAGACGGTAAGACACTCGGCCTCAACCGCACGCTCGACGCGGGCCTGATGAAAATCGACGACGCGTCCGACCTGCCGTTCGCTGAAATGGGGACGTCGAACAAAGTCAACGAAGGACAATGGTGCCTGGCGATGGGCCACCCCGGCGGCTATCAGAGCGACCGCAAACCGGTGTTGCGGCTGGGGCGGGTGCTCGCGATCAAGGGCGAAGAATCGATCACCACGGATTGCACCTTGGTGGGTGGCGATTCTGGTGGGCCGCTCTTCGATATGCAGGGGAAAGTGATCGGCATCAATAGCCGCATTGCGACGTCCCTGACGGCCAACATGCACGTGCCGGTTAACACGTTTCAGGAAACCTGGGACCGGCTGAAGAAGGCCGAAGAATGGGGCCACTATCCCGGCCAGACGCCATGGCTGGGGGTGCGCGGGGAGGAAGGCGCCACCGAAGCGAAGCTCGCCAGAGTCGATTCTGACTCACCGGGTGAGAAGGGCGGGCTAAAGGCAGGCGACATCATCATCAAATTCGACGGTGTCACCATCACTGACTTCTCATCGCTGTCCGCGGAGGTGCAGAAGTGCCAACCGGGCGCCAATGTTCCTGTCGAAGTGAAACGTGGTGAGGAAATCATCAAGAAGACAATCAAAATCGGACGGAAGGAATAGCGCCCATTCTGGCGGTCGTACCTCGGCCACGGCGTTAATCCGAAGGGCAAAACCAACATGTCGCGACGCACTTGCTCCACGCTCCTGCTGCTAACCATCCTGCTCGTCGGGCCCGGCTTGGCATTCGCCCAGGAAAGATTGCACCGCAGCGTGCTCGCCGCGTTTCGCGAGGCGGTGGCCGCTCCGGCCAATAGCACGGTTCAGGTCTATTGCGACAGTCACACCGCGGCTCTGGGCACGATTGTTGATGCCGGCGGCTACATTGTGACCAAGGCCAGCGAACTCGAGGGCAAAGTCGAGTGCCAGATGAATGCGCCCGGTAAGCGGTATCCGGCCATCATTGTCGCGACCGACAAAGACCTTGACCTGGCGGTGCTGAAGATCGATGCAAAGGACCTGCCCGTGATTGCCTGGAGCGACGGTGAAGCGCCGGGAGTGGGCAGTTGGCTGGTGACGCCTGGATTGTCGCGCGATCCCTTGGCCATTGGCGTATTGAGTGTCAGTCCCCGGCGCATCGGCTCACCGCCGGGCGCTCTGGGGATTCATCTGGCCCGTATCGACAAGCCGGCCACCATTGACGACATCGTCGTAGGGAGCGCGGCGCAAAAGGCAGGGCTGGAAGTCGGCGACGTGGTGCTCAAGGTGAATGGCAAAGCAGTAGCCGGCAGCCAAGAACTCGTCGAGACGATTCGCGGCTACCGTCCAGGCGAGCAAGTCGAACTAGTCATCAAGCGCGGCGATCAGGAGCTAACCAAGACGGCAGTGCTCACCAGCCTGGCCAAAGTCTTTGACATGGAGGACAATCGGGCCGAATTCCAGAACAATCTCGGCGGACACCTTTCCGAGCGGCGCTACGGTTTTCCCTCAGTCATCCAGCACGATTCTGTGCTCAAGCCATCGGAGTGCGGAGGGCCGATCGTCGATCTCGACGGCAAGGCGGTGGGCATCAATATCGCCCGCGCCGGCCGCGTCGAGAGCTACGCCCTTCCCGCGAAGGTTGTTCGCGAGGCCGTGAAGAAGATGCTGCTCGAAACGCATCAAACCTCGACCAGCGTCGAGCGGTAGCATCGATTACGCCGTCGGCATCCCACTCGCCAAAAGCACCGTCTCCTGCACCGCCAGGTCGTGCGCGTAGCTGAATTCGCACTGCTTTTCGCCGCGGAGGATGCGGGCCATGTCGGCCGCGTCGCCGACGTAGCGCTCGTAATTGCCGAAGGGGACCTCCTGCGTCCCCTTTTTGTACTCGCCCCGGTCTCGATCGAGCGTCAGCCGAACATTCGGCGCATCGAGCGGCTGAATGTGAAACGTGCCGCCTGAACCGCAGGTGACGAAGTGCCGCCGCGATCCGCCATCGACTTCCAGTGCAGCCGATTTGACGGTCGCCGTGGCCTTTGGATATTCGAGCACCGCGAGCATATTGTCGGCCAGAGCGTCGCCATGCGCGCCGCTCGTCCGCGGGAAGGGTTGCACCCGCTCGGGCTTGCCGAGCACGCCAATCACCAGGTCGATCACGTGGCAGCCCAGCTCGAACATGATCCCGCCGCGAAACTCGGCCAGCTCGCGTCGCTGCGCCGGCGGCACGACTTTGCTCATCACCGTGTGGACCTCGAAGATCTCGCCCAGCCAGCCCTCCTGGAGGAACTTGCGCATCAGCACGACCGCCGGGCTGTACCGAAACATGTAGCCCATTTGGACGAGCAGCTTTTGCTTCTCGGCGGCGGCCAGTAGCGCGCGATAACGCGGCAGCGAATCGCCGGCCGGCTTATCGAGAAGCACGTGCTTGCCGGCATCAATACACCGCTGAGCGGTGGCCAAGAGATCGCGGACGTGGGTCTCTACCGTGACGACGCGCAATCCTGGCACGTTCAGGAGCCGCTCTTCGGTCATCCAGCGGACGTCGCGAAAGGCTGGCTGGTCTTTTGCCGCCTCGCGCAGCCGTGCATCGGGCTCGACGACGCCAACCACTTCGTAGTCGGGCGATTTGCGATACACGCCAAGCTTGTTCGCATGCGCGTGGCCGACGCCGATCTGGCCCAGCTTGATCTTGCCACCTGCTGGTTGGGCGGCATGGACCACGGGGATCGACATCGCGGCAGCGCCAGCGGCAAGCGCGTGGGCAAATCGGCGGCGAGTTAGTGTTGAGGGCATCGTGTTGGTCCTGGCAGGAATGACGAAGTTACAGCGACAGCTATCATAGAGGCGCCCAGCGCCGCCTGCCGCTGTCCAGCTATATTGGACTTATGGCCAATCGCAAAACTACATCTCCCCCGCGACTTCCCTGGGCCGAGCGGTCGCAGCAAAAGCCTCAGGTCTTGCTGCTTGGCTCGGGCGGGCGCGACAACGTGCTGGCCGCGGCCGAGTCGCTGCGCCCCCTGATCGAGCAGCACGTCGAAGTGGTCCTGACCGACTTTCACTTTCGCGAGGATTTGTCACTGGCCCTCGCCGACTTCGCGATCGTGCTCGGCGGGGACGGTTCGATCCTCAGGGCCGTGCTGCAAATGCGGGATGGGCAAATCCCCATTCTGGGCGTCAATCTGGGCAAACTGGGATTTCTGGCGGGAATCGGCCCTGATGAGCTCGGCCGCGTGCTGCCAGAAGTGGCGGCCGGCGACGTGCGGATCGTCGAACATTTGATGTTCCGCTGCTCGGTGTGGCGCGACGGCCAGGTCGTTGCCGAGACGCTGGGCCTCAATGAGACGGCAATCTTCGCCGGGCCCCCCTTCAGCATGCTCAACGCCGATCTTTACGTTGACGCAGAATTGGCAACTACCTATGCTTGCGACGGCTTAATTGTCAGCACGCCGGTTGGCTCGACTGCTCATAGCTTGTCGGCCGGCGGGCCGATCCTGCGGAAGACGCTGGCCGCCTTCGTCATCTGCCCGATTTGCCCGCACACGTTGACCGTGCGGCCCGTTGTCGATACGGCCGACCGCGTGTACGAGGTGGTCGTGCCGCAGCCAAACGAAGGGACCACGGTCGTGGTCGATGGGCGGCCCCTGTGGAAGCTGGCCGGAAACGATCGTGTCCGCGTCGAGCGGGCCGAGCCGACGTTTAAGCTGTTGGAGTGCCGCGGCCAGAACTATTACCGCACGCTCCGCGACAAGCTCGGCTGGGCGGGGAACCTGTACCGCAAGTAGCCACAAGGAAGACAAAACTTAGCCACGGATCGAACGTGGCTTCTTAGTTTTTGACTCGCAAGGATGCGACCATGAAATCACTCTCTGGCTGGGTGGCGGCGCTTGTTTTGGCTGGTGGCTTGCCCTCGCTCGTGGCTCGGGCGGACGATCCGCAGCCCACGCCTGCCGCCAAGCCCAAGTCGGATGTCACCGCGGCGCTTGACCGCGTGGGCGGCAGCCTCGCGCCGGCCTTCACGCTCGCCTACAAATTCGCGGCCGGTGAAGAGATTCGCACCAAGGTCGTGCACCTGGTGACGGTCGAGACAACGATCAAGGGAGTGAACCAGACCGCCAGCACGCGGAGCGTTTCCACCAAACTGTGGAAGATCGCCCGCATCGAGCCAACCGGCAACATCGTCTTCGAGCACAGCGTCGAGGACGTAAACATGTGGCAGAACGTCACGGGCCGCGAAGAGACGCGCTATAACAGCACTACCGATCGTGTGCCACCGCCGGGTCACGAGCACATCGCCGCCTCACTCGGCAAGGTGCTGTCGGTGATAACGATGGACCGTAACGGCCGCATTCTCTCGCGCGACGACAAGCAGCAGCAATTCAACCCGGGGATCGGCGACCTGACGGTTCCCTTCCCAGCCGAGCCCGTGAAGGCGGGCGGCACGTGGTCGATCCCCAACGAGGTGCGAGTAAGTCTCGAGGACGGCACGGTCAAGAAGGTCGCCACGCGGCAGCGGTACAAGCTCGAAAAAGTCGAGGCGGGCGTTGCCACGATCAGCGTCGAAACCCAGGTCCTCACGCCGGTGAATGACCCCAAAGTCCAGTCGCAGCTCGTCCAGCGGCTGCAAAAGGGGACGATCAAATTCGACATCGATGCCGGCCGCCTGATCCACAAGCAGATGGACCTCGACGAATCGGTCTATGGCTTCAGCGGCCCGGAGAGCCACATGCAGTATCTGGCACGTTTCACCGAGGAACCGGTGACTGCGGCAGCGGCAACGGCCAAGACCGAGAAACCGGGCGAAACGACCAAATAGTCGCCGGCCGACTCACTCGCCGGTTGGCTTTTCCGCCGTCCATTTCAGTACCGGCTTGCGGGCCGCTTGCACTTCGTCCGGGCGGCTGATGATCGTGCCGTGCGGGGCCTCGTGCAGGAGTTCTGGCGACTCCTCGGTAATCCGGAAGAGCACCTCGGCAAAAGCGTCGAGCGTTTCCTTGCTCTCCGTTTCGGTCGGCTCGATCATCATCGCTTCGGGCACCGTCAACGGAAAATAGACGGTCGGGGCATGAAAACCAAAGTCCAGGAGTCGCTTTGCCAGGTCCATCGCGGTGACGCCGTTTTTCTTTTTCAGCGGCGCGGCGGTGGCGACAAACTCATGCATGCATCGCTCGCCATGCGGCACGGGCAGGATATGCCGGACGCGACTCATCAAGTAATTCGCATTGAGCACGGCATTTTCGGCCACCGCCTTCAGGCCATCGGGCCCATGCGTCCGGATGTAGCAGTACGCCCGCACGAGCACGCCCGTATTGCCGAAAAAGCTGCGGACACGGCCGATGGAATGGGGCCGGTCCGTCGCAAGCACATAGCGATCGCCGCGTCGCTCGATCACCGGCGTCGGCAAATACGGCCCTAGCTTCTCGGCGACGCAGATCGGCCCCGCACCGGGCCCGCCGCCGCCGTGCGGACCGCTGAACGTCTTGTGCGGGTTGTAGTGCATCATGTCGGCGCCGAAATCTCCGGGCCGAGTAATGCCCAGAATCGCGTTCATGTTCGCGCCGTCGAGATAGATCAGCCCGCCCCTGTCGTGCACCATCTGCGCGATCTGGCTGACCTGCCGATCGAAGAGCCCCAGCGTGCTGGGGTTGGTGATCATGAACACGGCTACCTGGTCGTCGAGCTTGGCTGCAAGGTCCGCGAGATCGACGAAGCCCGATGAGTTGCTTCTGACTGTGACAAAATCGAAGCCCGCCATCCTCGCGCTCGCCGGGTTGGTGCCGTGGGCGCTGTCAGGCGCCAGGACTTTCGTCCGCGGCTGCTGCAGGTGCCGAAAGTAGGCCGCCGCGACCATCAGGGCCGTCAGTTCGCCGTGCGCCCCGGCCGCCGGTTGCAAGGAGACGGCTGGCAGCCCGGAAATCTCCGCCAGCATGTGCTGAAGCTCGTAGAGCAGCTCCAGCAGGCCCTGAATCGTGTCCTCCGGTGCGAGCGGATGCAGATCGGCAATCCCGGGCAGCGCGGCCATCCGCTCGTTCCGCTTGCTGTTGTACTTCATCGTGCAACTGCCAAGCGGGTAGAAGTGCGTATCGACCGACATGTTGAGGGTCGAGAGGTTCGTAAAGTGGCGGATCACCTCCGGCTCGGCGACTTCCGGCAGCGGCGGCGGCGCTTCGGCCCGCGCGGCGGCAGGAATCAGCTCGGCGGCATGCGGCGCTGGCACATCACATACCGGCAGACTGGCCCCGCGGCGACCGGGCTGGGAAAGCTCGAAGAGCAACGTGGTGGATTTGAGATTACGCATGAAGTTGGGGATTCAACGAACGCCTGCAATCCGTGTGTGCGGGCGGGGTGCGGCCGTATCGCGGCGAGCGGAAAGGACTTCGGCAAGGCCGTCGATCTCGGCTTTGGTGCGCTTCTCGGTCACGGTCACCAGGAAACAGTCGCCCAAGTCGGAATACGATGGTCCGAGGGGGATTCCGGCCAGATAGCCCGCGTCAAGGGCCTGAGCCAGCAGCTCGTTCACTCGGCCCTGCGAATCGCGGACGACAAACTCCTTGAACACGGGTTGGTCGAACGCCGACTTGAGACGCGGTCCGGCAGTCAGTCGCTCTTTGGCATAGTGAGCTTTGCGCACACATAGCTCAGCCGTCTCGGCGAGCCCCTGCGGCCCCATCTCCGCCAGGTAAATCGCGGCCCGCAGCGCAAACAGCCCCTGGTTCGTGCAGATGTTGCTTGTCGCCTTTTCGCGGCGGATGTGCTGCTCGCGCGTTTGCAGCGTGAGCACCCAGCATCTGCGCCCGCGGCGATCGACCGTCTGCCCCGCGATCCGTCCTGGCATTCGCCGCACAAACTGCTCGCGGCACGCCATGATCCCCAAGTACGGGCCGCCATAGAGAAGCGGCGTCCCCAGCAATTGCCCTTCGGCCACGGCGACGTCGGCCCCCAGGTCGCCTGGCCGCTTGAGAACGCCGAGGCTGATCGGATCGAACGATTGTACGAGCAGCGCACCGGCATCGTGGGCAATTCTGGCCAGCGCCGCGACATCCTCCAGACACCCGAAAAAGTTCGGATGCTGCACCAGCACACAAGCCGTGTGCTCATCGACTGCCTTAGCGACATCGGCCGGCAAGGCGATGCCGCTGGGCGCCGCCACGGTGACCAGTTCCGCCCCCAAGCACTCAAAATATGTTCGCAAGATCTCGCGATATTGTGGATGCACACTGCCAGCGACCATGGCCTTTTTTGGCCGCCCCGTGACGCTCATCGCCAGAAGCACTGCCTCAGCCGCCGCACTGCCGCCGTCGTAAAGACTGGCGTTACTCACGTCCATGCCAGTCAATTGGCAAATCAGCGTCTGGTACTCGAACATCACCTGCAAGTTGCCCTGGGCGACCTCCGGCTGATACGGCGTGTAGGACGTATAGAATTCGCCGCGCGAGGCAATCGCATCCACAACGGCCGGCACGAAGTGGTCATAGGCGCCGCCGCCTAAGAAACAGACCTTCTGGCCAATGTGTGCGTTCTTCGCGGCCAACTCCACCATGTGCTGGGCCAGTGCGAGTTCCGACAGGGCAGGGGGGAGGTCGAGCGGCCGCTTCAGGCGCAGCTCGTCCGGCACCAAATCAAAAAGATGCTCGATCGAAGACTCGCCGATTGCGGCAAGCATCGCCTGCTGGTCGGCGGGGGTGTTGTAGAAATAGGGCATTCGCAATTGCAGATTTCAGAATGCAGATTTCAGATTTAGCCTTCTGCGGCGCACTGTTTCTCGTAGGCAGCGGCGTCCATCAAGTTCTTGAGTGAGGATTCGTCGCTAATGGCCACCTTGATCATCCAGCCACCAACGTAGGCGTCCTTGCTGAGCGACTCCAGCCGGTTGGGCAGGTCGGTGTTGACCGCGACAATCTCGCCGCTCACCGGGCTGTACAGTGAACTAACCGCTTTTACCGATTCAACTTCGCCGAATTCGTCGCCCGCATTCACCTGCTGGCCGACTTTGGGGAGCACCATGTGCACCAGGTCGGTAAGCTGCTGGATCGCAAAGTCGGTGATTCCCACCGTGGCGACCTTGCGGCCCCCCTCGGTGGCGACTCGGACCCACTCGTGCGTTTCGGCATACAACAGGTCTTTGGGTGTCATTGCTCCAATCTCCGTTAACCGGGAGCAAACCTGCTCCCGGTGATGCGCGTTCCACCTGCCTACGACTTTCGACTATAAAACGGCAGCTGTACGACGCGGGCAAGTTCCACGGATCCGCGAATATCGACTCCAAGTTCCGTCTGCGGCTTTGAGTATTGAGGCTGAATGTAGGCCATCGCAATCGGTTTTTGCAGCGTCGGCGAAAACGTGCCGCTAGTCACTTCGCCGACCGCACGCGCGCCAACAACCACTGGATAATGCTCGCGCGGCACGCGCCGACCTGCAAGCTCCAATCCGACGCGCACCGGCTGATCGGTTCGCTGTCTGGCCGTGACAAGCGCCGCCCGCCCGATAAAGTCGCGGCCCTCCAGATTCACAGCGAATCCCAGCCCCGCAGTCAGCGGGTTGATTTGTTCGTTCAGCTCGTGGCCATACAGCGGCATCGCCGCTTCGAGGCGTAGCGTGTCACGGGCGCCCAGGCCAGCCGCCGCTGCACCGGCTGATTTGCCATGCGACAGAATCTTCTCCCACACTTCCAGCGCCGTGGTCACTGGCACGATCAGTTCGCAGCCGTCCTCGCCAGTGTAGCCGGTTCGGCTGACGATCCCGATATGGCCAGCAATCGTTGATTCGACACCCGTGTAATAACCCAGGCCACCCACATCGGCCCCGACGAGCGGTTCTACGATCCGCAGCGCCGCGGGCCCTTGCACGGCGATCATCGCCGTTTCGAGCGTCTTGTCGGTCAGCCGCACCTCATCGCTCGGCGTCAGATGCGAGCGGATCCAGGCGACGATTTTCTCGCGATTGCTGGCGTTGATGACGAGCAGGTGATAAAGCCCCCCACCGTGCTCCTGGAGGTGATAGACAAGCACGTCGTCCAGGATTCCGCCGCGTTCGTTGCAGACGAGCGAATAGCGGATCTTGCCCGGGCCCATCCCCACGACTTTACGGGTCAGCAAACGTTCGAGCAGGGCCGCAGAACCGGGCCCGTCGAAGCGCAGCCGTCCCATGTGCGAAACATCAAACAGGCCGGCCGCCCGCCGCGTCGCGAGGTGCTCCTCGACGATCGAGCCGTACTGAACCGGCATCGACCAGCCCGCGAAATCGACCATCCGGCCGCCATGCGCGGAATGCCAGTCGGCCAGCGGCGTTCGTAAGAGCGAGCCGGTCATCGGGGCGGTTAACTTGTGAAGGAACGTGGGACGAAGGCATTTTAGCCGGCCATCCGCGCGCGGACAGGGGGCGGCGAGACGGTCCAAAGTCGAAGGTCCAAAGTCCAAAGTCGTGGCTGACGTTGGACCTTGGACTTTGGACCTTGGACTCAATTTCCGCTATTCTGCCACCCATGTCGCAACTCCCCACTCCCGAACAGAAGCCGGTCGAAGTTCTCCCTCGCGTACTCGGGCCGTTTGACGCCGTCACGATAGTTGTGGGTTCGATTATCGGTTCGGGGATTTTTCTCAAGGTCGCCAATATCGACAATCTCGTGCCGTCATTCGGCGCGATCATGACCGTGTGGATTGTCGGTGGCATCGCGACCCTGTGCGGGTCGATGGCGCTGGCCGAACTGGCTGCCATGTTGCCGCACGCGGGCGGTCCATATGTCTATCTCCGCGAAGCGTATGGCCGGCGAATCGCGTTTCTGTGGGGCTGGGCCGAGTTTTCAATCGTTCGTACCGGTTCGCTGGGCAGCCTCGCGTGCGGAACGGTGATCTACTTCACCAAATTCCTGGAGTCGATGAAGGAAAACGGCGCGCTTCCCCAGTTTCTTGCGAATCAATTGCCGCTCACACACGTCGGACAAGCCGCGATCACGGTCGTTGCGGTTTTGTCGCTCACTTTGATCAACATTGTTGGCACACGATGGGCCGCCCGCACACAAAACCTGACCACGATCATCAAGCTCAGCTTTCTGGTGATGTTGATGCTCGGGCCGCTCGTTTTTGGCAAGTGGAATGTCAGCAACCTGCAGCCAATCGCCCCACCGGTGTTTTCATTAGACCTTTTTAAAGCGTTCGGTCTGGCAATGGTGGCAGTCTTTTGGCCCTATGACGGCTGGATCAACATCGGCCCAGTGGCCGAGGAAGTCCGCGAGCCGCAGCGAAATGTGCCGCTAGGCTTGGGACTGGGCGTCTTGATCGTGACGCTCGTCTATTGTGGGGCCAACGTCGGCTATCACCTCTGCCTTCCGCTGTCGGCTACCAAAACATCGGCGACCATCGCGGCGGACGTGTTCGAAACGATCCTCGGCCGCTTTGGCGTGCCACTCGCAGCGGCCGGCGTCATGATCTCGATGTTTGGAGCGCTCAATTCGAATCTCATGGCCGGACCGCGCATTTACTTTGCGATGGCTCGCGACGGCCTCTTCCCGCGCGCGATTCGGCACGTGCATCCGCGCTTCCAGACGCCAGCCAACGCAATTCTGGCTCAATCGGCTTGGTCGATCATCCAGATCGCCATTGCCTTCACTGTCGCGGCAAATCCCAAGGGGGCGTTCGACGTACTGACCGATTTCGTCGTGCTCGGCGGCACGGTCTTCTACGCGCTGGTCGTGGCTGCGGTCATCATTCTCCGATTCCGGATGCCCTCTGCCGAACGGCCATACCGCACGTGGGGCTATCCGCTAACCCCGCTGATTTATCTTGCTACTGCACTGCTCGTGGTGGGCAGCATGTTCTTCGAAAGCTTTGCCTCCGATGCCGGGCCTGAAAAGCGCTATCAGATTCCCGCATTTTTGACCTTGATGGTGGTTGGCATGGGATTGTATGCCCTATTTCGCTGGCTTGAGCGGCCAGCCAGCACTTCTTCGGTCTAGAGCCACGATTCCTCAGAATTCTCACTAGTTGGACTTGACCTCGGCAGAATCGCGGCCGATAATTTTGATGAATCAAAAACAAAGTTTTGCCAAACAGAAATCGCTCAGTTGTGAAGGCTGAGTTCGAGAGTGCTATGCCTACGCAATGTTTTTTCCGGCTGCGTCGTCAGTTGATTCTTCTGGGACTGATTCTGGTCGGCATCGCGCTCAGCGGTTGTGGAGTGAGCGAAGCCACTACTAGCCAACCGGCTGGTCACACGCACCGTCAGCCGCAGAAGGTTCCTGCGCGCTATGCCGGGGCGTATCCGATTCAGGTGGTTTGCACGACGGGCATGGTCGCCGACCAAGTGCGCAATATCGGCGGGAAGCACGTGCAGGTCGTGGCGCTTATGGGGGCGGGCGTCGATCCGCACCTTTACAAAGCGTCCCCGGCCGACGTAAGCCAACTCAGTCGGGCCGACATCATCTTCTATTCGGGGCTGCACCTGGAAGGGAAGCTGGCTGAATTGCTGGAGCGGATGGCCGCCCGCAAGCCGACGGTCGCCGTCGCTGAGCGAATCGACCCGGCCAAAATCTTGCACGACGAGCACGGGGCCCACGATCCGCACGTCTGGTTCAACGTATCGCACTGGAGTGAAGCGGCTGGCGCGGTGCGCGATGCACTCGTCGAGTTCGACCCTCCCCACGCCCAGGAGTACAAGGAGGCGAGCGATGCCTACCAGACTCGGCTGGCGGCTCTGCATCGCGAGGCGAAAGAGGAGTTGGCTACCATTCCCGCGGAACAACGCGTGCTTGTAACCGCACACGATGCTTTCCAGTATTTCGGCCAGGCCTACGGCCTGGAAGTCCGCGGAATCCAAGGAATCAGCACCGACAGCGAAGCCGGCGTCAAACACATTAATGATCTGGTCGATTTCCTGGTCCAGCGGAAGATCAAGGCGGTCTTTGTTGAGACGAGCGTAGCCAACCAAAATGTGAAAGCGCTGATCGAAGGTTGCGCAGCACAAAACCACAAGGTCATTATCGGTGGCGAACTATTCTCCGACGCAATGGGCGCGGACGGAACGCCGGATGGAACGTACGAGGGGATGGTGAGGCACAATGTGAAGACGATCGTCCACGCACTCAAGTGACAAGTGACCGATGACCAATGACGACACGGTCGTTTGGACATCAGTCATTTGAAGTAATGCCCACCGTCCTTGACATTCACGATGTCACCGTCGCCTACCATCGCAAGCCGGTGCTGTGGGATATCGATCTCGTTATCGAGCGGCCGCAATTGGCCGCTGTCGTCGGACCCAACGGGGCCGGAAAGAGCACTCTGATCAAGGCCGTGCTCGGTCTAGTGCCGATGGCCAGTGGCCGGGTACAGGTCTTCGATCAGCCCGTGGCCCGCCAGCGAAAGCGAATTGGCTACGTGCCACAGCGGGAGAGCGTCGATTGGGATTTCCCGGTCAGCGTGCTGGATGTGGTGCTGATGGGGACCTACGGCCGGCTGGGGTGGATTCGCCGCCCGGGCAAGGCCGAGCGTGAGCGGGCCCGCGAATGCCTCGCCAAGGTGGGCCTGGTGTCCTATGAGCGGCAGCAAATCGGCCAGCTCTCCGGCGGCCAGCAACAGCGAGTCTTTCTGGCCCGCGCTTTGGCCCAGGAAGCCGACATCTACTTCATGGACGAGCCGATGGCCGGCGTCGATGCGGCGACCGAACGTATGATCTTTCAGGTGCTCTCGGACCTGCGGAAAGCGGGCAAATCGATCATCGCGGTGCACCACGACCTGCGCACCGTGCCGCAATACTTCGACTACGTGGTGCTCCTAAACGTGCGGCTCGTGGCGGCCGGACCGTGCGATCAGGTCTTTACGCCGGCGAATCTGCGCAAGACGTACGGCGGCCGGCTGGCCCTGCTCGACACGGTCGGCGAAGTCTTGGAGGCCGGTCCACGATGATGGCCGAACTTCCATGATGCTCAAGTACAACACGCTGATCGTTCTGGCCGGCGTGAGTCTGCTTGGCGCAAGCGCAGGGATGGTTGGATCATTCGCCGTGCTGCGCAAGCGGGCGTTAACCGGCGATGCCCTCGCACACGCTGCCTTGCCCGGGCTGTGCATTGCCTTCCTGATTTTGCGGGAAAGAAACGTCGCGGCAATGCTGCTGGGTGCGCTGGCCACGGGTGTGGCCGGCATCATGATCATCTCGGCCCTCAGGCGCTGGACCCGCGTCCGTGAAGATGCCGCGATCGGCAGCGTGCTGACCGTTTTCTTCGGCTCGGGGATCGTGCTCAGCAAGTACATCCAGAACCTGTCGAACATCGGCAGCCGGGCCGGCCTCGAGTCGTATATTTTCGGGAAAACCGCGGGAATGACGCGGGGCGATGTCTATCTGATCGTCGTGGCTGGGCTATTGGGGCTGGCGGCAGTCGCCCTGCTTTACAAGGAATTCCTGTCGATCTCGTTCGACAGCGAATTCGCCCGCTCGCTAGGCTGGCCGGTCTATTTGCTGGACCTGTTGCTCATGTCCCTCGTTGCCCTGGCCGTGGTAATCGGCCTGCCGGCGGTAGGCGTCGTGCTGATTTCGGCCCTCCTGATCATGCCTGGCGCCGCGGCTCGCTTTTGGACCGATCGGCTGGGGACGCTTCTCGTCCTGTCTGGCATTTTCGGTTTCGCGGTCGGACTCGTCGGCACGTGGCTTAGCGCATCGCTCGACCAGCTCCCCGCCGGGCCCATTATCGTCCTTTCGGGGACCACTCTGTTCGTCGCGTCGCTGCTCTTTGGTAAACAGCGTGGCGTCTTGGCTCGCTGGATCGATCAGCGGCGATTCGAGACGATGCTCGGGCTGCGGCAGCTCTTGCGCATCGCCTGGGAACATCAAGCGGAAGGGCCGCGGGCTGCCTCGCCGTTTTCCAGCGCCGACCTCCTAGTGCGCAAGACCTGGACCGAGCGCCGGGCAAAGCGACTGTTAGCCACCGCACAGTCAGCCGGTTTGGTGCGTCCGGTGGCCACGGGGACCGATTTGTTTGAGCTAACGCCGAGTGGCCGTGACGAGGCCCTAGCCGCCACCCGCGGCCACCGCTTATGGGAGGCCTTCCTCGCGGAATATCCCGACCAGGCCAACAGCACGGCCAACCTGGCCAGCTTGTCGATCGAGGACTATGTACCGACGGCCGTCGTCCAGCAGCTTACCGCGCAGTTGCAAGCCGCCGGTCGGTGGCCGGTTGACGGCGAGCGCAGCGAAAGGCGGCGGGAGTCATTGGCGGAAAGGGAGCGTCGATCATGAATCGATCTCAACCGCCAAAAGCCCCCGAGCCTGCTCCTCCGCGCCGCGGTCCAAACTGGCCGCTTCAGCCGCTAAGCCTGATTGCGTATCTCGCCGTTGGTGTGGGGCTCGGCATGCTGGCGCTTCGCTGGCAGGTGGCCGAGTCGCTGAAGCCCGGGCAGGGCCTGTTGTGGGCGGACTTTACGACACCTGCGTGGACTATCGCCATCGGGATCCTCACGAACGTGTCGTGCGCTCTATTGGGATGCTACCTCGTCTTGCGGCGGATGAGCTTGCTGGGCGACGCAATTAGCCACTCGGTCTTGTTGGGATTGGCGATTGCCTTTGTGCTGACCGGGAGGTTAACGGGCTGGCCGATGTTTCTGGGGGCAATGGCCATGGGCGTATTGACCTGTGTCCTGACTCAGGCAATTTCAAGCGTTGGCAAGGTCTCGGAAGACACCAGCATGGGTGTGGTCTTCACATCGCTGTTCGCCCTCGGCGTGATTCTCATCATGTCCCAAGCGAAGAAGGCCCATATCGACGCCGAGTGCATCCTCTACGGCCAGATCGAATATGCCGCGGTCGATTTACCCGCGGAGGGGACGCTGCAAATTCCGCGGTCGATCTGGTTCCTGACCGCGACGGTGCTCGCCACGCTGGCATTTGTGCTCGTGCTCTGGAAAGAGCTCAAGATCGTCTCGTTCGACCCCGCTCTGGCCGCTGCGATGGGCTTGAGCGTGCCGGTGGTTCACTACACTCTGATGACAATGGTTGCCTGCGTGAGCGTTTCGGCCTTTGAAGCAGTCGGCTCCATCCTCGTCGTCGCGATGCTGATCGTTCCTGCCGCGACCGCGGCCTTGGTCACTGATCGGCTGTCGTGGATGCTCGCCTGGGCCGCGACGTTTGGAGTGGTTTCCGCGATCTTCGGCTATGTGCTCGCCGCGGCCACCGCGACGAGCGTTGCCGGCATGATGGCGGTCGTCGCGGG
>Ga0065705_10001833_pt1 | contig 29097 bp, 33 predicted proteins | sample SwibulcommuniRL2_FD_59092 | JGI IMG/M metagenome (GOLD analysis project Ga0065705, IMG submission 59092) | Bulk soil microbial communities from switchgrass field near Rose Lake, East Lansing, Michigan, USA - RL2 Bulk Soil v2 (version 2) | ecosystem: Environmental > Terrestrial > Soil >...
TTCATGCTTGCATGCTTTATAGAAAAATTGCATCACAAATCAACTAAGGGATTGACCAAAAGTTTGCATGGGTTCCCCTTGTCCCGATAAATGCTAAAGTGCACACCTGAAAGAGCGGTCAAGGGTAGGCATAGCCTATCGCGTAGCGACGCGCAGCGCCCTTACGGGGTCTTTCAGGCGTGCAACAATCGGGCATCGGGGCAAGAGAACAGCATTTAGCAAGTGACAGTTAAAAGATGAACCCGACCGCATAGGAAGGCAGTCGGGTTCAATATGCTTCCAAGGAAAGGAAGTAAAAATATTATCTCATGAAGAGCTTATGGGTGACGTTCCATGTATTCGCTGACAGCTAGAGTTACCAGATCTTGAAGCTTGATGTCTTTGGCTGCTGCGTAGAGCTTGATTTCTGTTTTTAACTCTTCGGATACACGCACATTTAGAGGTTTAGTGACGGTTTCATCGGTTACCGGACTCCTAAAGCTCTCGCTGACTGAGGCCGGCTTCTGGGAGGCCGATCCTGCTGGTTTCATCTTGTCCTTTAAGCTGCTCATGACAGCGCCTCCTTGAGTTCCTTGACAACGTCTTCGTATCCCAGGAAGTCAGTTGGAGCTTCTCCTGGAATTGTTTTGAATGCTTGTTTGTGTTTGATCCTGGTTGCAAATAGAGCAAGGTCACTGTCTGCGATGTACTCTAAGCTTTCGCGTAGCGCGACAGTTTGTTCGTTAACCTTGGTAAGAAGTGCAATTCTGGCGGTGTCCAGTGGAAGAGCATCGTTTGTGGCAATTAATCGCTTTAAATCCATGATGGCTGCTTCGGTTGGCATAATAACCACATCTGCAATTTTGATCACCGCGTCAATTGTTGCGGGGTCTCCTGGGGGAGTGTCAATGACAATGTAGTCGCTAGTGCTTTGGCCGGCTATTCGCTTGAGCTTGGCCAGGTTCACGATTTTCACTGGAAATGGCAAGGGATTTTCGGATTCCGCAGCATCCTCAGCCCATTCGGTAGCTGAGCCCTGCATGTCGGTGTCCCACAGTTCGACGGTGTGACCGTCAGCGACTAGTGCGCATGCAATGTAAATTGCGCTGGTAGTTTTCCCGACTCCACCTTTGGTTTGTACAAGTGCGATAGTTGTTGTCATCCGGACCTCCTATCTTCTGCACCCAAAATGTTTTGCATGCAACTGATTTTGCATGCAATTTAGCTTGCATGCTTTGTATTTATATCTGATTATACTAGCTTGCATGATTGCATGCAAGCTAGTTCGCGTGCAAAGTACCTCCGTTCCCTTTTGCCGATATTTCCTAGTCATGTGCCAGGTCAAGTGTTTTGAATTTGTCCGCCTGTAGATACTTCCGGCGGTAAATTCCATTCCTTTTGGGTTAATGGCGGTCTTTGTAGGCTTTGCTAACTGCTCGGCAGAGGGCTGCGCCTCGGCTGGCGGCGGTGCGTAGCATTGGGCGTTGGGCGGCTTGTTTGGTTTGGCGTTCGGCGGCGGCTCGGGCGGCTGCGCGGGCGTGGTTGCTGGCTTTTTGGGCTTGTTGGGAGCGGCTGGTCATGATTTCGCCTGTGGCGGTACGCCATAGGTTCATGCGGTGCATAATGGCTGCTCGAAGGATTTGGCAGTAGTCGATGTAGGACTGAGTGTCAGGGTTGTGCTGGGGGAGTGCTCCCCAGGATTCTTTGCCGTGAAGTCCTGGTGTGGTGCGCCATTCCAGGGCATGTTTGATGTCGTTGATGGTCCAACCCGCTACGAAAAACGGTTTCATGATGTGGAAAATGTTTTTCTTTGAAAAACGTCGGAAGTCAGGGAAAAGCCGTGAGATTTCAGCGGAAGCCGATAATCCCTGTGGTCTCGAGCTGATCGTCCGGGAAACTGGCCACAGCTCTACTGGTCGCTGTTCGTGGTCGTTAGTTTGCGCGGCGGAGCCGTGCCCTAATGGTTTTTCAGTGCCGCGTAGCGGCTCATTTTGGATCTTTTCCTCGCGTGCGCGCGTGTAGGAACTTACTACGTAAGTTGTTAACCCCCCTACGGGGAGGGGTTCTAAGTTATTTCCACAGGCTGTGTGGCTAGGAGATTCCTGAGCTGGTCGGTGGGTGGTGGTGGTGTCTTGCGCATCTTGGGGTCGCAAACCAAGCCCGATAGGTCGGCAGATGACGTAGACGGGTGCTTCGTTGGTGGCTGGTTGGCCGGCTTTGGCTGCGTATTCGGCGCTGCGGCCGGAGGCGACGATGCCGATGATGCCCCAGGAGCGGAGGTCGTAGAGGACGTTGCCGACGGTGGCGCGGGAGACGCGTGCTTTTTCGGCCATGGTGTTCCAGGTGATGCGTGCTGTCATGGTGTCGTGGTCGGTGTAGCGAAGGAGGACCCAGAGGACGGCTAACGTGTTGCGGATGCGGTCGGAGCGTTTGGCGAGGAGGTCGTCGATTGTGCGTGTGGCGCGCCAGGCTTGGGCGGTGTGGTCAACTTTTTTGCTGCCGGTGGGGATGGCCCAGTTGATGGCTCGGTCAGAGGTTTCTTGGGCGCGGGAGACGCGGCGGATGTGGACCGGGGTGGGGGTCTGTTCGTGTTTGGTGGCGAACGCTTCTTTTGAGGCGTTGAACTGGGTTTTCCCCTTGGCCGTGAAGTGCTCGGGGGTGTCTGCGCGCACGAAGGATTTGTGCCCTTTGGTGACGTGTTTTTGGATAGCTTTGACGCGTCCGTTGCACGGTCGGGTGTCCCAGTGGGGGGTTTTTGTGTTCTGAATCGCGTAGTTTTGGCGTGTTTCAGTGGGTTGGGTTGTTGCGTGGGCGCGTTCAGGCGCTACTATAGACATACAACGTCTTTCCTGTTTCAGGGTAAAGAAGAGGGAGCGTCCGGTGTGGTAGCCGGAAGCTAACTGGTAAATCACGATCTGGGAACTTTGGCGAGAACGTCAGATCGGATTCAGAATCTTAGGCCCGCGCGATGCGCGGGCTTTTCTGTTTAAGGCTTATCGATAGGTAACTGACCTTTCGAATCATCGCGAGGAAGCCAAGTTGGAAGTCCTCGGTCGTCAAGTTCTAGGTTTTCTACCATGAGGTCAAATAGCGCGGCACCCGACATTCCTGCTTTGGACGCTAGTTCGGCGAAATAGTCTTTATTTCCCCGCTCAACTTTCCAACCCATAGCGATGGGATCTTGCAAAGACCCTCGGGGGCGACGTGGTGAACTCATACACCCACACTATTCGATAGCGACACCATTAAGATCGGTGCGACACGAATAAATAATTTAAAAATTAACCATGCCAGCATCTAACAATCGGCTGATGGCATGGCATCCATTCAACTTAGGTTTCTCGCGCACACTCCGGCACATTGTTCTGCCCTCCTCTTCGATGTTTCGAATTGCTTGGAGTAGCTTTATCTGTATGGCAGGGTGGGAAGTTTCGAGGCATCCCGAATGGGACATGATGTACGCCGCCGGCTTGACCGTGCGCGAAATATCGGATCTATGCCATTGGCACTGTGCCACCATCCACCGTCATTTCCAGATACGAGAACGATACGCACCAGGTACTCGTGCCAAGCATGAGACAGCTCTGGCTGCTAGGGGAGTGGACCGCCCTACGGTCAGTTGGCGAAAGCTACTGGCTGAAGTTCTAGCTTTTCAAACTATTCATGGCCGACTTCCACATCATGATGGAGACGACACAGAGCGGCGGTTGCACCGGTGGGTCCTGGATCAGGGCCGCGCGTACCGTAACAGTGAGATGTCAGCATCAAAAATCATCCTGTTAGATGGCCTGATCGGCTGGAGTATTGATACTCGACAACAGGAACGAGATGAGGTTTGGCGTACAAAACTCGCCTCGCTGATCGAATTCACGGCCACCTATGAACGAACCCCACGCTATCAAAACCATTCCTCAGAGACCGAGCGCGTTCTTGGTGTCTGGCTACATGTGCAGCACCAAAAGCGGGCTGAGGGCACGCTGTTGCCATGGCGGCTGAAAATAATGGATGAGGCATTCATTCACTGGCAAAGCCGCATGTGACCGCTTCATGGTTTCATTCCATCGGAAAAATTACTGAGATGATCTCGGATCTCGATTTCACTCAGGGTTCCGCTTCAAAAGTCCTTGAAGCACCAGTGCAATCATTTCAAGACTGCATCCGCGAAAAGGCGAAGTAAACTGCCCTGTTAAATTCCTAAGGGCCCGGACAATGATTTGGTGGTCCGGGCCCTCAGGCGTTTTAGTGTTCGTGTTCTTCTTCCTTAGACTGATGCTTCGTCCATCAGATGCTCCTCGGTGAAGGTGTTTAAGTTGCCCGAATTGACCATTAGTCCCATCATGTCGAACACAACTGTCGCTGCGGCCAATGAAGTGATGTCTGCATGGTCGTAAGCAGGAGCTACTTCCACGACGTCTGCGCCGACAATATTGATGCCATTGAGTCCGCGCAGCAGACGTAAAAGCTCACGTGAGTGCAGGCCACCCATTTCAGGGGTTCCTGTACCTGGAGCGAAAGCGGGGTCTAGGACATCGATGTCTACCGAGAGGTATACCGGTGTGTCACCCAGGCGTTCGCGCACCCTGGCGATCGATGCTGGAACGCCGATCTCGTCAATGTCAGTGGAACGGATTATTTGAAAACCGAACTCGTGATCACGCAGGAAGTCGTCCTGATCGTATACCGGTCCGCGGATGCCCACGTGCATCGATTTGTCCTCGATCAGTAGTCCTTCTTCGAAGGCACGGCGAAACATGGTCCCGTGGGTGATCGGCTCGTCGAAGTAGGTGTCCCAGGTATCTAGGTGGGCGTCAAAGTGCAGCAAGGCGACTGGTCCGTGGATTTTGTTCACTGCCCGGAGCATCGGAAGTGCAATGGTGTGGTCCCCTCCGACAGCGATGACGCGCTTGTCTTTGGACAGCAGTGGTAAGGCCTGTTCTTCGATCTGTTCTACTGCTTTGCCAATATCGTATGGGGTGCAGGCAATATCTCCGGCGTCGACGACCTGGACCTTTTCCACTGGTGTTACGTCGAGTTCGACGTGGTAGCCCGGGCGCAGCAGGCGTGATGCTTCGCGAACCGCAGCCGGTCCAAAGCGCGCGCCTGGGCGAAATGAAGTGCCTCCGTCGAAGGGGACGCCGAGCACAGCAATGTCGTAGTCAGGGACCGCATCAATTTGCGGTAACCGGGCGAAGGTTCCGAGTCCGGCAAACCGGGGGACTTTGGTCGCTTCCACTGGTCCAATAGGCTGGTGATTGCTCATATGAGGTTACCTTCTGCTTTCTTTTCTTCGGGCATGTTGGATTTATTGGTGGGTTCGTTGCCGGAAATATCAGCCAGGGAGCGGTTGGCGGTTTCAGGGGCCAGGATGAAAGTGGCGACTAAACCGACTAAGGAAATGACAGCGCCGATGAGTAGCGCGCCAGAGGCTCCGAAACTGATGATCGCTACCGGCATCAGATAGGTGCTGGCAGCAGAACCTACGCGGCTGATCGCGGTGCCGAAGCCGACTGCTGTAGCCCGGATCTCGGTGGGGAAAAGTTCATTGGGGTAAACGACTTCAAGGAAGCTGGATGCACCAGAGGCCAGGGCGAAGATCGCTAGTGCGGTGAACAGTGTCTTAGGACCGACGCCTGGGATGAATGCCGGGGCGGCCAGCGCCACCACGATAATTCCAAAAGTCCACAGCAGTAGCTTGCGCCGGCCGATACGCTCCACCAGCCATAAGCCAGGAATCCCTCCAATGACAAAGAGCATGGAAATGATCAGCGAGCCTCCGTAAAGATTTGCATCTCCGTCGAGACCGAAGGACGAAAGCAGTTCAGGGGCAAAAGTGTAGACAGCGAAAAGCGGGATCACCTGCGCGGTCCAGAAAATAGAGACAAAGAGGGTGCGACGCCAGAATTTCTTGTTGAAGATATCGGCGAACTTCGCAGCGCGCTTGCCCTCATTCTCATCCTCACCGAGGGAAGCGACGTCATAGTCGTTTCCATAGACTTTCTTGATCACCGCACGTGCCTCCTCGACCCTTCCGCGGGATAACAACCAGCGAGGAGATTCAGGGGTCCCTAAGCGGAAGAGCAAGGTGATGATCGCAAAGATCGCAGGGCTAGCTAGCATCCAACGCCAAGCGTCTTCGCCCATATCGCGCATCGCGAAGCCGACGGCAAAGGCCGCGGCCGCCCCTATCGCCCAAACTACGAAAGTGGCTCCCAAGAGCCGTCCACGGTGTTTGCGGGGGAGAAACTCAGCCAGCAACGAGGTGGCGATGGGGTAGTCGGCGCCGATTGCCACACCCAACAAGAAGCGCCAGATAACCAATTGCCAGATGTCGGTGGAGAAAGCACTGAGGATCGAAAATGCGGCCAGTGCGAGCAAGTCTAGGATGTACATTGTATGGCGGCCGACCTTATCGGTGACCCACCCAAACACCCCGCCACCGAAGAAGATCCCCACGAGGCTAGCGGCTCCGACCATTCCTACTTCACTGATGCTTAGATCCAGGGCAGGGACCATCGTGATCAAAGCAATCCCGATAATGGATAGCGCGTAGCCGTCAATGAAGGGACCTCCCGAGGAGAAGACGGTGAGCTTTTTGTGGAACCTTGTTAGTGGTGCATCGTCAATGAGTTGAACAGGAGTTCTCACTGCTGAGCCTTCTCTCTGGAGGTCCTGTAATACAGGACTGAATTGCTGAGTAGTTCCATCATTGGTGATTGGGATCACGTGATCAATAAACTTTCGTCGATGATAGCTGTTTATGTCTAGACATTTGTATGAGGAACAGCGTTGAATGGCTTGAGATCAGCGGACGGTTCGTCAATCGGCAAGAGCACGAAAGGGCATATAGAACATGGCTATAAATATTGCCGAATTGCTATCGGAACCCCAGCTAGGTCTTAGCTTGTTAGCTGGCTGGGAAGGGATCGATCGAACCGTCGCTTGGTCTCATACCTCCGATTTACCCAATGTCTGGGAATGGGTTTCTCCAGGTGTGCTATTGATGACTAACGGACTCTCAATCCCTGCCGATCCAGGTTTGCAGGTTAAATTGGCACAATCGCTGGTACAAGCAGGTGCAGTGGCTCTGGCGGTGGGGGAGAAGATGCACGCCCCAGATTTCTCGCCTGAATTCTTGGACTCTTGCAACAGTCTTCCTCTTCCCCTCATCTCAGTTCCTTATCCCTTACCATTCATGGCAATTTCTCGTTCGATCGCGGAGGCGAATCTGCTGGAGGAGTCCAGGAGGATCAAGCAGACGGCAAGGATTTACGACTTATTGCGCAAAGCAACGACACCCGGCGAAACGTGGACGCAGCTCATTGAGGGGATCAGTAAGGAGGTGAAAGCGAACCTTTACGTGGTTGATAGTCGATGCCTTCACCCCTGGCAATCGGGTGATCCTTCCCTGCCTGAGGACCTTATAGCTCGTGTTCGTAGGGCGCATGCTGAGGTGTCTGCAGAAAACAAGCATTTTTTGTGGAGTGGGACGGGAAGCGAATCCATCTTGTTAATGGAGATCCCTACCCATCCTCACGCTTTACTCGTGGTGGCCCCTCAGTCCGATACCAAACCCGATGGAGTGATTCTTCTTCATGTGGCGACGATCGTGGGTTTGGGGCTCTCCCGGTCCGCGCTTTTATTGGAGAGTCTGTACCGTTCGGGTGGAGAATTTTTGGTGCAGGCCTTCGACGGACGGATCGGAACCGACGATGCCACACGTCGTCTAGAGGAATACGGAATCCCTTCCGGCCCTATGCGCGTGGTGACAGTTCCGGATAAGGCTGAGTCGGACCTGCCAGAAGTGCATAGGGCTCTGTGGAGACATGAAGTCAATAGCATTTGCATGATCGGTGAAGGGAAGCTCCACCTGCTGATTTCTGAGCAATGCACCACTACTTTGCTTTTGCATGTCTTAGACGAAAAACTGCCGATAGGAATAAGTTCTACGGTAGAAAGCTCCGAGATTCAGCGAGGTGTACGTGAATCACTTTGGGCGCTCGGGCAGGCGATTTCTAGGGACGTAAGGTACATGACCTATTCGGCGGAGGATGCCTGGTTCGGCCTGACCAACTATAAAGACGGCGAAGTGTTAGTCCAACGCATACTGGGTGCGCTGATTGAACACGATTTGACCCACCAGACTGAATTTCTCACTACGCTGAAGGCCTATTTACAAAACCAACGTTCACCGCAAAAGGTCGCTTCTTTGCTCTTTGTCCATCGTCAGACGGTGATTTATCGCGTGCGGAAGATCAGCGAACTCACCGGGCTGGATTTGGCCGAATCCTCATCCGTCGCTCAGCTCTGGATGGCCGTCCAAGTCTTGGAAGCAATGGGCCTTGAAGAACGCCTAGAACGAAAATGAAAAGGCTTCGGCAAAAAGTCGTCACGGGATCATTTCTGTAAATTCAGACTTAACAGGCTGATTCAGAACCAGGCTGTCTACTTGCAGAGCCCAATAGTTGGCTAGCGCTAAGTCTCGAAGGTGCCCTCAGGTTTCCGTACAATTCCATCCGTCGGTTTGCTTCGTTAATGGGGTGACGCACGTAGGCTATCCAGACTCGATCAACCGCGGTTATGCGAGTGGTGGCCTGAACTCTAGAGGGATCACTTTGGGGATTAGGCCTAAACCATTTCAGCGAATGAAGACCCTGACTTACCACTCAAGACCCGAATAACTTCGTTCAGCACGTCCAGCATCAAGGCTAGGATGCACTGGGAAAAATTCCTTGCCGAGGTCAGCGAAATGCAATCGAAAACTGCGCGCTCCTGCTTTTAATGTGGAGTATAGGCCGAGAAGCTCCCGCGTTCCACACTTTCAATTCCTTCGTGTAAGCCCTCCAGAATTGAAGATATTGCTCCATGAAACCTGGTATGTCTCGATAATTAGAGCGCGTGGGTCTATGGTGATCATACTGAAAATTCGGAGAGCAGGTCATGGGAATGGCATATTTCAAGAAGCTCTGGGCGTCCCCTCACGGTTCGCCATCTGAGGGCGAATGAGTCACGTGTTGAAGTTCATTCCTACGAACAGGATTATGCTCCAGACATCACGGAATTATGGACAGACTTGATGGGTCGAATGGCGATCCGAGGCCTCCAGGTTCTATTCATTGGTCTAGTAGTCGTATGCGTAATGCTTGGATTGCTCCGGGTGACAACAATAGTCATCCCTATTTTGATCGCTACAATTTTGGCTTGTGCTCTCTGGCCGATCGTGACAAGACTTCGTCGACACTTATCAGCACTGCTTACTGCCTGGACCGTCTTTCTCGGCGCCCTGATCATTCTGGGCGGAATTGGAACAGGCCTTGTGTATTCCGTCATCAATCAATGGGACGAATTGGTGGGGCAAGCCCAAAAAGGATTCGCGCAGTTGAGCGGTGCAGGTCAGCAGCTTGTTGAAAGGCTTCCATTTGGGATAAGCCAACAGGATCTCGAGAGCGCAGGTCAATCGGTAAGCAAAATGGTATCCAGTTCACAACTAGGTTCCAACGCTATCCACACCTTAGGGGCTGCCGGTGAAACTTTGACCGGCACCATCTTGATACTGGTGGTCCTCTTCTTCTTTCTCAAGGATGGCGACCGAATTTGGGCTTTCATTATTTCTTGGATTCCGACAAGGTACCGAAATAAGTGGATTGCCTCGGGCGAACAAGCTCTACACACATTTGGTGGATACATTCGTGGGACGGCAATCGTAGCCGCTGTCGATACGGTCGGCATTGTCGCGGTACTCCTGATCTTACGTATACCCCTTGCTTTGCCTTTGGGCGTGCTTGTCTTTTTTGGATCCTTCATTCCCATCGTGGGCGCTACAGTGGTCGGAGCTCTGGCTGTACTGGTGGCTTTGGTAACTAACGGTCCAGTGAGCGCGCTCATCGTGCTCGCCGCCGTGATCGTTGTGAACCAATTGGAAGGTCATTTTCTTCAACCAGTCGTTATGGCTCATACTTTGAAATTGCATGCTTTAGTTGTCTTGCTGGCACTGGCTATCGGCACAGCTTTAGGGGGAATCGTAGGCGCGGTACTTGCTGTTCCTTTGACTGCGGTTGGATGGGCCATTACCAAGGTGTGGGCTGAACGTGACGGTGTCACCGCGGTAGAGAAGATGCAAGATGAAATCGCAAATGCGCCAGAGGTGGAAGCATCGCCGAGCTCTACACCCGCTTCGAGCGAGGACCAATAACGTTGACGGAGACGGGTGGTTTTGACGGCGAACCGTCATCACCTCGCATTTTCCTGCGCACGTGGACGAATCAAAAAAGCTCTCGTACGTGGTGTCGTTAGGGGGCGGGACAGCAAATGAACAGCTGTCCAGTGCTGTCACGCGCTGAGAGAACTGAACACATACTAGAAATTTGCACCAATGCTGCCCCGTGCCAGAATCAGAGTCGACATGCGGGACACCTTGGGAAGCCAACGGACTCAGGACGGCACGGCCCTAGCCCAGCACATTAGCTTCAATAGCCTCAATAGCCTCAATAGCCTCAATGATGTCTAGATCATCGGGCGCCGCCCGAGAGCCGAAGCGCACTGTTTCGCAGGAACGGGGTCAGAGGAGGATCGGTACGGAAATTCACGTTTAGGGTGTGTCGATGCTGATGCTGATGCTGCTTTGGTGTTGGGTGGACACCGCCAGGAGGTCGACTGCGCATTTCTCAGGAGCGTAGTGGTTCGGCTGCCCTGCGTTGTCCGCGTTCAACGGCCCGGTAGATGGTGAATAGGCTGATGGAGAAAAGCTCGATCATCTCGGTCATGGTGTGTTTGCCTGCGTCGCGCAGTTCGATGATGTGGGCTTAATGCTTCACGCTGAGTTTTGGCTGCTTTCCCGGAGCCGGCCCTTGGCCTTGCCGACTTCCATGCCTTCGCGGGTGGGCATGCTGATCAGGTCGGCTTCGGACACGGCGATCATCGCCAAGAGATTGAACAGCAGTTTGCCCAGGGGTCGACGGGGCATGGACCGAACCACCGATGTTGAGTTTGATTTCCGTCTGGCGAGGTCCTCGGCAATCGTGTGGGCGCCTCGGACGGACCTGGCCAGACGGTCAAGCTTGGTCACGACGAAAGTATCTCGGGCTCGGTAAGCGGCGAGGGCTTCGCGAAGTCCCGTGAGATTCTTGTTTTTGCCGGTAAAATCAAAGTTAACATAGACGCGGTCAGGTTCAACACCAAGAGCCGCAAGGGCATCACGCTGCGCGGTGAGGTCTTTCTCTTCGGTGGACACGCAGGCATATCCGACCAAGAGTTTAGACATGCAGTTCAGTGTGTCGCAAAAGGCCCGTTACCGGACAGTTCACCGTACACCCTATACGGACACTTCATAGGTCACCATTGGCAAAGCAGCAGATCAGCAGCCGGCGTGTCCGGTTGAGGACGGGCTTACGGGACGGCGAGGATTGCTGGATGATCCACGACTGACTGGATAGATTGGGTCGATGGCTGCAGAAAATATGATGGTATCTCTCGTGGATCCGCGCTATGTCAGCGTAGAAGTTCTCACTCCGGTGTACCGCGTGGATTTCTGGAATAAGAACCGTGACACTAGCGAACACAGGCTCGAGAATGCAGCGTGCGTTGACGATGTCCGGTCGTGGGCTGAAACCAACAGGAATAGCCGGCAGGCAGTGATCTGGGTCGAGTACAACTATGAGAGGGATCGGCATGTGCCGGCTACACGGGGTGGAACCAATCGATGTGGATCAGGTGCCCTAGATTTGCATACTGATCCTCCACCGCACCCGATTCGAATTGTTCTTCAACCACTGAGAGAATGGGGAGGGATTATCAGCTCATGAGGAGGCGTCATGGCCAGCGGTTTTAAGATCAACAAGTCAGAGATCAACAAGATGATGAAGGGCATCCAGCGTGAGTTTGATAAGTACCCAATCAACGTTCCGGTGAATGCGGAAAGTCCCGGCCTCCAGGTGGCTGGCCCCACGTACAACGGCCCGGTCATCAACGTTCAAGGTGACCACGCACAGATTGCCTGGGACAACCAGACTGTAAATCAGACGAACACGGTTGCTTCTGGAAACATCACGGCTGGCTTCGAACCACTCAGTCAGGCTGTCGTAAGCATACTCAAGGAAATCCGTTCCTCTGGCCTTGAAATCAGCGACATCGAAGAAGTGGAGAAGGCTGGAAGCGAGATCCTAACGGAGGTCGTCAAGGACGAACCGGATCAGGGAATCATCAAGCGGTCCGTTACATACGTCAAAGGCCTACTTGCCCCCTTACTCACCCGCGCCGCGGAGGGTGCTGTCGAAGGCGCCGGTGAGGGTGCCTTCGATTGGGCATCAGCAGCCGTTGAAGCGCTGGGGACAGGCATGGCCGCTGCCTTCCAAGGCTAGAGACTTCCATACTGCCGTTTTGGAGCCCTGCAGATCGCCAATAGATGTCGCAGGTGACGTTTAGAATCTGTTCATGACTAACTACATCTATGCCACTTCGGGAAAAGCAGTCGGTTTCATAAGAGGTCGATTTGTTCATGCACTCACAGGAAAGGCCATTGGCCAACTCAACGGAACCCATGTGCACCGCCTTAGTGGTCAGTACGTCGGAGAGCTCTACAAGGACCAAGTGGTGGACAAACATCAGGGCAGCTTCGGTAACATCGGCAATCCCGGGAACCCCGGGAATCCCGGGAATCCTGGCAACCCTGGGAATCCCGGAAACCGGGGTAACCAGGGTTGTCCCTACCCGGATGTATTCGACAAACTCCTTTAGCCGTTAGACAACGGGGCATTCGCCATTGCATCCACCTCCTCCGGCGGTCCAGGCTAGAGGTCCGGAGTGTCTGGACGGAGCCCATTATGGCACGTAAAATTCTCGAGGCTCACTGGCTTGAACCGAGAGCGACCCGCCCGGTCCGTTGCCCCCGACCGTATGCGCGTATGGCTCACCGGATCCGTGATTCCTGCCTGCGCAGGCGCATTCACATAGCCATGCATTCTCAGGCTTGCCGCGGTCCCAACACTGCTCGACGCACTTGTCTACGCCACCGTGCTGGATGACCTTGACCCGCCCGTAGCGCTCAGCCAGCCCGAGAATGACCGCTTTCGTGTGAGACCGCGACACGGACCATACCCCACCGTTGTACTCCACCTGGCCCCTGCGTGATGCGTTGAACATTTCACCCAGGATCGAATAGCCAGCGCCCTTGCCCTCATACGGCAGATGTCGAATCTCGGACCGTCTAGTAGGGCGGATGACCACCGTTACATCGCTCATGGGTAGATAGTAAGGCGTGATCCTTTCAGGCAGCGAATCGTCTGACTTGGGGTTCCTAATAAGGGAGGGATTCCGTTCAGAACAATAGCGTTCTGGCCAGGATTGAAACTCTTAGCGAAAATTTCCTCACCGCTCGTCAGGCTCCGACTTCCTCCGGCCACATACCGGTCTTTTCGAATTGATGTATGCGGTGCGCACGCTAGATGTCGATGATCTTCTGCCCGTCGAGGTAGAGCATGTCCCCGCATTCGCTTTGCGTTCCCTGCCGAGGCCCATTGTGGCGCCAATGGATGTGCGGTCTCATTTCCTGGGTCGTCTGCATGAGGTGTTTGCGTCGGGCAATGCTGCAGGTGGTCCTCAAGCTCCCCATGCGCCTGCCAGTGGCTATTCGGTGGGTGCGGGCAATGCGTCGTAATCCTCGATGGCAGGCTGGACAGGCAAAGACCCGTCGGCCGACACGTCTATCGCCCCGGCCTCCTCGAGCAATGTCTTGATGCGAAGCGTTGACTTGCTTATGAGCAGGTCAACGCTGCCTCTTCGGGACAGGCTAACCCGGATGAGTTCACGGCACACGCGGTCTGCAACCCTGAAGATGTTCCCAGCGAAGGGTGATCCTTCCAGCACGTAGTCCATTTCTGGATCCAGGGTGTCGTGGACAATCCGATTTCTCGTCTCAACGAAATTCCAGAACCAGTGCTCGAAGGCTGGAACGTTCCGAATGCGGCCCCGCTGGTCAGTGCGTTCGTACTGGGAATCTTCACATTCCCAAAGCAATTCATCGACACCAGGACGGAGCGCGGCCTCGGCGTAGAGGGTCCCAAGCACTTTCACGCCCTTCTCACTGTTGCTGCTTCCTGACAATGCTTCCAGCGATGTCTTCAGTTGGACCAGGACGTCGGTCATCGTGTGGAGCGGCGAGTTTTCCCATGCCCTGGAATACCAGTGGATGGCCGCGTGGATTTCCCGCTCAGTCCGGTTGGCTTCAGATTCCTCTGAAGATGTCGCGGCCATAGCGTTGCTGAACGCCGCCTCGAGAAGGGGTCCGTCCAGCGTCATGGTGGGAGTCGAAATCAGTCCTTCTGGGGCTGGGAACTTCATATGTCCAGTAGCCCCGCCGACCTTTTGGTTACTGATGGGCCCGCCGCGCAGCAAGTACGCGTCCCCGTGGACGGCAGTCGCCGGAGTCACAGAAATGATGGCGGTTTCGGCTGTCGCCAGCTCCACAAGACTTGACTCCCACGGAATTCGGTACCGCTCATCCGCGTTCGCATTCAGAACTGCAAAAGACACGGCCGAGTGAAAGGCATCGACCTCAATTCGTCGTGCTTCTTCGTTGGCCCAGTCCGGGCCAGTTCGGGTGGCAACCACGGCCGTTTGGATGGCCTTCCCCTTAGGGTCCAGATGCCTCTCCATAATCCGGATGAGGGCTACTGTTCGGGGGTTGTCTTGCCGGCGAAGACGCTTTACTTCGACCTGTTTCAATGTCCAGGCGCCGCAGACGACGGTCTCGGATATTCGGAGATAGGGGAAAAGATAGTTCTCAGGAGTCAGGGCCATGGAGACATCCTCTCCCGGGAAACAGACCGATCAAACTCGCCACGCGCCGTTGCCGGCCGGATTTGCGCCCGCAGGAGGTTCCGTAAATGAGAACCGAAGCGATCATTGACGTTGTCGCGTTGATCCTTGATCTTCATAGAGAATGGCACCATGAATGATGGATTCTATTTCGATCTTGTGGATTACTCTGACGTCGTCAATAACACCGCAGGGATGTATATAGTCGTATGCCACCTGTGGGAGATCACGGACAACAAGCCGGAGGTGAAAGATTCCATCATTCTCGATGAAGCAGCAACACGCGTGCACGCCTTGGGAATGGAAACAACTTTTATCGGTCTCCCTGGGTGGCAGGGAAGATTGAATAATCCGGGAGTGTCTCTTGCTTGGTTTTTCAACAACGGCTTCTATGTATTCGAAATAGATGACGACATGATGCCGTCCTGACAGGTAACCGTTCTGTTTTCCCTGCCCCGACGTTTGTGTTCCAGTCAAGGTTCCCGGTCTTGGACGGGGCTGTCATGTCTTAGCGCTAGCCAGACTCGAAAATCCGGAACCAGAGAACTAGGCTATGCCCATGCCCCATATCCCTGCGCAAAGACCCTCAAAGCTAGCCACCCCAATGCTCATATTGGCCCTGCTGGCGGGAGCCGTCATGGGCGCCCTCGGCGGCGGGCTTCTTGTACTGCCCGACCTCATCGCAAGCGCTGGCGACCCGGACATCATCGAAACTTCTCTCGACACTCAGGCTTACAACGGATGGGGAGGTCCAACGGGCTATTTCCTCATACCCGTCCTTTACGGCATCCTTTGTGGAATGTTCCTTGCCCTAATTGCTGCCACTGGTTCGTTCATTGGCCTGGTCCTCCAAGATAAGAAGCAACCAGCGCGATCGGGGAATGACCAAGCGGTAGCCGCTGGAGCAGGAGCAGCCGTTGCAGGAGTCCTGCTGGCCCTATTCGTGATCTGGATCATCGGGGAAAGGCTAACATCCGTCTTTGTCATCGGTCCTGTCTTGATGGCGCTGTGCTTCATCATTGCGCAACTGGCCTTAATTGGCATACTGCGCTTTATCGACAAACGCGATCCAGCGCTCCGAGAAGCAATCTAGCAGCTGATATTGCAAAACCCTGTCCCGTAGCGCGTTCCTCCCACGGGATTATCCTGGCCGGTGACCACCAGATGCCCCGCTACGGCACTACTCCGCGTTCTGCGTCAGCGCTTTGGGCCAAGTCAGCACGCAACGATAGGGTTCTTCTTGTGAGACTGGTGGCTACCAAATCGCCGCCAACCATCAGGAGAGAAGCGCAATGACACCCCCAACAGAGACTGAAAGTCTCAGATTCGCAGAACGCTTGCCCGGTTGGCAGCGTTGGAGCGGTTCCCTAATCTTTGCAAGCCTTGCGGTTATTATCGCCGTGGTTGCTGTCATCGAATCGCTTTGGGGATTCTATTTAGTCGCTGTTGCACTGATCTTTGCCGCCGTGTGGTGCTGGAGGCTGGGCACGGATCACGGTGGCCGTTGATGATGGAGCGGTCATTCTTACCGGTCCTGCATGGAAGCGGGTCGTGCCACAACAGGACGTGCATGAAGTTTCGGTTGCACCGGATAACGGCATGAACCTTGGCTTGGTGAACTGGCCCGTCACGACGCATGAACACGGCTCCCTCACGAGACTAAACATGGGCGGATCAGCCGCCGTGACCTTCTCGGATTCAAATGGCCACCGCTACCAGTGCGTATTGGCCAACCTCCAGGACGCCAAGCTAGTTGCGGAAGCGATCACTGGCTAATCCTCGCTCCACCACAGGGAACGGATCATGAAGTAGAGCGACACCGGCGTTTATTTCGAGCTGTCCCACAGAGGGTTCGGCTTACGGGCGGACAAAACCGCCATTTACTGCTGAAATTAAACCGCCAAACCAGGCTACCCGCTACGCTCTGCAACCCGAATGTTGACGACTGTGGGCAGAAGCGCAGACGGCTTTGGACACTGAGGAAATGATTCAAAATCGTTACATTTCGATTAGCAAAGTATCGGATTTTCTCACGATTTCAAGATTCTTGACAGTGTAATTTTTGTAATTCCATGTCATTCGAGTGACGTAGCAAAGCTGGCTGTCAACCACCACCTCATATGTTCCGTCGCTATCACCATCTGGACCAATCATCGTTATTTCTAAGTTGAATTCGTTTTCGTTGCCTCGTGCAACTGAGATTATTTTGTGTGTGTCTGTGGGACCGCCCCAAATGGGCAAATCGAGCGGACGAAACATAGCTAGTTCGGGCGTGGCTACTGGGATTCTCCACTCACCATCTCGGATGATAGGCGAATCGTTGGCCTCAATAATTAGAGTTTGGTGTGTATCTGCCTGGTATACGATCTCGAATTTCGACCAGTCATCGTTTCGCACTGTCCGGTAGCTCGATTCTTCGACGCGAGCTTCAACGATATAGGTTTTGAACTTAGCGTGGCCACTACCCTTGATTTCCACCGTGGCCTTAATGCCAGGGCGCTCGTCAGCTTCACGCAATAAACCAACGAGTTCGACCAGTAGTGAGAAATCAGAATCGGACATTTTGAACCCTTCAAGTATTCATGTACTAAATGATCCAAAGCGTACATGTGTAAGTCACCTAGCTGGGATCTGGACACGTAGTCTACTCATCTTCTAAAAACGGTTTCCGACGGCGCATAAGCCGGTTGCCGTAGGAAAATGACACTCATGAAAGATGAGTTCTACTTCGATCGCGTGGATTATTCGGATGTCGCAGCCGCATTGTTAGCTGCTCTGTCTTATCGGACGAAAAAGCAGGAATTTCAGACTTCCGGTTGAGAATCTCCGGTGCATGTTGGAGTGTTTTCAAACTATGCGTTTGTGCACGGATACGAATTTCCAGTAGAGGGTTCGGCTTACAGCCGCTTCTCTAGAGGAGCAGCTTGCGGAACGCGTCGAGAAGTTCTGCATGATGCCCCTCGAACGGGATAGATTGTGAGCATGATTGCAGAAAATATCAAGGTAACTCTCGTTGATCCTCGATATGTCAGTCAGGAGAATCCAGATCCCGTGTATCGGGTGGATTTCTGGGACGAAAATTGCGCCAGCTATGAGAACCGCCTTGAGAACGCAGAAAGCGTTGTCGATGTCCTCGCCTGGGCAGAAGCCAACCGCCACGGGTGCTATGCCGTGATTTGGGTCGAGTACAGCTATGAAGGTGGAATTGGCATGGCTCGGCTTCATGGGTGGGAACCAACAGGGGCGGGCTCTCCTTCTGCCACTGACCCTTATTTTCGCCAGTAATCAGGCACGGACTACAGAATACGGAGAACAACACGCGTTCCATGCCATTAAGATGGTCACTAAGCGTTCCTCTGTAGACGAATGAGGGTGGCTCCTATTGCGATTGGATTTGCGATAGATTCGACGCATCAACACCTAATGAGTTGGAGTCCACATGCTACCTGCGGCCAATGCCTGGGCCTTCGCCCTCGCCGCCTTCGCCCTCATCCTCATTCCCGGCCCGAGCGTGCTTTTTGTCATCGGCCGGTCCCTTTCCTTAGGTCGCAAGGGTGGTTTTCTCAGCGTGCTGGGGAACGCGCTCGGCGCCCTTCCTGCAGTAGCCCTGGTGTCACTTGGCGTCGGTGCCATTGTCGCCGAATCCGTAGTCGTCTTTATCGCTATCAAGTTCTTGGGAGCTGGCTATCTGGCATACCTGGGAGTGCAGGCGATCCGCCACCGCAACGATCACGTCGATACCACTACCTCGCAACGAGTTCAGCCGTCATCGTTCCGCATCATCCGAGAAGGATTCTTTGTCGGAGTATCCAACCCAAAAACCATTGTGTTCTTTGTCGCTGTGCTCCCGCAATTCGTCAGCTATGAAACCGGAACTATTCCGCTGCAGATGGCAACGCTCGGGGTGATCTTCTTTGCAATTGGAATGGCCAGTGACAGCGTGTGGGCGCTCATGGCAGGCACAGCACGAAAATGGTTCGCCCGTAACCCCAAACGCCTCTCACAAATGAGTGCCGGCGGCGGCGTGGCGATGATCGGCCTCGGAGGGGCGCTGGCGCTCACTGGTAGCAAAAGCTAGCTTGCTACCAGACGACGTGGCCCAAACGGTTCATAAGCCATTTCGGGCCTATCCGCTCAGTCTAGGCAGATACTCCGTTTCAGCGATTTGGTGATGTCGTGAGTTGTGGTGGCCTGTGGCATTCATTTATCCGTCATTCGTCCTGCAAAGCGTTCCACTGCGAACACCGAACTTTGTTGCCAGACCGCTCTGCCAAGCCCAGCCAACAGATTTATAAAAGTGCAAGCGAACTGGCCAGTCTCGCCTTTTCTTTCTCGTCAAGACACCCGCGCCAATCAATCCGATAGTCACGATTACGCCGATCAGAGCACTATGGATATCCAGTGCAGTCACCATGAAAGGAAATGACAGATTTACCCCTCGCGCAGTGTCTCAAAAACTGTAGGTGTTTGAGGCAACCTCGTTTTCAAATGGTAGCCGGGTTCGCGTGCGACGAGCCTTCCCGAATCCCCATACGAACCACAACGTAGACCGACATGGCCGTTGCTTCCGCAGAAGGAAATCGACGGATAAGCACCAAGGCATCGTGGTTGGGCCGAGATATCCTGGTTCGTCGGAGGTGCTGATCCACGGGACTAGAGGTGGGATAGGGCTCTGAGGAGCATCCCTAAAGAAATTCACGCTATAAATCTATGGGCTGTAGTCTGCGCATTGGAGGGCGCTGCAGATGGTAAGGCGGGCTACGTCGAAGGATTCAGCTATCTAAATTGTCGTCAGTGTTGCTGCCTGGTGGATGGAAACTAGTTTTCCTCCTATGCGCTGGAGAGCTCAGTCGCAGCCCTCGAAATCTGGTCGGGGCTCGTTGGTCTTGAACTCCGTTGTCGTCAAGAAATTCTTGCCGCCGATCGCCTAATACTATGACCTACAACGCAAATTCCCTGATCGGTTCATGACTCAACAACTTATCCCCCCGACAATGCGACACGCAACATCGGGCAGTTCCAGTCCCTGTCACGGTGTTTCGGCACGGGGTTCGATGCCGGGTTCACGGCAAGCATCCCAACTGGCCAGGAGGAGCAGCTTTTCCGCCGATGGGCTGTTTTCCTCCGCGGTGTAGGTGGTGATCCACAGTTTCGGTTCGCCGGGGAACTCGAACACGTCATAGTTGAGTCCGAGCTCGCCTACTACGGGGTGGCGGAAGGTCTTGTGCCCGGTTTGGTGTTCGTGGACGTGCTGGTCGGCCCAGTCCTGTCGGAAGCGGGGACTGCGGGTGGATAGTTCACCGATCAGGGCGGTCAAGTCAGGGTTCAGGGGATCGCGTCCGGCTTCCAGCCGCAACATGGCGGCGGTGTAGCAGCACGCCAGCTCCCAGTCTTCGTAGAAGTCCCGGGCCCTGGGGTCGATGAACATGAACCGTGCAAGATTGGGTTGTTCATGTTCGAAGAGCTGGTCGAACATGGCTCGGCCGAGCAAATTTGTTGCCAGGAGGTCCTGCCGGGCGTTGTAGACGATGGCCGGCATGTGCATGCCATCCAGTACCCGTTGCACCGAGGGGCGAACAACCAAAGGCGTTGCCGGTTGATGATCGTCCGGGTGGGCTCGGGACCCGGTGGTGCGGGCAAGTGCGAACAGATGTTCCCGTTCGGCGTCTGTGAGTTGGAGTGCGCGGGCCAGGGCGTTGAGCACGCTGTCCGAAGCGCTGCCGAGATTGCCGCGTTCCAGGCGTGTGTAGTAATCGGTACTGACCCCGGCCAGCACGGCGACTTCCTCGCGGCGCAGACCAGGCACCCGGCGATCTTCTCCGCCCCAGGATATTCCCGCTTGCTCGGGGGTGATCTGCGCGCGCCGCGAGATCAAGAAATCTCGTACGTCATCTTTCACACTCATACCTCCAGAATATGCTGCCATGATGCACAGAGCGAGCGCCTCGTGCCGATGCCTTGTTCATGGGTTGGCTGGTGTTGGGTTTAGTTGGCGTGGCGCACTGGGTTTTGCGTACCTGCAACCAGCCGCGGGCGGGGTCATGCAGTGACCTTCGACTGCTCCGAAATCCGGTCCTGGGTCGAGTCCCGGAAAGGGCGCAGCCGGGAGATCAAGACCAGAACTAGGGCGAGGGCGGCGAACATCCAACCACTGTAGATGGCTCCCTGCATTCCTGCTGCGGTGATGAATGTTGCACCGATGGTGCTACCGGCGAGCACGCCGAAGTTGCCGGCGGATGCGAACAGGCTGGTGACAAACTCCGGGGCGCCGGGGGCGGAAGAAACAGTCCAAACCTGGCTGACGACCTGGCCCGCCGCATGGCCGATGCCCCAGATCAGGGCGACCGGGAAAAGGGCTGCGAACGATGACGAACCGAACAGGTGCAGGACCAGATAGGCGGCGGACAGCGCCACGGGGTAGAGCAAGGCGGTGCTCAAAAGCCAGTGGTCCAGGAACTTACCGGCCGCAAGGTTGCCGATGATCCCGCCCAGGCCGAAAATGACCAGGATGATACTGATGCGCTGCCCATCGAGGCCCGAAACGCTGCCCAGGTATTCCGCGGCGAAGCCATAGACGGAAAGCATGGCCCCGAATACAGCCACCGCCTGGACCAGGGCCAGCCACAGGGCCGGTTTCTTCAGCACGCTGACGGTGTCTCCCAGGCTGGCGCGCTGGCGGGACTCCGAACGTGGCACCACGAGCCACACGCCCAGGGCGGCCAGAATGTTGGCGATCCCGGCGAGGTGGAATGCCGACTCATAGGACAGCGTTGCCGCGACCCAGGCCGTCAGCGGCACCCCGAGGACCATGCCCATGGTAGTGCCGACGAAGGCGATCGCGGTCGCCCGGGCGGCTTTTTCGGGCGGGAAGAGCGCGCGCACGGTCGTGAACGCGACGGAGAAGAACACCGCGTGCAGCAGCGCACCGGGGATGCGGATGGCCAGCAGCACAGCAAAGGAGGGCGCGAACGCCGAAGCCACGCTGACCAGTCCGAACACCAACAATGAGAGTGCCAAGAGCAATCGGCGGTCGAAACGCCCGACAATGAGCACGAGGAAGGGCCCGCAGACAGCCACGATCAAGGCGAAGGAGCCCAGCAGCCAGCTGGATTCCAGGATGGTGATATCGAAGCGGTTCATGATTGTCGGCAGGATGCCGACCACACCGAACTCGATCAGGTAGAGGCCGAAGAGGCCCAGCGTGATGAAAAACAGTGCCGCACTTTTGCGGGAACCACGCGAGGCGGTGGGTGAAGTCATGGCTAGGAAAGGTTCTTTCTCTCGGAGTGGTGGAAGCGGCGTCATACCCGACCCGCTCAAAAAATGCGCGACGGGCACGGGAGCACGTGGACCTCACACCATTGCACCTCAAATGTCCCCGGCCTGGGAGGACCCAACAGACCCCCTCGGATGCCCAAGCCCCAGAGCCCCGAGCAGGAACGTGAACTGGTCCAGATCCTTCCCCTGCATCCAGAGGACGCGTGTGCCGCACCAAAGAGATATTGGGTCGGGGGGACCTGCCAGACACTCCCACGCACGGGGCGCGGGAATGAATACTGGCTAGGGAGGCACCGCAGTGCCGTCCAAACCTCTTAGTGAAGGAGAATCCATGCGCACGGTGAATGCCTACGCCGCTGTTTCCGCGACCGACCCCCTGGAGCCGGCGACGATCGAGCGCCGCGAGGTCGGCCCGCACGATGTACTCATCGACATCGCCTATGCGGGCGTCTGCCATTCGGACATTCACACGGTCCGCGGCGAATGGGGCCCGATCGCTTACCCGCAGGTGGTGGGACACGAGATCGTCGGCCACGTCGCCGAAGTTGGATCCGCCGTCACCACGCACCAGGTCGGTGACCGGGTAGGCGTGGGTTGCCAGTCCGGCTCCTGCGGTGAGTGTGAGCAGTGTGCCAAGGGCGAAGAAGTCTACTGCCTCAAGGGCAACACCCAGACCTATGCGGGAGTTGATGCCGATGGCACGATCACCCAGGGCGGCTACTCGCAGGCGATCGTCGTCAACGAACGCTTCGTGCTCAAAGTCCCCGAGTCCCTCGACCTTGCCAAGGTGGCACCGCTGCTGTGTGCAGGGGTCACCCTGTTCTCTCCGCTCAAGCACTGGAAAGCCGGACCAGGCACCAAGGTCGCGATCGTGGGCATGGGAGGGCTCGGCCACGTCGGGGTGAAACTCGCCCACGCCCTTGGCGCCGAGGTGACGGTGCTCTCCCGCACCCTGGCCAAGCAAGAAGACGGGCTCAAGCTCGGCGCGGACCACTACTACGCCACGAATGAACCGGCCACCTTCGAGAAGCTTGCCGGCGAATTTGACCTGATCCTGAACACCGTCTCGGCACAACTGGACTACAACCAGTACGTAAACCTGCTCGCCGTGGACGGCACCCTGGTGATCCTCGGTGCCCCCTCAGAGCCGGTCGCCGTCGATGCGATCTCCCTCATCGCCAACCGACGCAGCATCGCTGGCTCAGCCAACGGCGGCATCCCGGTTACGCAGGAAATGCTTGACTTCTGCGCCGAGCACAACATCCTGCCCGAGACCGAGCAGATCAATGCCGCCTACATCAATGAGGCCTACGAGCGGGTGCTGTCCTCGGACGTACGCTACCGCTTTGTCATTGACGCGAAGACCTTCGCCTAAACACCGGAACGACACAAGAAACCAAGGAGCTGCCATGAAGGTATTTCTGATCGGCGCAGCCGGAGGAGTGGGACGGCGGCTCGCCGCCACCCTCGTCGCGCACGGCGACACGGCCACCGGCATGCACCGCAACCCGGAACAGCACGACGCCGTCGCCCAGTCCGGTGCGACCCCAGTCATCGGGGACATCATCGAAGACACCATCGAGGAACTCGCTGCGAAGCTCGCCGGGCACGACGCGGTGGTTTATTCGGCCGGCGCACACGGCACCGGCAAGGACCAGACCACCCTGATCGACGGCAAAGGCGTCGAAAAGGCCGCAGCCGCAGCCGCAAAGGCCGGGGCAACCAAGTTCGTGCTGGTCTCCGCGTTCGCCGACTCCGAGCGTGCCAGCGGGTACGGCGATGGATTCGAGCACTACATCAAGGTCAAGCGCGGTGCAGAAATCCACCTGACCGGCACAGGCCTGGACTGGATCATTGTCCGGCCCGGACACCTCCTCGACGGCGCCGGCGACGGACTCATCTGCGCAGGCTTGGCGCTACGCGAAGAACCCATCCGCCGCGAGAACCTCGCCCAGTTCATTCGCGAGGCACTGCACCATCCAGAGCTCACCCGCACGATCGTGGAAGTCACCGACGGGCAGACGCCCATCGCGGAGGCCCTCACCCACGTCGCACACTCCGTCGGACCCCGACGCTGATCGCACACTCCGTTGTCAGGACCGGCCGGTCCTGACAACGGAGCCATTCCGGCAACCACTTTTCACCCTCCATGGGCACGAGAACCTCAAGGAAGACCTTCGTGGAGCCGCATCGCCTGCCACATGCATACCTCACTTGACGGAAAGATCGTCGGCGACTATCTGCCCACTTCGGTGGGCATGGCAGCTCAGAGAGTACTACAGGGTTGTTCGTGGGCCCCCACCGCCACTACGCCAAGCACAAAGGGCTGGCTCAGCGGACGCAGGAGCAGCGAAGACAGCTTCACCCACCACCGCAAGCCGGATCCGAGAGAAGATACCGCACCCATCCCGAGGGCGACTACTGTTGCGGCACCGAAGGCACCCATGCACTACTTTTCCCTCGACCCCTCCGGGACGCTGGGGTGGGAACGCAACTCGACGGACTACAAGCCTCACCTAGGCGGCGACGGATTCCTTGGACCGGATGGACTAGGTGGTTTCCCGGTCCTGGCCAAGGACCAGCTCAAACGTCGCCACGGCGTTCCTGAGGTTGTGGCTGATCTTGGCCTGGACCTGTCACACTTAAACGCCCATACGGGTCATTTGCCCGCGCGGCATGCGCTGCGATGCCTTCCACCAGTCCACCCGCCCATTCCACGCCCTGGACGCCATTCCTGACGGCACCAAATGGCCCCACAACGGCGCATCATCCACTAGAAACGCCGGATGCATGCGCAGATGGATGGCCAACCCTCTCACATGCTGGCGACTCACCACAGCAGATAATGAACGACCCAAGCTCCAGCGTGACCCGACCGAACGCGAAGCCTTCAAAAGCCAAAAAGAAGCCGCGCAGCATCCAATCCTCGAACGCCAGGCACAAGACGCCGCCCGCATGAGCCATGGGGACTCTCCCTTCTAAGGTGAAAGTTCTCCCCGCCATTCGCTTGCTGTTCGATGCATCGAAGGCTCTTCGTGAACCCTCGTTACCGGACGCCTGTATCGTTGGCGCCTGATTTTTGACCACCCCAGTACTCAGTTATCGGGCGTCGGGAGAGCTTAGCGTCGGATATGAGACTTTTTCACGGGCCACCCCTAGTTGAGAATATCTATAAATTTTCTTGATGTTTCCCACGAATATGCGGATTCACTGCTGTGGCGTGTCTACCCGGCCCGCAGACTGTTTCGGCATCGTTCAGGTCGCTGATTTCCAATTGCACGGGGCGGACGGCCAGATATGCGCCGTAGATTCTTTCTCGGGTAGATCGTTGGAGCCGCATCGTTGGACCACAGGGAAATCTTGTAGGGAAATAATGAAAAATTAATTACCGGATTTCATGACGATAAATGCCGTACTCTGTCGCATACTTAGTTCAAGCAAGATCCGTAGGAGAGTACGGTCCCATACACCGCATCTAAGAGACCGTATTTTCCTTGTCTATCCGTTAGCAACGGCTTGCCTCGGCCGCGTTCAGGATCTGCGGCTCTGTCGGCTGAACGGATTGGATACTTGGGGGTTTCGACGCGTTCAGCCGACCAATCATCACATCGAGCAATTATATTGCTTCACGCCGTCACAGAATAGTGTCGCAGTTGCCTTCTAGTCGCTTCATTTTTTCTGTTTTGATTTCACAGTTTGAGCTAGCATTCGACTGGTGACATGACGACCAAATTCGCTGAGTATAACTTACCGTTGACTAGATGTTTATTGGACAACACTCAATTGATCCTATCTTCGTTCTCTTTTCCGGTATAGGTTAAAAAATAGACACTGGTACGACTTCTGGATATCGTTTCGGCGCACATGCGTTGGAAGCAGATCTGAAAGGTAGTGCAGCGTGACTCATGGGGAGTACTCGGAAAGTTACGAACAAGGTGGAGAACAGAAAAATGCCCGGTCGAATGGTTAGATCCAAGATCGCCGAACTCGTCGCAGAACTACTTGGTTCGCGCGAAGGACTTGACCACCTCAGCGAATATGGCTGGGTGCAAGGAATGCCGGTGGTGATGGCCACGCCCAATGAGCCACTTGACGATGTCATGGGGTTGGTGTCGATCCATGGTCGTGCGGTGCTGGTCGCTATGGAAGACGTAGAAACTGAAGATTTTGCGTTTTGTGCATGTCTCAATGCCGTGCCCATTCCTGCACGTGGTCGCCGCAACGTCCTCGGGCACCACAACCGGCTCGTTCTTTGACCGTGTAAAACATGAGTCAATGGTGACATTCCGGGTTCAGTATTGGAAACACAGTGCAGTAGCGAATGCCGTTCCTATATCTGCCCCTCGATCAGTGGCAAAGCAGACGGCCTACCTGCAACATCTGAGAGTCTAGATTTTTCTTTGTTGATGCGAGCGCCCGGCAGTTTCGCCGGGCGCTCTTTTTTCTGGTGGAAGCGTGTGCGCAAGTAGAGGATCTTCTTGGCTAAGGGGAAGGGGTGTTGCCGTGGACCACGATTTCGGTGTCGGCTCGCTCGCTACTGAGTTGGTGAGCGGTGTCGTAGGCGTCATTGAGAGAAGTGAAGTTCCCTTGGAACCAGCCGTTGAGGTTGACGTCCCACGTTTGCCCGGTGGCATTGATGTCGATGGAGTTCATAGGTTCTTCCTCTGGAGTTGATGAAACCATATTAGTGATACTGCTTTGTTTCTTTGGATTCTCGGTGAGTGTGGGTGAATGTGAGAAAGCGCCCCAGGGTGTCCCCGGAACGCTTTGCTCGACCTCGCGAAAAGGTTATTCAGTTGTGTGCGCTTTGTGAGTTCGCAACTTGATAATATGCCGCGGGTATGGAGCAAAGACAGATGGTGGAGTAAATATTCAGGTAACTCGCAGAATCAAGATCGTGAGATCGCCTAGAGGGAATTTGGGGTGTGGGTCGGAGGTTCTTGACCATGGTGACAAGATGTTAGGTCTTAACACTTTGTAGGATGAGCTGTCGTACTTCGTTGACTTCCTGCGCGCGAGTTGACCAGTAGGCGGCATCTAGTCCAAAGCCCAGGGTTGCGTGGTCGGCTTGGTCCAAGAAATATTTGTGGTGGTCTTCAAGAGCGTTGAGCAGATCGGAGATTTGGGTGTTGCTGAGAGCAAGGTGAAGGTTCTTGTCCGGCATGCCAGTGAATTCCTTGGTTTTGACATATGATTTTTTTCAGGCTGTTTATCGACCCTACGCGCAATGTCTTAGTGGGTCATCAGCACTGAGGTGATTGCCAGCTTTTGGCTGCTTGTGGATCCGTGGGGATGAAGAACGCCATAGAGTACCAAACGCTTTGAAAGTTGAAGGGAGTGGCGAGGGTCAATGCTTAAGGGACAGCTCGCCGCTCCGGTGTCAAACTTTAGCAGGAACTCCGCTCCCTATAAGCCCATTTAAAGGCAAATTGACCCCCACCCGTTCGAGTGGGGGTCTTGCAGGCCAGTGGGCGGTTCAACGATCCCCATAGCGGAACACTTAGATGATGACCAATCCCCATGGCCAGCATCGGCCCACTGTTGAACCTTGTGTATAGCCTAGGTCTTCAGCGCCCAGAATAGGGATCATTTTTGAAGATTAATCTTATATTACTTAGGCAAGTATTTCCGAGGAATAGCACGCAACGAAGTGTGCTAAAAGTTGCCGAATATTGGCTATTTGGCTATTGGCACATGCCTTTAAAGGTTGTTACTGTGGAGAAACACTGCGTAGGGCGAATCTGATTCAATCCCCAAGTGGATCAGGTGGGCAGTTAGCGTGCCAGTAATCCCCCAAGTTACTTGTACGTCCCTTATTTCATTGGAACGACTACGGCCCCAACTCATTGTGAGTTGGGGCCGTCGCCATATGCACGTTCTATCTGGCTTGAAAATTAGATCTGCTAGCCGAGGCCTCAAGCGGAATTATTTTCAAAGTTAGTTGGCAGTTACGTCCTAGCGACCCGTCGCCTTCCGAATTGAGTTCCATTATTTTTGTCGCTTATTTGAGGTTGGTGATGGTTTGAGTAACTTAGAATAAATAACGGGATAAGTGACAGTTTGGGATCGTGGTATGTTTTTCTGAAATTTTGATGTCACGTAAACGGCCGTTTACGTGACATCGAACTTTTAGAAACACGCACATACGGAAAGTGTCACTTTACCCATTATTTATTCTAGATTACGGATTATGCAAACGGTCCTCTTACCGAGATATATGACAGATCCTAGAGATGGAGGGTGAGGTCTTGAAAACGCTATGGGGCAGAGCGAGGATCCGGCCACCAGTGCTCCTTGAAAAGAAGAAGATCTGCTTAGCCGCTACTGAAGAAAGTGTTAGTTGCAGAGGGTTTCAATGATATTTTTTGTCATCCTGGATGGCATAACACTTCAGGATTTCGGTGGGCGGTTTCAAGGGAACAGGTCATCGAAAGCACGACTGTATGTATTTTGGCTGGATTGGCCCAGTCTCGCTGTCTGGGGTGAATCGAATCTAAAATATCGGTGGTGCAACATAGGCTACGAATAGGTCGTTTCGCTCGATCCGGCCGTGACAAAGGATTCAGTTAATATGCCGTCAATTCCTACTCTTACCTGCCCACACTACCGACACACTTTTGTGGGTGTGAAAGTAACCCAGCACGGCCTCATCCGATGCGACAGCTGCGGTACAACTATTCGTATTTAGCTTTTAATATTTTTATAAGGTGCATTAAATAAACGCTTATTCCGAGAGCATGCAAATTTTGTATTCTCATAAACTTTCAGTCCCAAGGTGTTTTCCAAGGAGATATTTTGAGTTCGACTCAGTACAGAAGCGAGATGGAACGTAAGCGCAAACAGCGAAACGAGGCAGAAATGAAGGCAGGGGAGTACCGCTCGAAGGAGTCTCAAAAGCGAAGTGAACCGTCCCTGATTTGATGCCGCTGTCTTTCGAGAGAAAGATAGAAACCATGCCCAAGAAGTATCCTGCCGAAGTTCGTGACCGCGCCGTAGCGATGGTTGTGGACCGGCTCTCTGAATATCCTTCCG
>Ga0065705_10104240_pt1 | contig 29070 bp, 24 predicted proteins | sample SwibulcommuniRL2_FD_59092 | JGI IMG/M metagenome (GOLD analysis project Ga0065705, IMG submission 59092) | Bulk soil microbial communities from switchgrass field near Rose Lake, East Lansing, Michigan, USA - RL2 Bulk Soil v2 (version 2) | ecosystem: Environmental > Terrestrial > Soil >...
GAGCCACTGCGCCAGGCCCAGCCGATTCGCAGGTGCTCCGGCGGTCAGCGGCGGCAGGAACGCAGGCGTGGCAAATGACACCTTCTCGGTCGGCGAGAGATACTCGCCGCGGCTCAAGATCTTCGTCTCCCGCGGCTGGGCGTCGCTCATGATCATCACCCGCGGGAGCTTGTCGGCTTTGTAGTCGGCGAGCTGTTTCTTGAGGCTCTCCAGTTTGGCAAGCTGCGGCAGCTTGCCGACAAGCGAAGGACGCACTTTGTCGTCAAAGTGCTTTCGGAGGCGGGCATCGAGCGACTTCTTCTCGTTCTCGTTGCGCTCGCCTTCAGGTTTGCGAAGAATCGCGGCGAACGCGTCCTCCAGGCCGTTGATCTCCACCGGCTTGCCGCTCGCTGCCAGTCCCAGCAGCCAACCCTGATAAGCGGCGTCGGCGGCGACCCTGGCTTCCTTGTCCGTTGCGGCGATCTGCGACTCGAATTCGGCGATCCTGGCCTGGTTCTCCGCGGTCGGCAGCTCCAGCACGGGATTGGCCACGCGAATCCGCGACGAAAAAAACTGCGGCGTGCCCGACTCGGGCACGCGATTGAAGGCGTCGAGCAGGCTGTAATAATCGCGCTGCGTCAGCGGATCGTATTTGTGGTCGTGGCACTGGGCGCAGGCCATCGTCAGGCCCAGCCACGTCGTGGCCGTCGTGTCGATGCGGTCAAACAGGATCACCCATCGCTGCTCCTCGGGAATCGCGCCGCCTTCGCCGTTGAGCAGGTGATTGCGGTTGAACCCGCTGGCGATCTTCTGGTCGGTCGTTGCCTCAGGCAAGAGATCGCCGGCGAGCTGCCAAGTCGTGAACTGGTCGAAAGACAGATCGGCGTTGAGCGCCCGCACCACCCAGTCGCGCCAGATCCATTGCCACGTGTCGCCATCCTGCTGAAAGCCGTTGCTGTCGGCATAGCGGGCGGCGTCGAGCCAGGGGAGCGCCAGCCGCTCGCCGTAGTGCGGGCTGGACAGCAAGCGATCGACCAGCCGCTCATAGGCATCGGGCGCCGCATCGGCGATGAACGCATCAACGTCGTCCGGGGTGGGCGGCAAGCCGGCCAGATCAGCCGAGAGACGCTTGATCAGCGTGGCTCGGCCGGCTTCGGGCGAAGGAGTCAAGCCCGTAGGTTCCAGCTTCGCGAGCACAAAGCGGTCGATCGCATTGCCGGCCCAATCGCTGCGAGTCACTTCCGGCACCGTGGGCCGCGCCGGCGCGACATACGCCCAGTGCGTCTGATAGGTGGCGCCCTCCGCGATCCAATGCTCCAGTAGCCTTTTCTGCTCCGGCGAAAGTATGCGGTTGGAATCCGGCGGCGGCATCTGCTTGCCGGCATCGGCCGAGTAAATGCGTCGGACCAGCTCGCTGGCCGCCGTGTCGCCAGGAACAAACGCCTTCGAAGCAAGCGCGGCATCGCGCACGTCCAGCCGCAGTTCGGCCTGCCGCTTGCCGGCGTCCTGGCCGTGGCAAAAGAAGCAGTTCTCCGCCAGGATCGGGCGAATATCGCGGTTGTATTCAACGGGCGTAGCGACCAGCCGACTGGCGGCAAGCAGCCAAACTAGCGCGACCAAACAGCAGCCAAGGCGGGAAAGCATGGGGGGCGGGAACGCGGCGGGAGGAATCAATTCAAGGTTCCATTATAACCCACTCGCTCACAACCTATATTCCTTCTGGCGGAAGATCGGTGCGGCAATCCACCGCAAACTCCCTCCCAAAATCTGCAGCAGCCCTAGGGCGCATCGGTCACATCGACCGATGAATCGCCGGCTCGGAGCGTCGGTTCGACGCGCCCAAATTCGTCGGCGTGCTACTCTTGGAGCCGCGGATTCTTGAACCAACGGTCAGCAAAACTCAGAAACTCTTGCCAATCGTATTTCGTGATTGCGTGGTCTCCGGTACGCAGATGGTAGCCGATCGTTTCTCCAATCGGCCTGTCCGGTTGCGGCCAGGTGGCGGTGTCCAGTCCGCGCAATCCAAACAAGCCATAGATCGGTTCCGCGTGGACGGCTGTGAGAAACTCCCCTTTGGGGTCCGCAAGCGAGTCTTTCGTCGCGCTGGCGACGTAGAGCGGGCGGGGAGCGACGAGTCCCAGCAGCATGTGTTGGTCGAATGGCAGGTCCTTCTCGCGATCGACGTAGTCTCGAAACTGGTCGCAGTATCTCCACGACGCGTGGTCGATTGAGCAGGCGATATTTTCGCCGAAATTGCGACGGGCGAGCGCTGCGCCCCCTTCACCGCTGTTGTTGGAGATAACGATGGCGAACCGCTGGTCTTGCGCACCGGCCCAAAGCGCAGTTTTCCCTAATCGGGAGTGTCCCAGGACGATGACTTGCTGAGCATTGACGTCGGGAATTGTCGCCAGATAGTCCATCGCGCGGCTCAGCCCCCAAGCCCATGCTCCCAGCGCGCCCCAGTCACGCGGTCCACGTTCGGTCCGCCCTGCGAGTTTCAACGCGTAGCCACGGATGCCGTCGCGCCAGCCCTCGATGTGATCCGGTTCGACATCGCCATAATAGAACGTGGCCACGCCGTATCCTCGCTCAATCGCCGCCTGGATGGGCCACGAAGCCGCGCCGGTTCCACGCAAAGACTCGGTGGCGCGGTTGTTGACCACCACGCCCTCCTGGGGTCGCATCCAATTCGTAGGCAGCGGAATGGTCGGATCATCGTCGATGCTCGCATTGCCGGTGAAGCTCAACCCGAGAAACATCGGCACGGGCTTGGTCTTCTTGTTTGGAATGTAATACATCAGCTCGATGTGTGGCGCTTGCGGATCGTCGAAGAGATGCAGCTTGACGATCGTGCGCGTCGCCAATCCATCGACCGCGTCCTTGCGTGTCGACACGACTTGTGGTCGCAACTTGATTGGCAACTCCGGCGTGTCACCATACATCAGGTCGCGAAAGTCTCGCAGGATTTCACTGCGACGTGTCGCCTTCCATGACGCTGCATCCGTAACCCGTTTCCCATCTTTTCCAAGTAGGGGATCAGGGACCGTGTAGTCGCCGACCTTACTCTCGTCGTAATTGAGGTTGTCGCATCCCTCCTTCGCGACGGCGTCCACCTGCATCCACGCACAAGCCAGGCCGACCGCCAAAACTAGTCGTTTTGCCATCGCAGGTCGCATCGAGTCATAACGTTTCATGTTTGCCATCGAGGTCTCCTCCTGGTTCTGCCTGGAGCTATTTGGATACGGCGTTGAAGCGTACTCCACGGGACCCGAGTTCAGTTACCGCCAAGCGAAGGCCCTTCGCAGCGGCGTTATGGTCAGATTGTTCGTTCCTGCAAGTGCCGGCCGCCAACCACACGCCGCCGCCAAGTACCCTTCCCTGGAAACGGAGAGGTTGTCATCGTCTTCATGCAGGTCTAAGTCGATGGCCAGCCAACGTGAAGTCAAGTCGCTCGCCGTACTATGAATTCCCAATTGCCCCGAAGGCTGTCGTGTTCGAAAGTGCTTGCGTAGCGAGTCCGTGTCAAAGAATACCTTGCCCCTCTTGTCCTTAAAGGGAACGGTGACGGCGCGGCTGGACTAGTCTGTCTTCCGGTGAGTGTACCGGCCCACACATCGGTGCGATTCACAAGATTCGCCATCACCCGGTCGGCAATCTCAGGAGCCCGCTCAGACCATTCGCTGGCGATGCGATCGAAATAGTCCATCCCACTGCAGCGAAGTTCGTTCAGAATTGCTCAGAAACGCTGTTTGCGAAGCTTACGGCGCTACGCAATGCGGCAAGTTGCGCGAAGCTCAAACCGTCCCCTCGTGTTGGGTTCGACCTTCGGTATCACTTTAACATGAGTTCGATGTGGGCAGCGGATTACCGAATGTGCCAGTACCAGGCTTGCAAAAGCAGGACAAGGTGCTACTTGCGACTGGCGCGACCGGACCCACCACCGAAAATGTTGCCGGTCCTGTTGCCGGAAATGTTGCCGCTTCGGTTATCTCGTCATTTCCCAAATCGTCTCACGATGTCCTGGATGTAGCGATCCATTCGTCACCTTCGAGCGTCGAAACCCCAATGTTTCCAAATGTTTCTGACGCATCCGGTCTCGCGGCGTCTCAAGACGACTCAAAGAGGCGCTGGTCGGAGTTGAACCGACGATGGCGGATTTGCAATCCGCTGCCTTAGCCACTTGGCTACAGCGCCTGATACCGGCCGACACCCGCCAAACTACGGAAACGCTCCCGCGCGGTCAAGAGGACCGGGTAAGCCGCGCAATCCAGGCGAAATGTGACGGTTCGCCCGAAATTATCGAGTGTTATCGGCTCGCCGACTGGCCAGGGTTCAACGCCCCCAATTGGCGGCCGGAGACCTTTCCAAGCTTCGCCAAGCCAACAGTCCGCGCGGCCGATCAAGCCGCTTGCTATCGCGAATCGATGCATCGAAGGATAACCGTCTCGGTTTTCAGCACATCGGGGACAAGCGGGCTGCTTGTCTTACGGACGAAAGGAAGTCGCCATGCTCTGGCCGCAACGGATCACGCGGTGGCTCATTTCTGATCGGCTCGCGGAGATGACCGAGCGGGTTGCGGGCCGCAGTCGCATGGCCGTCTGGCAGCGCGTTGCCGACCGGCTCGCCGAGCTCGGTCCAATCGAAGCCCGCGGCTACATCCGGGCGCGAGCCATTGCCGTCGTGCAGGCCGAAGCGGACCGGCTGGTAGAGCAGGAAGGCCCGCGGGTAGGCAGAATCCGGGAGCGGATCATCGCCGCCGCGACGCAGTCGCTTGTGGAAACGATCATCTTGCAGGTTCAGCAGCGGTGCGCCGCGCAGCCGCGGCGATATGCCGCTTGAGCAATGCCAACTGGTCGGCGTCGCGCCGCGCGTTGACCACCGTCTGTTCGCTCAAGTAGAATCCTGTTCACAGCGGCGCCGTGGCGCGCCGTCCTTTTCTCGGCACGGGACAATCGCGTCTGATGAGCATCGGCGAGGGCACGGGGGTCGGCTTTGCAACGATGCGCGGCCGCGACTACCCCACGATCCGGCAATTTACGGTTTTTCTCGAGAATCGCGTCGGCCAACTGCTGGAAGTTATCCGCCGTTTCGAGGGGAGCCGTGTTCGCATCGTCGCGCTCTCGATCAACGACGCCACCGAGTGCGCTTTCGTCCGGTTCCTACTGAGTCACCCTGAGCAAGGGCGGGAAATTCTGGAGCGGGCCGGCCTGGCGATTATCGAGAGCGATCTGATCGGCCTGGAATTGCCCGATCGGCCCAATCCGCTGCTCGAAGTTTGCACCGCACTATTGCAGGCCGAAGTCAACATCGTGCAGGCTTACCCTCTCATGATCCGGCCCCACGGTCGCCCGGCCGTGGCCCTGATGGTCGATAACCTCGAAATGGCGCTGGAAACGCTGGCCAACAAGAACTTCACGATGATCACGGAAGCGGATCTGGTGGATGATGCGTAGGTGCGCTAGAGCCGCTTGACCTGTGAGCTTCTGTCGATGGCCCGGGAACACATCGCCCTGCGAGTGTGGTACGATGTCGTTTTCGACTACAAGGAGTGGGATGCATGGAGTTGACGGTCACTCATCACGAAGGCTACGTGCTCGCCAAAGTTGCGGGCACGCTGGATGAAAACGCCCGCTCACAGTTTCGCGAACAATTGCACCCGCTGGTGGGGAAGGCGGGGACGCGGCTTATTCTCGATCTGTCGGGCGCGCCACGGATCAATTCGGCGGGAATCGGCAATCTCGTGGCGCTGGTGGCCGACGCCAACACGCAGCGCAGCCGGGTGACAATGTGCGGCCTAACGCCGTTTGTGGCCGGCGTGATGTCGGTGACCAAGCTCGATAGCTATTTTGAAATCGCGCCGAATGTTGAGGCGGCAATTGCCAAGACGCAGGGTGCGTGAACGAAGCGCAGTGCACCGGGCATCGCTACGAAAACAAATCCTTTGGCAATTCGGCCAGCTTCCGCACGCCGACCCGCCGCACGGCGCTCCACGGAATCACCGTCACGGCGTAATTGCCGTCCCCCTCCTGGATCGCGAATACGCCGTAGTCGCTGCTGGAGAGCGACGCGCTGTAGTGCTCCGGTGAGAGGATTTCCCCCTCGCTCAGGAAAATCTCGACTTCCGCCTGGTCGTCGCGCGCTTGCCACAATTTATCGAAGATGAATCCCAACCCGGGCGCACCAGCCGGAGGCGTCTCTGTGGCGGTTTCCTTCGGGGCAAACTGTTCAATGGGAAAGCGAAAGCCCCCGCTGCCAGTGCCTTCCGGCGCGCCCACTACGACCTGCATCGGCTGCTCGTCGGTCGCGGACTCCTCGGGCGTGTCTTCTTCATCGTCGGTCGGGATTCGGAACCTGGCCCCGCAATGCGGACACTGCCCCGGCTTCCCCTTGAGGCTTGGCGGGCCGTTCAGCTTGTGGCCGTTAGGGCAGAGGAACACGAATAGGTCGCCGCCGGGCAAGCCCTTGCCGCTTCCGGCCGCCGGAATCGTCGCCGGCTCATTGCCATTGGACCCTACCTGGGCCAGCTGCTCCTCTGGCGCCGGCTGTGGCGTTTCCACAGACTCGGCCGCCGCGACCTCTTCCAGCGTCGGCACCACAAACGCCGACTGGCATTTGGGGCACTTCCCCTTCTTTCCGGCCATGTTCTCAGGCGCATTGAGCTGATGGCCGTTGGGACAGAGGAACTTGATGACCATGGAGCGGGAGAAAGGGCTCAGGAGGCAGGGAACAGGAGACAGAAGATAGGGAACAACCAGCCGCACTCAATCATGAATGCTAGTTGAGCCTGGAATGGCCTTCAATCGGCGCATGGGCCGTGCATTCGTCACAATCGGCCCGCTGGCAAACGAACTTCGCGGATGCGAAACTGAGACCCGCCTTGCAAACACCCGGAACGTCACAGAGGGCGTTCCCTGCAGCGCCTCTCCCGACCACTGACTCCTGACTCCCGACCCAATGGCCATCGACGTTACCTGTCCCGGCTGCAAGACCCGTTTTCAGGTCAGCGACAAGTTCGCAGGCAAAAAAGGGCCTTGCCCCAAGTGCAAGACGACGATCGAGATTCCGTCGGCCAAGGACCAGATCGTTATCCATGCTCCCGAGCCGACGGGCCCGGTGGACAAATCCGGCAAGGCGGTCCTCGAACCGATTTTCCGCGAGGAGGTGAGCCTCGCTCCGCCGGTGATCTTCGGCATTGTGGCGTCGGTCGTTGTCATTACGGCCATGGCCTTTGTCATTCGCTTTCAGGAACTGCCGACGAAGGAGTTCTTTGCGATCGTCGGCTCGGTGCTGCTCGCTCCGCCGTTGGCCTTGGCGGGCTACACGTTCCTCCGCGATCAAGAAGCGGCCCCGCACCGCGGCATGGAGCTGGTCCTTCGGCTGATTGCCCCGTCGATTGTCTATCCGCTCACGTGGGGGCTGTACTGGGCCGTATTCGCCTACTTTGGTTACGACGCCAAACACGCGCCGGAGCTGATGGCACTTATCGTTGCCGCGGCTGCGATGACCACTCTCGGCGCTGTCACTGCCCAGGCCAGCCTTGAACTCGAATTCGGCCAGGCGGCGATGCACTACGCACTGTATCTGGCCGCGACGGTCATCCTGCGGCTGATCATGGGGATGAGCGGGTATTGGAATGTGTCGGGCTAGACCTTTGATGGACCCAGGATCTGGGATAGATGCTTTCGCTGCCCGAAATTCGCGCACTCGACACCCGCCGCCACCTTGTGCGAATCCCGCACGAGACCGATGTGCCCCTCACGGACCGCGTGCGGCAACTGATCGACACGCCCGAATTCCACCGCCTGGCCCGCATCAGCCAGCTGGGCCTGGTCTCGCTCGTCTATCCGGCGGCGAATCACACGCGGCTGGAGCACTCGCTGGGCGTCTATCGCAACGCGCTTTTGTACCTGAAGCAACTGGCAGGTGACGAACGCTTTACGGCGGCCGTTCAGCCGGCCGATGCCGAGGCACTGATCGTCGCCGCACTGCTCCACGATTTGGGGCATTGGCCGTTTTGCCATGCCATCGAGGACATGGCGCTCCCCGGCGTGCCGACGCATGAGCTATTTGCCAACAGCTTCCTGCTCGAAGGTGAGATGGCCGACACGCTGCGCGACGATTGGAATCTTGCCCCGCGCGACGTGACGGCGCTCCTTTCCGAGAAGCCGCGCGATACCCGCCAGCGGATCGCCAGGAGCGTGCTCAGCGGGCCCATCGACATCGACAAGATGGACTACCTCGTCCGCGACAGCCTGCATGCCGGCGTTCCCTACGGCCGTAATTTCGACCAGCAGCGGCTCATCGGCAGCTTGTGCCTCAACGGGGCGGGCGACGGCCTGGCGATCAGCGATAAGGGGCGCACGGCCGCCGAAATGATGGTCTTTGCCCGCTACGTGATGTTCAGCGAGGTTTATTGGCATCATGCCGTGCGGGCCGCCACCGCCATGCTGCAGCGGTCGTTTTTCCTGCTGCACGGGCAGCTCGATCTCGATCAGCTTTTCCGCTTGACCGAGCAGCCGCTGATCGAGCAGCTACTAGCCGCGGCAGACCAATCACCAGCCGCCGAGTTGCTCGACGGGCTGTTTGGACCGGCCCGCAAACTCTACAAGCGACTGGGTGAGCTAAGCCACTTCCAAAGCCGCGAGCTGTATGAGCAACTGGCCCGCCGGCCGTATGCCTGGCTCGCTTCGGCAGGCGAGGTGCTGGCCGCCATAGCCAGCACGCAACTGGGCCGGCGGATTGCGCCGCACGAGATTTTGATTGACGCCCCGCCCGTCCGCCGCGAGGTCGAGTTTCACGTCGAAGTCTTCTTTCCCAAAGAAGGGGTTTATCGGCCGCTCGCCGAAGTCTCCCCCGCCGTCGTCGCACTCGCCACGCGGCAGTTCGACGACTACGTCAAGCGCGTCCGCGTCTTTGCCCATCCGCGACTGGCCTCGGACCTGCGTTCCCAGCCGCTGGATCGCTTGCTCGGCGAGACGCTCCGGCAGATGAAGTAGCCATGATCCAGATTTAGTCGCGAGAGCGTGCCTTTGGCGTCTCGACTAGGCCTGCCGCACGCGCGATCGTCAGGAGCAACCAAAGCATGCCGATGAGCGCAATCTCGATTGTGCACACAACCCATACAACATGCACGCCGAACACCTTCAGTGGCAAATACCAGATTGCGAGCGCTCCAAGCAGCGCAATTCCACCGCCGGCTGCGGCAAATAGCAACGCGGACTGCCGCACAGATAGGAGCGGGGGGGTAGGCGGACTATACCCTCGTTCGGTCGACGCCTCATAGGGGTTTGGCTCCATGCGCCAAATATAAGCGGCAACTGGGGATCTTGCTTCCTCGTGACCATTGGGTTGGGCTCCCCTACCGCAACTCGCGGAGTGCCTGATAGGATCGATGGATTGCGGTCTTTGGCTTCATCGGCCACTCCGCAGTCCGAAATCCGTACTCAGCAATCTGTATGCGCCGCCAGGACATCCGCAATATCGTCATCATCGCCCACGTCGATCACGGCAAGACGTCGCTGGTCGATTGCTTCCTCAAGCAGAGCGGTCAATTCCGCGAGAGCGAACTTGACCACGAGTGCATGCTCGACTCGAACGAGCTGGAGCGGAAGCGGGGCATTACGATCCTGGCGAAGAACATCGCACTTCCCTACAAGGGGGTGAAAGTCAACATCATCGACACGCCGGGCCACGCCGATTTCGGCGGCGAAGTGGAGCGAGTCGTGCGCATGGCTGATGGGGCCGTGGTTTTGGTCGATGCGGCCGAGGGGCCGATGCCGCAGACGCGATTCGTGCTTAGCAAGGCGCTCGAAGCGGGACTGCGGCCGATCGTGGTGATCAACAAAATCGACCGGCCCGACGCCCAGCCGCACGCGACTCTCGACGAGGCATTCGGCCTCCTGATGGAGCTGGGGGCTGATGAGCACCTGGAAGACTTCAAATACCTGTTTGCCAGCGGCCGCGAGGGCTACGCCACGGCCGACCCGGCCGTGCGGACTGGTTCGATCCAGCCGCTGCTCGACATGGTGCTGGCGTCGATTCCGGGACCGGAAATCGATCCCGATGCTCCCCTGCAAATGCTCGTCACCACGCTTGATTGGTCGGAGTTCGTCGGCCGGATTGCCATCGGCCGGATCAAGTCGGGCAGCATCAAAGTCGGTCAAACAGTCGCCGTGATGAAGGACGAAGGGCGGGTGACCGAGGCCCGCGTCACGCAGCTCTTCACGTTCGACAAGCTGGGCCGTGTCATGGTCGATGAAGTCACGGCGGGAGATGTATGCGCGGTCGTCGGCATCGAAGATGTCGAAATCGGCGACACGATTTGCCACCGCGAGCATCACCGGCCGCTAGAGCGGCTGCACGTCGATGAGCCGACGCTGGAGATGGTCTTCACGATCAATAGCTCGCCGTTTGCCGGCCGCGAGGGGAAATACGTCACCAACCGCCAGCTCCGCGAGCGGCTGTTCAAGGAGCTGGAGCGGAACGTCGCCCTTCGCGTGCGCCAGATCGAAAACAGCGACGCCTTCGCCGTCTCCGGCCGCGGCGTCTTGCACCTGTCGGTGCTGATCGAAAACATGCGGAGCGAAGGCTACGAGCTGTCGGTCGGGAAGCCGAAGGTGATTCTCAAGGAAATCGGAGGGCAAACACACGAGCCCTTCGAAACTCTCGTCGTCGAAGTGCCGTCCGAGAAGCTTGGGAGCGTCATGGAGCTGGTTGGGGCCCGGCGTGGGGAGTTGGAGGAGATGCACGTCCGGGGCGAATACACGCACGCCCGGTTTATGATCCCGGCCCGCGGACTAATCGGCCTGCGCACGCGGCTTTTGAACTCCACCCAGGGGACGGCGGTCATTCACCATCGCTATGCGGGCTATAAGCCGATGATTGGCGAGGTTCCGCGGCGGGCCAACGGCGTGTATATCAGCATGGTCACTGGCCGGGCCAATGCCTTCAGCCTGAACACGCTCCAGGATCGGGCCGACATGTTCGTCACGCACAACGACGAGGTCTATGAGGGGATGGTCGTCGGCGAAAACAGCCGCGACAACGACCTGGCCGTCAACCCGACCAAAGAAAAGAAGCTGACGAACATGCGGGCCAGCGGCAGCGACGAGAATATCCTTCTCAAACCGCCGCGGAAGATGGACCTGGAAGCGGCCCTGGAATACATCGAGGACGACGAGCTGGTCGAGGTAACGCCAAGCTCGATCCGCATCCGCAAGGCCCTGCTGACCGAAAACGACCGCAAGCGCGAGACGCGGCGGCTAGAGAGTGCGCTGGCGAGCCGGTAGGGGAAGGAGTCAGGGGTCAGGAGTCACGAGCCGGGCGGCGTAAGTGTAAGCCAACGTGGTTCCTGCTCGCACTGGGTACTGAGTACTCAACTTGCGGCGCGAGGAACGACCTCCATCAAGCAGGCGGCCAAGACCACCACCTCCACGCTTGGAATCTGCACTCCGCAATCCGCATTTCCTCTACGTCACTAGTCCCTTGGTAACCATCATAAACACGTCTTCCAGCGACGGGTCTTTTTCGGCGAAGCTGCGCAGTTCGACCTTGTTATAGACGAGCTGATTCAAGAGATCGCAGACGCCCGCATCGTCAGTGTCCAGCTCGACCACGCAACTATTGACATCGACGGCGACGTTGCGCGTGTGGGGGCTACTGCGAATGACCGACAGGCCGACGTCCATATTGTTGACAAAGCGGACCTCGACCGTGCGGTGGCCGCGAATCCGGCGATAGACGTCTTCGATGGGCCCGTGCATCAAAAGCTGCCCGCGCTCGATGATGCCGATCGACGAGCAGCAGTCGGCCAGCTCCGAGAGGATGTGGCTGGAGATCAGGATCGTCTTGCCCATCTTCTTGAGTTCCTTGAAGAGGGCCTTGACCTCGATGCGGGCCCGCGGGTCCAGGCCGCTCGTGGGTTCGTCGAGGATGAGGACGGGCGGGTCGTGGACCAGCGTTTTGGCCATGCAGAGCCGCTGCTTCATGCCGCGCGACAGACCGTTGACGAAGTCGTCGCGCTTGTGGGCCAGGTCCAAAAGTTCCAGCACGTCGTTGATGACCTGCTTCCGCTTCCCTTTGCCGATTTTGTAGGCCACGGCGAAGAAATCGAGGAATTCCCAGACCTTCATGCCGTCATACACGCCGAAATTGTCGGGCATGTAGCCGACGCTGTGCCGCACGGCCATTGGGTGTTGCGTGACGCTGTGGCCGTTGACGATCCCCTCGCCGCGGCTGGCCTTGAGCAGCGTCGCCAGAAAGCGAATCGTCGTGCTTTTGCCGGCGCCGTTGGGGCCGATGAAGCCGAACATCTCGCCGGCACCGATCTTGAGATTGAGGCACTCGACGGCGCGGAAGTCGCCGTAGTCTTTGCCGAAATCGATGAGCTCGATCATTGGAGGAGGGACCAGTGACTTGTGCTATTGGCTAGGAAGGGCTCACTCTGCTCCAGACGTCGCGGCGGCCGGTTCGGTCGTATCGGGTTGTGTCGGCTCGGTGCCGGGTTCATTTTCGATTGGTGGTTCGTAGAAGTCGTCGGCCACGGTCGCGTCCGGGCGAATCTTCGGCATGTCGCCCCGAGCGAGATGGGCCAGCACGAGGGTATGCGTCATGTTTTGCGGAGCATCGGGCGCAATTTCCATGCCGGCCAGCGGCTCATCGGTCCAGGCCACCAGCCGTACGTCGCCGGGAACCAGCCGTAACTGTTCGACCGCAAGGTGGGCCAACCGGGTCAAACGGACGCCTTCCTTCTCGTCCTCGGCGAGCGAGGCGTTCGACATGATGGGAGACTTGTCCCATTCGGTCAGCCACAGGATCTCGTGCGAGGCGATCTTGTTGTTTCGTTCGTCCACCGTTTCGGGAGCCCAGCGAACCGGCGAAAAGGAGAGCGGGCTGGACGTGCCGGGTGGTAAGGAGGCGAGATAGGCCGTCTGGCTCACGCCGTCTGCGGTCTTGCGCCACAGGCCCACGTCCTTCAGCGTAACGCTGCTGGTGTTCTTGACGGTCCAACCCTTTTGATCGTCGCCAACAAGCGTCAGTTTGCCACCCAGCGAAAACATCTGCTCGCTATGCACCATGCCCGTCGAGTTCGATTGAACTTTGACGCCAGAAAGCGATTTGTTCTTGTCGATGCGAAACTCGACATCGCTGATCGCGTTGATTTGCTGCTGTTGCTGAGAGCCTTCGCCCGGCGATGCGAACGGCAGCGCCAGCGCGCTCGATTCCTCGAACGACAGGCCATAGCTCGACGATAGCGACGTGTAGAGCGCGGTATAGCGCGTCAGGTGGGCCCGGTCGTAATCTCCTTGCACCTCGAGCACGGCGATTTCCGTGCGACTGCGGGCGAAGCCGATGTCGAGCTGCGCCAGGCGGATGACCGCCCCCGCGCCGATGACCGCGATGATCGGCGCCGCGATCCAGGCCCACTCGACGCGCCCGAGCATCCAGAAGACAAACCAGTTCAGGGGGACCAGGATCGCGAGATAGACGATCAACACCCGAAACACAAAATCCGCCTTGGGAATTTTGATTCCCGCGGCATCGGTAAGGGCCTGGCGAGCGGCGTTGGAAGCGGCCCCTTCGTCGTTCCAAGCGGCCACGCCCATCTGTGGCGTCGCCTGGTAGCCGACGAGGTGCCAGTCGTCGATGATCGGGTTTTGGCCGCTCGTGTCTTGGCGTTGCTGCTCTGGATATAGCTGATATCCGTACTGAACCATCCCCGCCGAGGGCATTGGCGCGCCGACGCCGCCGGGCATTACATCCGGCAGGCGAACCGTGGCCGGCGGCGGGGCCTGGGGATCGCCTGGGAGATAACCGACGTCCCGGCTGAAATAACGGACCGTGGAGCCAAACCGGGCGTCCATCCACATGTGCCTGATCTGCAATTCGTTCCAGACCAGTGTGAGGTTATCGAGGCCATCCTTCGTCGCTCCGAATTCGCGCGGCGGCCGGCGGAGCAAGACGCAATTGAAGAATCCGTCAAAATTCTTCCACTGTTTGATCCGCACGTCGGTCAGCGGAAAGGCGGTCACCACCACGCGGCCACCGCCCACGCGGCGCTCCACCACGAGGCCCCCCGTACCGGGCACGTCGCGACAATCGGTGTGCCGCCTGAACCGGACTCCGACCATCGGCCGTTCGGGAATGACCTTGATCGTGCGGGGCCGCTTCTTCAGATCGGGGAGCGACCAGACTGCGTTCAGTTCGGCAAACGCCGCTTCATCGAGTTTGATCGTCTCGGCTGCTTCGGCGGGAAGATACGGGTTGAGAAAGCTTCCCTTGAGCTTGTCGAGCGAGCTGGGCCCACTAATGACGATCTGGCCGCCCCAATGCAGCCAGTCGATCATGGCCTGCTGCTGTTCCTCGCTGAGCACGGCGGGATTGATGTCGTCCCAGAAGACGTGCGACGTGGTCGTCCAGGCGAGCGAGTGGCTGGGCAACGGGACGCGCTTGTCGGCATTGGGACGCACAATGTGGTAATACTCGAGCGGATCGCCCGGATCACCCTCGATTTGTGCCATCTTCACGGAGTTGAGCTTGTCGAACGTCGAGTACGAGGCGGGATTGCTCGAGAGGACGACAATGACGTATTGATGGTCCTTGAGGGCCCGCGGAATGATGTTGGCCTGTTCTTGCAGGCTGCCGCCATGCGTGCCGCGCAGCTCCGCGCGCAATGGATACGACAGGCCGGATGTCTGCGGGCGGCGGGCGATGAAGGCGAGCGTCTCGAAGTTCTTGGCCTGCCCCTTGGGAAGCGACGCTGGGCGCCAGACGCTCAGCCGCGAGTTCGTGTGGGCCAGCTCCATCGGCTTGGGGACGGCGGTGCCGCGGTCCTCGATGAACGTCGAGAGCTCGCCGAGATAGTCGAAGTTGTTCGCCTTCGTCGTCGCACTCAAGGCCGCCCAGTGCCCCGGCTTGATGTGCATGGCCGGGTTCTGATTGGTCTGCGTCCGATCGTTGCTGGGAAGCGTGCGAATCTGAATGAGATCGAAATTGGGCTTGGGCTTCTCCAGGTCCTTTTTCTTCTTTTTCTTTTTCGCCTCCTCCTCGGCTTCTTTATCCTTCTTCTTCTTGGCGGCCGTGGTTGGCGTCTGCGTGCAGCCGCCGCAGCCTGGCAGCGCGAGAACAAAGCCGCACAGCACTACGAGTATGGCAAGCAAAGAGAAGGGGCCGGTTGACAATTTGCGGACGGGGCGATCCTTCATACAACTCTCCGCAGAACCGACACTGATTACCCCCACCCACCGAAAAGGCCGTTACCCCTCAAGTGTAAGGAGGGGAGCAGGCCGAGGGAAGACACCGCGTCTTAATTCGCCCGCCGAGCGCCGGGATTGGAAAAGGCACGTAAATCGTCGGGAGTATCAATGTCAGCGAATGCGTTTTCTGCGCTGGTCGCCAGATCGTCGCAGGCGACGAGTTGCGGATGGCAGCGATCGATGAGCCAGTTCAAGCCCTCTTGCAGGGGCAACTGCGGCACCTCGCCAGCCAATGACCAGGGGAGCAAAACCGGGTGGCCGCGGCGGCCCTCGAGGGTAGGAATGATGACCCTCTGTGGATTCGACGCTGCCTGATCGAGGAGTCGATTGATGAACTGGGGAGCGATACCGGGCATGTCGGCCGGTGCGACGAGCCAGCAGTCGTCGGCGTTGGGGCGGTAGTTCAGGGCGATGTGAGCTAGCCCATAGCCGAGCGACGCCTTCATGTCGGGTGGTGCGGCTGGCGGAATCACCGTGTCAACCTCGGCACTATGGACAACATCGGCCAGTGCGGCATCATCGGGTCGTAGGACGACGACGATGCGGTCCACGCGGCTCTGCTTCCAAGCCGCCAGCGTGTGCAGAATGAGCGGCTGGCCCGCTACCGGCAATAGCAGCTTGGGCCGGCCCATGCGAAGGCTGCGTCCGGCGGCGGGGATGAGGGCGAAGGAGCGGGGCATTGGACCGATGAGTTACTCTCTCCGTCACGAAACCTCAACGTTCCTCGGCCTTCCCGGCACTTTCCCGAGATTGCGGTGGGCGACAAGCTCGGCACAAATGCTCACGGCGATTTCCGGCACAGTCTGCGAGCCGATGTCGATTCCCAGCGGAGCATGGACCGCGGCGAGCGACTCGCGCGACACGCCCGCTGCCAGGAGATTGTCGAAGATCAGCTTGATCTTCCGCCGGCTGCCGATCAGGCCGACATAACGGGCGCCGCGATCCGCCAGGTGAAACAAGGCCTCCTGATCGTGGTTGTGGCCGCGCGTGACGATCAGGCAGTAGGTATCACGCGTGATTTCCAGGTCGGGGAGAATCTTATCGATGGGTCCGCTGATGCCGCGCTGTGCTCGCGGAAAACGCTCGAGGCTCGCATATTCAGGCCGGTCATCGACGATCCATACGTCGAATTCCAGGTCCGCCGCCAGGTCGGCGACCGCCTTGCCGACATGCCCCCCGCCAACGATCACCAGCCGGCAGACAGGCAGCACGGGCAGGTAGGCGATGCCTTTCGCGGCATAAGGACGCGGGCGGCCGCTGATCGGCCGCAGGTGGTCGAGGACAAGCGGAGGACAAGCGTCTCGCTTATCCAAGGTTGGGGACAAGCGCGACGCGCGTCCTGCGAGGAAGCGATCTTCGCTGTCGAACATGTAACTGGCCGGCGCGGCCAGATCGCTCGACTCTGGATCAAACACGACCGCTTCCGTGATTGCCTGGCCATCGGCAACCAGCTCCGCGAGCTGCCCATAGTAGGCGATGGTCTGAGGGGTCGTAACCGGTTCGACGAGCACCTGCATTCGTCCGCCGCAAATCAGGCCATCGTCCCAACCGTAGTCGCTATCCAGGTGGAATTTGCAGATTTCCGCCCTGCCCTCTGCCAGGAGGGCCAGCGCGCGGCGTTTCACTTCGGCCTCGACACAGCCGCCGCCTAGCGTGCCGGCCTGTGAGCCGTCCGCAAAAACCAGCATCGTCGCCCCGGCCTTTTGCGGCGTGCTGCCGCGTGTTTCCACGAGCCGGCACCAGACCAGCGGTTGGCGATCGCGGAGGGCGGATTGCAGAGCGGGAAGGAGATCGCGCATGAGAGGAATCGCCGTGGAATTCAACCAGCGATTATACATGGCAGGTTGGGTTTCCGCCCCGCTCGTGGCGGGCAGGCTGAAAACCGCCCCCTAGTCCGCCGGCGTCAGAATCTGGAGGGCGACGCGATTCACAAATTCCTTCACCTTGGGACGGTACTGCATCATGTGCGGCGCGATCAGATGGGCTTCCAGCGCGGGAATGCTCTCCCACTTCTCCACGACAACAACCAAATCGTCGCGCAGCGACGCCTGCACGGGCAGGCCACTCGCGTGATCGACCGTCGGGAAATATTCAATGCAGCCCTGCTCGGCTCGGACCAGAGGGACAATCTTGCGAAACTCGCGCAGAAAGTCCTCACGCTTGCCGGGCTGAAGCTCAATCGTGGCGAGGACGACGATCATGGGTGGAAGGGAATCAGGGGACAGGGAACAGGAGACAGAGCTCACGACTTTGGACTTTGGACCTTGGACTTTGGACTTTTTACCCGCTGCTGCGTGATTTCAACCGCCTTCAAAAGTCCGCGGGCCTTGCTCAGCGTCTCTTGATACTCGGTGTGCGGATCGCTGTCGGCTACGAGGCCTGCGCCGGCCTGGATGTAGGCCTTGTTGCCTTGAACCACGAGTGTGCGGAGGGCAATGCAGGTATCCATGTTGCCGCTGTAATCAAGATAGCCGACGGCGCCGGCATATGGGCCGCGGCGGTGCGGCTCCAGCTCGTCGATGATCTGCATTGCGCGGACCTTTGGCGCCCCGCTGACTGTGCCGGCGGGCAGGCAGGCCTTGAGGGCGTCGAAAGCATCGCACTTGTCGCCAAGCGTGCCCGTGACGTTGGACGTAATGTGCATCACGTGACTGTAGCGCTCGATCACCATCACGTCCGAGAGCTGGACGCTGCCAAACCGGGCGACTCGGCCCACGTCGTTGCGGCCCAGATCGACCAGCATCACATGCTCGGCTCGCTCCTTGGGATCAGCCAGCAGTTCGTCGGCCAGGCGGCGGTCTTCCTCCTCGGTCGCCCCGCGGCGGCGCGTGCCGGCCAGCGGGCGGACCGTTACCTTGCCATCGACCACGCGGCACATGATCTCGGGCGAGCTGCCGACGAGGGTCACCTCGGGTGTGCGAACAAAGAACATGAACGGGCTGGGATTGACGACCCGCAGCGTGCGATAGACCTCAAAAGGATCACAGTTAAGCTCCAGCTCCAGCCGCTGGCTGATCACCACCTGAAAGATATCGCCTGCCCGAATGTACTCGACACACTTGCGGACCGCCGCTTCGTATTGCTCCTGCGTCTGATTCGACTTCCAGGCGATCTGCGGGTCGCCGCTGGTGGCGATGTCGGCCGGAGGAAGGTTCGTGGGCACCGACAGCCGGGCCACCAGATCGTCGATCCGCCGACAGGCGTCGTCGTACGCGGCACGCAAATCGCTCGTCTCGTCGAGCCGCGCCATTGCAATCACGAACAGGGCCTTGCTGACGTTGTCGAACACGATCATGCGGTCGTAGAAAGCAAACGACAGGTCCGGCAGGCCGCGGTCGTCGTGCGGAGCGTTGGGGAGATTCTCGACATAACGGACCACGTCGTAACCTGCGTAGCCGATTGCTCCGCCTTCAAAGGGAGGTAATTCGGGCAAGTGCACCGCTTGATACGCGGCCAGGCGGCTGCGGAGCTCATCGAGCGGATCGGGCGAGTCGAATCGCTCCTCGCCGCGGGCATCCTTGACGGTGACTCGGCTGGCGCGGGCAGTCAGTTGCAGGAACGGCTCAATGGCGAGGAAGCTGTAGCGGCCCACCTTTTCGCCGCCGACGACGCTTTCAAACAGGCAGGCGTGGCCGCCGGTGTCGAGCAAGTGGAACGCTGTCACCGGTGTAAGCGCGTCGGAGAGCAGACGGCGATAAACTGGAACCAGCTTTTGCCCACTGGCCAGGCGGCGGAAAGCGTCAAAATCGGGTAAGTAGGGCATGTGAGCCACCGTAACATGAGCGGCGGCGAGGGAACAAGGTGGACGGCGGCCACAGTCGAGTTGGGGTAGATCAGAGTTCGGGGTTCAGGGTTCAGGGTTCGGGGGGGCGGTTGGTACATTTGGATTCAATTGGTACCGAGTACTTGGTACTGAGTACCAAGTACGCAGTACCCGCGATTCACACATCCAGACCAACTTGCGACCACCGATTTCGGCTCATGCGCCGACCAACCTTGACACCCCTAGGCCCCCCTCTAGAATCCATACGAGGCGGTTAGTGGTTGCTGCGTAACGACTTGCAACCGGCGATCAATGGAAGAGGACGCCGCGTCGGCCGGCGGCTGAGTATGAAATGCCAACAGTGCGAGAAGCCAGCGACTTTCCACATCACCGAGCTGACCGGCCCGCAGCCGCAGGAATTGCACCTGTGTGAAACCTGTGCCAAGACCTATCTGTTGCAGAATGAGGGGGGACCGGCGGCGGTCGCCCCGACGTTGGCCAACGTACTAGCCAAGCAACTCAAGCTCGGTCAGGCGGCGGAAGAACTCGCGAAGCTCGATCAGCGGTCCTGCCCCCAGTGCGGCATAACCTTTTATGAATTCCGTAACCAGGGCCGGCTGGGCTGCCCGCACGACTACGAGTATTTTGAGCGGGAGTTGACGCCGCTGATCATGAACATTCATGGCGAGTCGAAGCACGTCGGCAAGCGTCCGCAGCGCGCGGCGGGCCCGAGCGGAGGTACCAAACTGATCCGGCTGCGCCGTGAGATGGAAGACGCAATCAAGAAGGAAGACTACGAACTGGCGTCGAAGCTTCGCGATCAGATTCGCGAACTGGAAAAGTAGCTGGAAGCCGCAAGCGGAAGGAATTGCCTGCCATGTCGGGCCTGGAAGAACTTGCGAATCGTTGCGGCGAGTGGCTCCGCGGGCAAGGTCCGCAGTCCGAGATCGTCATTTCCAGCCGTATCCGCCTGGCCCGCAACCTGAGCAGTTTTCCGTTTATCCGCCGCTGCTCGGAGACCGACCGCGTCGCCGTCGAGAAGACGTTTCGCGAGGCAATCGCCGGTGTTCCCCAGTGGAAGGGACTGATCTACGTAAACGTCGCCTCCGAGCTATCGGCCATTGACCGGCAATTCCTCGTCGAGCGGCAGCTCATCAGCCGCGAACTTTCCGAAGCCAGCGGGGCTCGGAGCGTATTCATTGACGCGGCCGAGACGTTCAGCCTGATGATCAACGAGGAAGACCACCTGCGTATGCAGGTGATGCACAGCGGACTGGACCTCGACGCCGTCTGGGAGCAGATCAACCAGATGGATGACTGGCTCGATCAGCGCGTGAGCTATGCCTTTCACGAACGGCTGGGCTATTTGACGGCGTGCCCGACGAACGTGGGGACGGGAATGCGGGTGAGCGTGATGCTGCACTTGCCGGCCCTGGTAATTACGCAGCAAATCGAGAAGGTCTTCCGCAGCTTGCCGAAGATGGGCCTGGCCGTCCGCGGGCTGTATGGCGAAGGCTCGCAGGCGATGGGCGACTTCTATCAGATCAGCAACCAGGTGACTCTGGGCCGCAGCGAGGTCGATTTGGTCAAGCAAGTGGCCGAAGTGATTCCGGTCATCATCGATTACGAGCAACAGTCGCGAGCGTTCCTGGTCAAGGAGAGCCGCAAGGATCTCCACGACCGCGTGAGCCGGGCGTACGGCATTCTCTGTACGGCGCAGACGATCAGCAGCGAGGAGACGCTGCACCTGTTATCCAGCGTCCGGATGGGAGTCTATCTGGGGCTGATCAAAGACCTGGAAATCCCCACGATCAACAAGCTATTCATCCACACCCAGCCGGCTCATCTGCAAAAGCTCCGCGGGATGAACCTCGACACGGCGGAGCGGAACGTCGAGCGGGCCCATTACCTTCAGGACCATCTGCGGCGGCGGGGCAACGGCGACTTGGGGCAGAACTGATTTTCAGATTTCTGATTTTTCGAAGGCGACGTCTAGGGTCGTGTTTGGTCTTCGTCTTCTTGAACCGCGCGGATGCCGAGTAGCGCCAGGAGGACAATCGCGTCGATCACGAGGACGATCAGCGAGCCCAAGGCGACCCATTTCAAGGCCGCCGCTCCAGGGGCGTCGCCGAGCGCTGCGGCAAGAAACGTCGCTCCGGCCAGCACGGCAAACGTGACCACGAGCACGGGCAAGGCCAGGACCGGGACAACCAGGTAGCGGCGAGGAATCACGGGAGTCGATCAGGGTGCGGGGTCAGGCGGAAGGGTCGTGTCGATTGTGCGGTCGGCGCGCGGTCCGGTCAATGCTCTGTAGTAGGCACACTCCGTGTGCCGTCCTCTGAAGACGGCACACGGAGTGTGCCTATTACTTGATCGCGTTGACTTCCCCCGAAAGAAGGTCACAATGGAACCCTGGGGCAGAGGCCCGCCTCTGGCCGGGTCAGGCAGTCGAGGATCTTCTCATGATTTCGGTCCTGGATGGACGGCTGCGCACGAAGGGGCTGGCAGCCATTCTGCCGATCATTCCACTGGCTATCGCGACGGCGGCATGCTGCGCGGCCGACTCCGTCACGCTCAAGAACGGCATGCGGTTTGACGGGGGTTTTGGCAACATCGCAACGATCGCGGGCGATCCATTGGCGCCCGTCGGACCGACCGCGCTCAAACGGATCGTCATCTGCGACGACAAGTTGCGGCGGACATTTATCGGCACCAATCAAATCGCTGGCCAATTGGTCCCATCGCCGCTGGCGGTCACCGAGCGATTCCTGGTGAAGCAGCGCGAGGCCCAACAAGGGCGCGGCGTCGGAAGCGTTGGGACGATCCTGAAGGTTACCCCGTTCGACGAGTTCGGCCGCCGCATCTTCCGGATGAGCACGTCCGAAGGCCCCGTCGATATCGTACAGGGAATCACCGAGATCACGCCGATCTACACCAAGGTCATGGCGCTTCAGGGATCGGGCAATTATGTCTGGGAAATGTCGATTGCCACGAGTTCGATCCCGGCCGACAGACTCAGCACGATACTTCAAAAGTGCATCGACCGCAAAAACTCCGACGAACGGATCAAAATCGTACGGCTCTATATCCAATCGGAGCGGATTCAGGACGCGCGGACCGAGCTGGACGGCGTAATCAAGGACTTTCCCGGTCTGGCCGCGCTGCAACCGGTGCAAAAAGAGCTCACTCAAATGGCGGCCCAGCGATTGATCAAGGAAATCGAGCTGCGGCGAGATTCCGGCCAGCCACTCTTGGCCATTGCGATGCTCGAGAAATTCCCGAGCGAAGGCGTTGCGGGCGACACGCTCTTGCGCGTACGCGAGATGCTCTCGTCATTCAAGGATCTGGAGCTGCAAGGCCAGCAGGTGGCCCAAGCGCTCGATCAGCAGTTGGCCTTGATCAAGGACGAGCGGCTGCAAAAGGACCTTGGGCCGCCGATCGCCGAAATCAAGAATGAGCTGAATCTGTACAACATCAATCGGATGGCAGATTTTCTGCGGCTGGCAAACGATCCAGCCTCGGAGCCCGACGAGAAAATCTCGCTGGCCCTGAGCGGCTGGCTGCTCGGCTCCAATGCCGCAATCAGCAACCTCGGCATCAGCCGCAGCATGTTCGAAGTCCGTTCGCTCGTATTGGACTATCTGCGGAGCAAGCGGAAGCCCGAGCGGGACGCGATTCTGGAGAAGCTGGCCTCGTATGAAGGGGCCACACCGGAGAATCTCGCCAAGCTGATTGCCAATATGCGGCCTCCGCTGGAGCCCGCGCCGGAGGCTGCCGCTGCGGTGAATTTGGGTAATCCTCAGCAAGTCTTTGGTCCGCCAAAAGGAGCGGCTGCGGAGCCGGAAGAACCGGGCAAAGACGAGGGCAAAGTCCCAGCGCAGCCAGTTGACGGCGCGACGAGCACGCCGGGTCTGTTCGAGTTCACGGTGGCCGGGCTGGCGGAAGATCCGGAGATCAAATACTGGGTGCAACTGCCCCCCGAGTATTCGCCGTACCACCGCTATCCATGCATCGTCACGCTCAACGGCGGCAACACCTCGCCCATCCAGCAGATCGATTGGTGGGCCGGCGACTACAAACCGGAAGCCAAGACGCGCTATGGCCAGGCGTCGCGCCACGGATACATCGTGATTGCCCCGCAGTGGATGCGCGAGTATCAGCGGGAATATCAGTTCTCGGCCCGCGAGCACGCCGCCGTGCTCAGGCCGCTGCGGGACGCCTGCAAGCGATTTGCGATCGACACCGACAAGGTCTTTCTCAGCGGGCATTCGCTGGGGGGTGACGCGGCGTGGGATATTGGCCTGGCCCATCCCGATCTTTGGGCCGGCGTGCTTCCGATCGTCGCCACGGCCGACAAGCACATCGGCCGCTACTGGGAGAACGCCAAGTACGTGCCGCTTTATTTCGTTTCAGGCGAGAAGGACGGCGATAAACTGGCCAAGAATTGCACGGACTGGGACCGGTACCTCACGACCAACGGTTGTGACACGATGATCGTGCAGTATGAAGGCCGCGGTCACGAGCACTTTCACGATGAAATCCAGAACCTCTTCAAGTGGATGAATCTGCACCAGCGGAATTTCTTTCCCAAGGCATTCAACGTTACGACGATGCGGCCGTGGGACAACTTCTTCTGGTGGGTCGATTTCGAGGGACTGCCCGACAACCTGATGATCCTGCCGGCGGAGTGGCCGAAGAAGAACGTGCGCCCCGCCGCGTTTGAGGCCAAAATCATCGGCAATCGCGCAGACGTCAGCCTGAAAGCCCGCAAGGTGACCGTTTGGCTCAGCCCGGAATTGGTAAATTTTGCGGAGAAGGTCACCGTCGAAATAAATAATCGCGAGAAGAAAAGCATCACGCCCAGCACGCCGGTCCTGCTCGAGGATGTTCGCTCGCGCGGCGATCGGCAGCATCCGTTCTGGGCGAAGGTGGAATCGCCGTAGCGTAGGAGGCGGGGACTGGAAACAGGGGACAGAGGACGCGGGCCGATAGTCAACCGCTAACCGATGGGGCCAGACATGGAACCGATGCAACTGCACGCCCGCGTGGGCAGCGACGGGGTCTTGCGGCTTGACGTTCCTTTCGAGCCGGCCGAAGCGGGGAGCGATGTGCTGGTGACCATCGAACCAGTGCCGCTATCGGCGCCGAGCGGAAGCGGGCCGTCGTGGGGCGGGTTCCTTTCGGAGACTTTCGGCACCGGCGACGCGCCTGCCGAAAAGGGTTCGACCTGAGGACCATTGGCGGCCTTCAGCGCTTGACCGGATCACACCGGCAGCACAAACTACGGTCGTTCCCTCCGGAGCAGCTTTTGGCGCTCCTACCGCTGCCCCACCGTTCCCTCCCACCCGAGGCTCACGCGCATGGCAATCTGGTCCCGATTGTTCATTTCCACGGCCTGTATCACACTGCTATCCGCCACCGTCAACGCCGAGAACTGGCCGCAGTGGCGCGGCGCGAGGCTCGACGGCATCAGCGGAGAGACGGGGCTCCCCACGAAGTGGAGCAAGACGGAAAACGTGCTCTGGCGTCTGCCGCTGCCGGGCGAGGCGGGAGCAACGCCGGTCGTCTGGGGCGAACGAATTTTTCTGACGAGCGTCGCTGGGAGCGACCTGGTGCTCTTATGCGTCGGGACGGACGGTAAGGAGCAGTGGCGGCAATTGGTGGGGAGCGGCGCCAGGTCGATCCGCGGCGACGAGGCGAATTCGGCGTCTCCCTCGCCCTCCACCGACGGCAAGCACGTGTGGACGTTCATGGGCACCGGCCACCTGGCTTGTTACACGGTCGATGGCCAGGAAGTTTGGAAGTTCAATATCCAGGAGCGCTATGGAAAGTTCAACATTATGCATGGCATGAGCAGCACGCCGCTGTTGGACAACGGGCATCTCTATTTGCAGATCATTCACGGCAATATGAAAACCGATGCCCAGGAGGCTCGCGTGGTGTGCCTGGACGCCGCCACCGGCGCCGAGAAATGGAGTGTCGTGCGGAACAGCGACGGCCGCGCCGAGTGCAAGCACTCGTATGCTTCGCCGATTCTGTATCGCGACAACCAGCGCGAGTACCTGTTGACCCACGGGGCGGACTACGTCGTGGCCCACGACCTGACCGATGGGCACGAGTTGTGGCGCTGCGGTGATCTGAATCCCAAAGGCTCGTATATCGAATCGCTGAGGTTCGTCGCGTCCCCCGTCGCGGTGCCGGGAATGATCGTCGTCCCGTCGGCCAAGCATATGGGCGTGCTCTGCCTCAAGCCCGACGGCAGTGGCAACATCACCGACAAGCCGGAATTCTCCTATTGGCGGTGGACGAAGGACACGACCGACGTCCCCTCGCCGCTGATTCTGGGGGACACGGTGTATATCTGCGACGAGAACGGCTTTTTCACGGCTGCCGACGCCAAGACGGGAAAGGTATTCTTCCGCGAACCCACCACCCGCGACCGCCACCGGGCATCGCCGCTCTATGCCGACGGGCACATCTATCTGACCGCCCGCAAAGGGATCGTTACCGTGGTAAAGGCGGGACAGCAATTCGAGGTGGTCTCAACCAACGACATGCAGGAGCCAATCACTGCCTCGCCGGTCGTTTCCGGCGGCCGAATTTACCTGCGGTCGTTCGAGGCCCTGTATGCGATCGGGGCAAAGTAAGTCCGGGGTAGAATGAATTCATGAGCCGCAATACTCTCGGCATCGTCGCCGCACTGCTGCTCTTGGCCGGCATCGTCATCTGGTGGCGCGGGCCGGGTGGCGAAAACGCTTTGGGACTGGCATTCGGCTGCATCCGCGTGGGCCTGGTGCTGGGGGCCCTGTGGCTGGCGTTTCCACAACTGGCGGCTCTGGCCAAGGTGGTGCCGGCCGCGCTCTGGGGCAGGTTCGCTGGCAAGGGGAAGCCGGGTGTGAAGTCATCCAGCGCGTCCTCACAGGCCGAAGTGGTCCAGGAGCCGGCAAGAGTCAGGCGCCCGCGGCGACGGAGTAGTGCCTGACCAGTCGCTTAGCCGCCGCGAGGTCACCGTCGCAAAGCGATGGTCTGCGGCGCTTCCGGCCGTGGACGGCCGGGCTAAGCGAGCACCTTCTTTTTCAACTCCGTCAAAAGCCGGATCGCGTGGCCGATTTCGGTTTTTTGCCGCGCGGGCTCCTGCGGGATTTCGCGCTCGATGGTCAGCGGCCCGTCGTAGCCGATCTCCTTGAGCGTGCGGAGATAATTCTCCATGCCGACGTCCCCGTGGCCCAGCGGCACCTCCTGGCCCCACGACTTGCCCGGCTCTGGCGACCACTTGCCGTCCTTGCAGTGGATGCTCTTTACGTAGCGGCCGACCTTCTTGAGGGCGGCGATTGGCTCGCCGGTGCCGTAAAGGATCATGTTGGCCGGGTCGAAATTGATGAACAGGTTTGGCCGCTCGACGTCATGAATGAATTGCAGGAGCGAATCGGCCGACTCCTGCCCGGTTTCCAGGTGCAGCGACTGGCCATTCTTGGCACAGTGATCGCAAACGTCGCGTGTCACGTCGAGCGTCTGCCGATAGAGCGGCTCTTTCGTGTCGTGCGGCACGAAGCCGATGTGCAGACCGACCGCCTTGCAGCCGAGGAGCTTGGCAAAGTCGGCGATCTCTTTCAGCTCTTTGGTCCGCGACGTGCGAGTCGTCGGCGGAACCAGGCCCACCGTCTGGGCCACCGTGGGAATGTCGGCGTAGCTTTCCCCCGTGAATCCGCCGAACACGCACGTCAGCGTGATGCCGAGCTGTTCGAGCCGCTTGACAAAGGCTTCGGCATTGGCCTTGGTCCGCGTAGCGGCATGCGGCGCGTGCAACTGGATCGTGGGAACTCCGAGTTCCTTGGCCACTTCGAGCTTGACTCCCAAACCCGCATCGACGCTGGCAAAAACTCCGATCGGCCACTTGTCCATGGCAGCACTCCTCGGCGAGCGACTCAACTGTCCAAAGTCCAAGTTCCAAAGTCACCTATCGCGACCTTGGACTTTGGACATTGGACCTTGGACTGGAGTCCGGTTCAACTGCCGTGCCCCCTACGAGAGATTCGCCCCCAGCTTCTCCGCAGTGGACTTTACATCGCTGCCGTCGGGCGTGGCGTCGTCGTTCAGGTCGTACCACTTCTCGTCGAAGGCGAGGTAGCCCCCCTTGCCCTTGTTCGCGTTGTCGATCGCCACGTTTGTAGCCAGGGCGATCACCGCGTCACCGAGGGCAACCTCGGGGCGGCATCGCGGCTGATTGTCGGGCTTTTTGTTGCGGATGCACCAGGCCCAATGCTCAATCTCTTCGGTGTAGCCGCGGCTGACGGGGCCGCTGGCGGCGGCTTTGGCGAGGGCTGGACCCTTGCCGCTCGCCTGTGTGTCGAGCGTGGGGCCCCCCTTATCGTCCTTCACCCCGACGCGGGTTTTGGTGGCGTCGTCCACGTTCTTATAGATCATCACTTCCTGTTCGCGGTCGAGAATCAGCGTCCCCTTGGTTCCCATGACGGTCTCGCCGTAGCCGCCAAAGCCGTTGCCGTTGATCGACGAGTAAGTAACGATGATTTTTTTCTGGGGGTCGTCACCGTAATTGGGAATGCGATTCTTCGGATCGGGATAGTTCATCGCGCGGTCGTAGTAGCCAACGGGGAAGCCTACCGGGTAGCCGGGGCCGGGAAACTCGTACGTGCAATAGACGTGGTCTTCGGCCTGGCGATCGAGCGGGAACGTGTGCCGTCCGCCGACCGCATGTACCGAAAGCGGGTGGGCCTTTTTGCCGTCGCCGCCCAACCTGGGATCTCGCAGGGCCGAGCAAAAAATGCTGCACGCGTCGAGTTGGTGGCTGCCGAGTTCGGCCATCAGGCCGCCGCCAGTGCGCTGCCAGAGTCGCCAGCGAACGAGTTCTTCCAGGGCCGTGCGCGTGCGGCCGTCTCCCAGGTTGAACGCTTCGTAGCCGTAGTTTTCCGCCCGCACGCTGGCGTCGTTCATCCAGGCTTCCCACTGGGCGACCTTCTTTTGCAGCATGGCCGCTTCGGTCGGGTCATTCTCGGCGGCGAGCTGCGACTGGAAGCCTTTCAGCTGCTGGGCGATCTTATCGATCATTTTCCAGTCGCCATCGACGAACGATTTCTCGCCGCCGGGCAGCGGCGGTTGCCAGCTATCGGCGCCGGGCAGGTTGCCGCGGTGCCACTGGGCCCGGATGTGGTGGAGCTCGCCCAGGATGCCCCACTGGATCAGGTTCACTGCGTTGTCGTAGAGGACGCTGTAGTGCCGCTGGTGTCCGACGGCGAGGTAGAGCCCCGTCTTGTTCGCGACGCGCCCCATCACCTTGCACTGAGCCACGTCATGGGCCATCAGCTTCTCGGTAAGAACGTGCTTGCCCGCCTGAAGCGCCTCGATGGCCACGGCCGCGTGCAAATGGAGCGGCAGAGCGATGATCACCGCCTCCAGGTCCTTATGCTTCAACAGGTCCTTATAGTCCTGATAGACCGTGATGTGTTCCTTGGCCGCCTTTTCGTCGGCGTATTTGTACTTGGCAATGAGGCCGGGCCGAGCAGAGACACCAGCCGGCGTGGCCCAGTCGCCGTGGAAGGCGCGGTGGACGTTGTACGGCCGAATGTCGCAGATGGCCACAACATCGACGTAATCGGGCGTGCAGCCGCCGATCAGCACTTGTCCTTCGTCGCCAGTGCCGATAATGCCGATGCGGACAGGGTTATCGACCGTCTTGTAGCCGAAGTACATCGCGCCCAAGCCAGCGCCAGACACCAGCCCCGCGCCGATGATGCCTTTAAGCAAGTCGCGACGCGAAAGGCTCAATGCATCGTCGTAGTTATCCTGGCCGATCTGGCGTTCTTCCGGTGTAAGGTTCATCAATTGGCTCCTGACTTGGCAGTGCCTTTGGCGGCAGTCTTCTTTCCACAGCACATGCGATACATTCCGCCCAGCAGAAAATCGAGTCCCGCGTATTTGCCGGCTCCGATCGCGGCCAGAGCGAACAGGGCGAGCATTTCAATCGCCTGGTAATAGATTGGCGCTGCGCCCGCGGCCAGCGGCCACTGCGACAGGCAGACCGTGAGCAGAAACAGGCCGCCCGCCAGTGCGGCAGGG